>Ga0066256_1000156_pt1 | contig 298031 bp, 280 predicted proteins | sample ThiBio_1000_biof_FD_87107 | JGI IMG/M metagenome (GOLD analysis project Ga0066256, IMG submission 87107) | Wastewater bioreactor microbial communities from Cape Town, South Africa - Thiocy_expt_1000_biof (version 2) | ecosystem: Engineered > Bioreactor > Thiocyanate-remediating >... | reverse complement strand
ACTGCGCCCGGTTCGAGGGCCGAACTTAGGGGTTCATCACCCAGCCGCCTACCGCAGACGACCAGCCCGGCACCGACGCCCTCTCCTGATACCCGGTGCGCACCAGGTCTCCCGCAAGGGCGATGGGGTGAGTATGGGAGAAGGTGCAGAGGGGTGGATAAGTGGGGTGGAAGATTTTTGCAGAAGTGAGCGGGAACAAGGGGTTGGGCTAATGTCAGCCTCTAACCGATCCACATTCTGAGATGCCTAAGCTCTGCCGCGATGTCACGGAATGGATCCCGGACATTCCTTTCTTGCTTCGCTCGAAAGCGAATTCCGGGATGACGAAGCGGACAGGTTGCACTCCCATTTCAGGTGACCAAGCGTAGGGATGCGCTCTATCGGCAACCATGACGGAGCGGAGAGGCGTCGCTTCAAGCTGTTTCAGGTATCATGCCGGGTTGGCCAGCCCAGCTTCTGTCGAGGCGAGACCCACCCACCGCGTCATCCCGGAAGCAAGCCGAACAACGTGAAGGCGACGCTGTCCGGGATCCATTCCGTGACAGTGCGGAAGTGCGCAGGCGATGCAGAAGATTGAAGAAGTGAAACCGGCCTTACAACTAGTGAATGCGCCAAATTCCAACCGCTTGCGAATGGATCCCGATATTCCTTCCTCGCTTCGCTCGAAAGCGAATGCCCCATTGAAGCGAGCAGGGCGATAGACAATCACTAGCCGGCGCTCGTGATCCATCGGGCCAGCCGATGCGCGGCTTCCTCGACCTGATCGAGGCGGCGGTGGAAGCACAGGCGGAAATAGCGCTCCCAACCCTTGCCGAACGCTGTGCCGGGCGCGAGGCCGACATTGGCCTGATCGATGATATCGAACGCCGCGCTTTTCGACTGCTCGATCCCGTCGATGGTGAAGAACAAGTAGAAGGCGCCTTGCGGCGCGGTGAAGCGCGCCCGACCTGTTTCGGCAAGGATGCCGCAAACGAGATTGCGCGCCTGACGCGCCCGCTCGACCTGTTTGGCGATGAAGGCGTCGCCGTCATCAAGGGCGGCTACCGCTCCGCGCTGCATGAACTGCGCCACGCCTGAAGTGGAATACTGGATCAGGTTTTCAAAAACCGGCTGCAGGGAGGGATGGGCCTTGACCCAGCCGACGCGCCAGCCTGTCATCGCCCAGTTCTTGGAGAAACTGTTGACGAACAGGATGCGGTCTTCATCGGCGGCAATGTCGAGGAACGAAGGCGCGCGCGGGCCATCATAGTAGAAAAGGGAATAGATTTCGTCGGCGATGATCCACATACCCTTGGCGCGGGCAAGATCGAGGATCGCTTGCAGCGTTTCGCGATCGGCGGTCCAGCCGGTCGGATTGGACGGCGAGTTGATGAAGATGGCGCGTGTGGCAGGCGTGACAGCGGACGCAATGCGCTCGACATCACAGAACCAGCCATTGCCCGATTGCTGGAGCGGCACCGCAACGGCCCTTGCCCCGCCGATCTCTGCCGCCGCCGCGAAATTCGGCCAGGCAGGCGTGAGATAGATCACGTCGTCACCCTTGCCGGCAACGGCATCGAGAGCCAACTGGATGGCGTGCATGCCGGACCCGGTGACAATGAAATCCTCGCTGGGAAACTGCCGCCCGAAATGGCGCTGGTAGTAGCGAGCGAGCGCCTGGCGCAGATCCGGTATGCCCTTTTGCCACGTGTAGAAGGTTTCGCCGGCGGCAAGCGCGCGGGAGGCTGCATCGGCAATGAAAGGCGGCGTCGGCAGATCGCCTTCGCCCGCCCATAGCGGGATCAAGCCGGGGCGTTCACGCCCATAGTTCACGACCGCGACGATGCCGCTTTCGGGCGCAGCCAGCGCTTCACCGCGCAAATTCTGAATGAGGGTCATGCAAGCTCCGTTCAATGCCGATGGAGTTGCTATCTCGTTTCGGCAGGCCGGAAAACAGAAAACCCCGGCCCTGGCAGGCCGGGGTTTTGGTCCAGAGACCCGATTTCTTGCCTATTTGCGGGCGAGCAGGTCGCGAATTTCGGTCAGGAGCGCGACATCGGCCGGAGGCGGCGCGGCTTCGGGAGCCGGCTTCTGGCGCTCGACGCGCTTGCGGACGTTGTTCACGCCCTTGACCATCAGGAAGATGATCCAGGCCAGAATGAGGAAGTTCAAAACGACAGTGAAGAAGCTGCCATAGGCGAAGACCGCGCCCTGTTCCCTGGCCGCGGCAAGGGAGGTGGCCGTGACCGCCGACGACAGGCCGATGAAGTAGTTGTTGAAATCAAGGCCGCCCAAAATGGCGCCGATGATCGGCATGATGATGTCGTTGACGAGCGAATCGACAATTTTGCCGAACGCAGCGCCGATGATGACACCCACCGCCAGGTCCATCACATTACCTCGGGAGATAAACTCCTGAAATTCCTTCAGCATTCGTCCCTCCTAATCATGGCAACTTCCTCGCACGCTGTTGTTGCCGACCAGTTTCCACCCTTCGGACAATAGCAGAAACCGTGGGTTGCAAAATGACAAATTTACGCTTCGACTTTCCGTTGCGGCAGGATGGGTGGGCACTTGAGGCCAAGCCCAAGGTCTTGGTGGACATGGCGTTGCGGCTGTGATTGCTTCGCAGTCCTATTGGGTTTGAAAGCGAAAAGCCGTGCTTGGCTGGTTGATCGTCATTGCGGCCATACTTTACGTGACGATGCTGTTTGCGGTTGCCAGCTTCGGCGACCGGCATGCGGCGCGGCGCGGACCGATCGCTTCGCGCCCCTACATCTATTCCCTCAGCCTTGCGGTCTACTGCACCTCATGGACGTTCTTCGGCTCGGTCGGCCTCGCCTCGGAACGCGGACTGGAATTCCTCACCATCTATATCGGGCCGATCCTGATCTTCATTTTCGGCTACCCGCTTTTGAAGCGCATCATCAGGCTCGGCAAAGCAGAAAAGATCACGTCCATCGCCGACTTCCTTGCCGCGCGCTACGGCAAGAGCTTCGCGGTGGCGTCGATTGCCACCATCATCGCCTCGATCGGCATCATCCCCTATATCGCGCTGCAGTTGCGCTCGATTGCCGGCTCGATCGGGCTGATGGTCTCGTTCTATTCGCCGGACGTGATATCGGACGACTTCGTCTACCGGGACGTGGCTTTCCTCGTCGCCTTCCTGCTGGCCGTATTCGCGGTGTTGTTCGGCACGCGCCATGCCGACGCGACCGAACACCGGGACGGGCTGGTGATGGCCTTGGCGGTGGAATCAGTCATCAAGCTTGCGGCGTTCAGGGCTGTTGGCATCGCCGTCAGCCTGTTCCTTTTCCATCGCCCCGCCAATCTGCTCGAGGCGATGCGCGCCAACGACATGGTGCAGGCCTCCATGGCCTATCGAACATCGCCGGCGACGTGGATCGTGCTGACGATGCTCGCGGCCTGCGCGGTGATCATGCTGCCGAGGCAGTTCTACATGACCATCGTGGAGAACCGCAGCGAAAAGGAACTGCGCACCGCAAGCTGGCTGTTTCCGCTCTATCTGGTGATGATCAACCTGTTCGTCGTCGGCATCGCCTTTGCCGGCCTCACCGTCGTCGGCAGCCAGGCGAGCGCCGACCTTTACGTGCTGGCGGTGCCGCTGTTCAACGGCCGCGACATCATGGCGATGATCGCGTTCATCGGCGGGCTTTCGGCGGCAACGGCGATGGTGATCGTGGAGAGTGTCGCGCTCTCCATCATGATCTCGAACGACCTCGTCATCCCGCTGTTCCTGCGACGTCTTTTGAAGCCGGCGCCGGGCGAGCGCGAGGATTGGTCGAAGGTGATCCTGGTGATCCGGCGCACGTCGATTTTCTGCATCCTGTTTGCCGGCTTCCTCTACTACCTCGAAATGGCCGACAACGTGCGGCTGGTGGCGTTCGGGCTGATCTCCTTTGCGGCGATTGCGCAGTTCGCGCCAGCCTTCGTCGGCGGGCTGATCTGGCGCGGCGCCAATGCAAGAGGAGCGGCGCTCGGCATGCTGGCCGGGATCCTGGTGTGGGCCTATACACTGTTCATCCCCTCCGTACTGCCGCCCGAAACGGCGTTCCTCGTCAACGGTCCGTTCGGCCTGACTGCGCTGAAGCCGCAAGCCTTGTTCGGGACCAGCGGCGAGACGCTCAACCACGGCGTTTTGTGGAGCCTTGCCGTCAACATCGCGTTTTACGTGCTGGGGTCGCTGTCGCGGGCTTCGAAGCCGCGCGAGCGCATTCAGGCGGCAATCTTCGTGCCGCGCGAAGCCAACCCGATGCCGAGCCTGAGACGTTTCCGCACCAGCGTCACCGTCGACGAGATGAAGGACACGATCTCGCGCTATCTCGGCGTCGAGCGGACGGAACGCTCTTTCCAGTCGTTCGAGCAGCGCGAAGGGCGCGCCATTCCCGGCCACTCGCCGGCCAGCATCGAGACGATCCGCTTCGGCGAACAGCTGCTGGCAAGCGCGGTCGGATCGTCGTCGGCCAGGCTTATCCTGTCGCTTTTGGTGCAGCGGCACGACCGCTCGGCGAAAGATGCGTTCCGCCTGCTCGACGATGCCTCGGATGCCTTGCAGCAGAACCGCGACCTGCTGCAGATCGCGCTCGACCAGATGGAACAGGGCATCACGGTGTTCGACAAGGATCTGCGCCTGACGTGCTGGAACCGGCAGTACAGGCTGTTGTTCGAGCTGCCGGACGACATGGGTCAGGTCGGCGTGTCGCTTGGCCAGATCCTCGCCTTCCTCGCCCATCGCGGCGACATATTGGAGGTCGAGGAAGCAAGCACGCTCGACCGGCTGACCGGCTTCGGCGAGCCGTGGCAACTGGAATTGAGGACAAGCGGGCGGACCATCGAGTTGCGCTCCAACCCGATGCCGGACGGCGGCATCGTCGCGACCTATGCCGACATCACAAGGCGCGTGCAGGCTGACATCGCGCTGAAACGCGCCAACGAAACGCTGGAGCAACGGGTCGTCAAACGGACCGCCGAGCTGACCCTGGTCAATGAGGAACTGGCGCAGGCGCAAAAGATCGCCGAGGAGGCCAATCTCAGCAAGACGCGGTTCCTGGCCGCCGTCGGCCACGACATCCTGCAGCCGCTGAACGCGGCAAGGCTCTACTGCTCCTCGCTGATCGAGAAGGCCGGCAGGGGCCCGGCAGGAGACGCCGCAGTCAACATCGAGTCGTCGCTGGAGTCGGTCGAAAACATCCTCGGTGCGGTGCTGGATATCTCGCGCCTCGATGCGGGTGCGATGAAGCCCGATGAAACGACATTCCGCCTCGACAGCCTGCTGCAGCAGATCGCGACCGACTTCCAGCCGATGGCGTCGGCGAAGAACCTCAAACTCACCATCGTGCCGTCGTCGCTCAGCGTCAGGACAGGGCGCAACCTGTTCCGCCGCCTGATCCAGAACCTCGTTTCCAACGCCATCAAGTACACGAGGCAAGGCCGCGTGCTGGTCGGCGTGCGCCGGCGCGGCGACTTGCTGGAAATCCAGGTGATCGATACCGGCATCGGCATAGCGGGCAGCAAGCTCAACACCGTCTTTCGCGAGTTCACCCGCCTCGACGAAGGCGCGCGCGAAGCGGAAGGACTTGGCCTAGGCCTGTCGATCGTCGATCGCATCGCCCGGGTGCTGCAACTGGAAATCCGCATCTTCTCGAACGAAGGCAAGGGCACCCGCTTCTCCGTCATCCTGCCGATCGCTGCCGACGTGCAACCGGCGCCGCCGGTTGCCGATGCGCCGCCGGTGCGCTCGATCATGTCGCTTGCCGATCTCAATGTGCTGTGCATCGACAATGACATCCGCATTCTCGAAGGCATGCGGCTGTTGCTGGAAGGCTGGGGCTGCAACGTTTCCGCCTTCTCCGGCTGGCACGCGTTCAAGGCCGGACAGACGGGCACGCCGCGTCCGGATGTCATCCTGGCGGACTACCATCTGGATGGCGAAAACGGCCTCGACCTGATCGAACGGCTGCGCAAGCTCTATGGCGCCGAGATACCGGCGATGCTTGTCACGGCGGACCGTTCAAGCGAGGTGCGTTCGGCGGCGGAAGAGCTCGATATTGCGGTGATCAACAAGCCGCTGAAGCCGGCGGTGCTGCGCACCATGATGGCCCGCGCGCGACCTATGGTAAGCGCAGAATAGTTTAGAGCTATACCGCTGACAGTGGATCGGTGCCGATCTTTGAAAGCTGGATGACGGCTTGCGTGCGGCTGTCGACGCCGAGCTTCTGCAGGATCGCCGACACATGCGCCTTAACCGTCGCCTCGGAGACGCTGAGTTCATAGGCGATCTGCTTGTTGAGCAGCCCTTCCCCCAGCATGCCGAGGACGCGCGTCTGCTGCGGCGTCAGCGTCTGCAGGCGCTTGATGAGTTCCGAGACTTCCGGATCGCGCTCGACGCCAAGATCGAGCCCAATGGGAGCAGCGATACCGCCGGCAAGCACGGTCTGCACCGCGTCGCGGATTTCGTCCATGCTGGCGGATTTCGAAATGAACCCCGACGCGCCAAGATCAAGCGCGCGGCGGATGGTGACCGGATCGTCATGTGCCGAGACGACCACCATCGGCACGGACGGGTGGATACCTCTCAGCGATATCAGGCCCGACAAGCCGCTTGCGCCGGGCATGGACAGATCGAGCAGGACAAGATCGATGTCTTCGTTTGCGACCACCAAAGCCTTGGCGCTTTCAAAGTCGCCAGCTTCGTGAATGGAAGAAGCACCGCCGATGCCGGCAATTGCTTCCTTCAACGCACCGCGAAACAAAGGGTGGTCGTCGGCGATGACGAAAGTGTAGCCCACCGGCAATGGTTCCTCCCCCGACCCCTTGTTATACTTTTTTGCGGGATCAAGCTGCCGAGATTATGCGTCTATATCCAGCGTTTTCAAGCGCAAACACGGGCTATATGACTTTGCGAACAGTAATAGTCAAACCAACTAAGGTGTAGACTCCCTGCCAAGCTGCCCTTAGGTCCGATTTGCCGCAGGCAAGCAAAACCAAATCAGGTCTTTTGCGGCACCGGCTTGCCCGGATCGCTGCCATTGTCCTTTTCCATATCCTTGACGATGCCGAGGAAGCCACGCACGAAGCGCTCCATATAGCTCATCGTCTTGTTGAACTCCTCTTCGCTCGGCAGGGTGGATTCCAGTTTCGCGGTCAGCGAATTCTCAAGCCTGGTGACGCGCTCGCCAAGGTCATCGATCGAGCGGTTCAACCGGTCGATCTCGTCCATGGCTGCGGTGCGCTCGTCGGCTGCCATGCGGCAGACCAGTTGCCCCGACTTGTCTTCGCAAGTGGACATGGCCCCGGTCGCGGTATCCATGCGGACATAGCCGTTGGCGGTCTTTTCCAACTGGTAGCGGGCGGTTTCCTGCGCATGAGCCGGCGCTGCGGCAGAAAATGCCAGCAGAGAGGCAATGACGATGTGTGAAAGGCGCATCCTGTCCTCCATCAGACCAACTCCGTAGGGCCTAGCAATAGCGTGCGTTTGCGCCGGAAATGGGGATGGCCGCGTTGCCGCCCTTCCCTGCCGGCAGGCTTCCCGCTATAGCCCGGCTATGTCTCAGCTTATTTACAAGATAGTGCCGAAAGCGCTGTGGCGCGAGGCCGAAGCCGCAAGAGTGTTCACCGGCGCTCCCGTCGATATCGCGGATGGCTTCATCCATTTCTCGACCGCCAGCCAGGCAAGGGAAACAGCCGCCAAGCATTTCGCCGGCCAGGACAATCTGCTGATCGCGGCAATCGACGGTGGCAAGCTTGGCGAGGCCCTGCGCTACGAGCCTTCGCGCGGTGGGGCGCTTTTCCCGCACCTCTATGGCCCCCTTTCGCTGGACAATGTGGTGTGGGTCAAACCGCTGCCGCGCGGCGCCGATGGGGACCATGTCTTTCCGCAATTGGAGCAGGAATGAGCGCATTCGACGCGATAGGCCGCCGGCTGCTGTTCGGCCTCGACCCCGAGACGGCGCATGGCCTTTCGATTGCCGCGCTACGTTGCGGCCTTCCGGTTGCCGCCAGACCGCGCGCCGACGAGCGGCTGCGGGTTGACCTGTGCGGCCTGAGCTTTCCCAATCCGCTCGGCATGGCGGCGGGGTACGACAAGAACGCCGAGGTGCCGGATGGGCTGCTGGGGCTCGGCTTCGGATTCGCCGAAGTCGGCACAGTTACGCCGCTGGCGCAGCCCGGAAACCCGAAGCCGCGCATCTTTCGCCTGACGGAAGACGAGGCCGTCATCAACCGGCTGGGTTTCAACAATGAAGGCCACGACGCGGCCGAAAAGCGGCTCGCTGCCCGCAAGGGACGATCCGGCATCGTCGGCGTCAATATCGGCGCCAACAAGGACAGCGCCGACCGCATCGCGGACTATGAGCGCGGCGTCATGAGCTTTGCGGCGCTGGCGTCGTATCTCACCGTTAACATTTCCTCCCCCAACACGCCCGGCCTGCGCAACATGCAGGCGCGCGAGCAGCTTGGCGAACTTTTGTCGCGCGTGATGGCCGCCCGGGCCAACGCCGGTGCGCAACCGCCCGTCTTTCTCAAGATCGCGCCCGATCTTGCCGAAGCCGAACTGGAGGACATCGCGGCAGAGGTTACGGAGCGGGACGTCGACGGGGTCATCGTTTCAAACACGACGATTTCGCGTCCGCCGCTGAAAAGCGCAGCCCTTGCAGGCGAAACAGGCGGCCTATCGGGCAAGGTGCTGTTTGAGCGCTCGACCATCGTTCTGGCCAAGATGCGCAAGCTGCTTGGGCCCAAGCGGGCGATTGTCGGCGTCGGCGGCGTGAACTCGGCTGAAAGCGCATTGGAAAAGATTCGCGCCGGGGCCGACCTTGTCCAGCTCTACACCTCGATGATCTATGCCGGACCGGCCCTGCCGGGACGCATCGTTTCCGGCATGAGCGACGCGGTTGGAAAAGCAGGCATCAAGTCCGTCCGCGAATTGCGGGACCAGTCGCTCGACCAATGGGCCGCAAAGGCTCTTTGAAGGCTACGCCGCAGGAACTGAAAATGTCGTGCGGAGCCGGCGCGGCAGGATCGCCAGCATGGTGAAGCCGCGCACCAGCAGGAACACGTGCAGGGCGGCCCAGAGGCCGTGATTTCCGTAGAGATGCGCGAATGCATAAAGCGCGGCGAGGAAAGCCAAAAGTGCGATCAGCATCGCATTGCGCATATCGCGCGACCAGGTTGCGCCGATGAAAACGCCATCCATCTGGAAGGCCAGCACGCCGCTCAGCGCCGTAAGCGCCGCCCATGGCAGGTAGATATCGGCGACATCGCGGACATCCGGCGAGGTGGTGATCACGGCAACAAGATCGACGCCGAACACCAGGAATATCAGCGCCGCGCCACCTGACAGGCCGAAGCCCCAATAGAGCGTCAAGCGCACGGCACGCCGGAACGAACTTTCGGCAAATGCGCCGACCGCGCGCCCGGCAAGCTGCTCAGCAGCACTGGCAAAGCCATCGAGGAAATAGCCGCCGACGAGGAAGAAGTTCATCAGGACGGCGTTGGCGGCAAGGGTGACGGTGCCGAACTGCGCGCCCTGCCGGGTGAAGAGCGCAAAAGCCACAAGCAGGGCGAACGAACGGATCATGATGTCTCGATTGAGCGACATCATGTGGGTGACCGCAGCCATGTCGAATATGCGCGCGATTGGCAGGGGCGCTTTGCGAAAGCGCCTGAGCAGGATGGCCAGGCCGATCAGCATGGCGACGAACTCGCCGCACACCGTGGCCCAGGCCACGCCAGCAACGCCCCAGCCCAGTTCCAACCCAAGCACGATGCAGAGCGCAATGTTGATGCCGTTGAGCACAAGCTGGAGGATCAGGCCCAAGCCGCCCTCTCCCCGGCCAAGCACGTAACCAAGAATTGCGTAGTTGACGAGCGAGAACGGGGCAGCCAGCAGGCGGATGCGGACATAGGTGTCCAAGGCTTGGTTGACGGAGGCCTCCGCGCCCATGAACCATTGCCCGCCCAACGAAAAGAAGGGCGCCAACGCCGCCAACACCACGCCCGTGACGACGGCAATCAGGACCGCGCGCCAGAAGACTGCCTGTTCTTCAAGCGCGTCGCCACGCCCGAATGCCTGCGACACCAGCCCGGTGGTTCCGGAGCGCAGGAAATTGAACGTGCTGAACACCACGTCGAAGACGAGCGCGCCCGCCGCCAGCCCACCGAGCAGGGCGGCATCGCCAAGCTGACCGACAACCGCGGTGTCGGTGAGGCCGAGCAGCGGCGTCGTCAGATAGGCGAGCGTCATCGGCACGGCGATTGCCAGCACCGAACGATTGGTGACCGCGAAGGGCCTTGGGGTTGGCGCTGTTGTCTGGTCCAAATTGGGTTCCGCCCGGTTCGATGCAGGCTTGCCTAGAATGAATTTGGCAAAGGCGCGACGCGGTTTCGCCTCTGGAATTGCATAAAAACAAATAGATAGAGATTTCTGCCGGGGGACAATCGAAGGTTTGCGATAGCGCCTGCAATGCACTGGAAAGTTGCTTGGTCCAGATGCACTCGTGGTCCGAACGAAGAGCTAGAGCGTTCCCGAACCCTGCGGCGTGGCATTGGCATGCTGGATGAAACTGAAGTTCTTTTCATCCCGGCCCGCCGCGCGGCACTGCGTGCAGAAGAAGTAGGGCCGCAGGTCGGCATCGAGGCAACTGTGCCGCGCGCCCAGCATGCCGATCATCATTTCCATGTCGAGCAGGGTCTGCTTGTTACAGGTTGCGCAGACCATGGAAATGGACCCGCCCACGGCTTTCACCTTGCCTAACGTGTTCACTTTCTGGGGAAAGGTGAGCTTCATGCCGGCCAGCATAACAGCTTGGATGACATGAATCATCGCCACCCGCATGTTATCCTGCGGGATGTGTGCGCACCGCAGCCGTGGCGAACTAGCCTTCCAGAAGCAACTTCAGGTCGCGCTGCGGCTCGGACAGCAATGCCTTGTCGGGCGATCTGCCTGCGTCGAGCAAACGCTTGGCCACCATGTAGGCGCGCGGATCGTTCATCGCATCGACAGCCAGCAACCGGTCTTTTGCGTAGTACCAGAACGACGCGGTTTTCTCGTCGACCCGACGGGCAACAATCTCGTCGAAGCCTGCCGAGAGGCCGACGATCTGGAGTTTGGTGTCATATTGATCCGACCAGAACCAGGGTTTGGCGATGTACGGCGTCCTGTCTCCCAGCAGGACGGATGCGGCTTTCTCGGCCTGATCGATTGCATTGCCGACGCTCTCAAGGCGCAGGCGCCCTTCGCGATACGGAAACGAGGCGCAGTCGCCGGCGGCGAGGATGTCGGGGTCCGATGTCTCGCAAAAGGCATTGACGCGGATTCCGTTCTCCACTGCCAGGCCGGACTCTTCCGCCAGTTGCTGATTGGGCCGAATGCCAATGCCCACGACGGCGAAATCGAGTTCAAGTTCCGTGCCATCCGACAAGGTGGCGCCGACGACGCGGCCATCGCGGCCATTCAGCCTGGCGAGGCTGGTGTTCTCAAGGATCGTCACGCCGTGCGAGCGATGAAGATCGCGGAACCAATCGGATGTTTCGGAAGATGCCACGCGCTTCAAGATGCGGTCAGACGCCTCGACCAGCGTCGTCGTGACACCGTTCTTTGCGGCGACTGCGGCGGCCTCCAGGCCGATGTAACCGCCCCCTATCACCAACGCACGAGAGCCGGCGCGGAACTCCTCGGCCATGGCGTCGGCGTCGGCCAGATTGCGGACGTAGTAGACCTCGGCAAGATCACCGCCCAATGAAGCGGGCAGACGGATCGGCGTCGAGCCGGTGCAGAGCACGAGCCGGTCATATTTCAGGCGGCGGCTATCCGAAAGCTCGACGGTCTTGGCTTCACGATCGATGCCGGCCACCCGGACGCCGGTCAAAAGCGTGATCGCCCGCTCTTCGTAAAATGGTAGGGGACGAAGGAGCAGGCGCTCCAGGGACATCTCGCCTTGCAGGTAGGCTTTGCTGAGAGGCGGGCGCTGATAGGGAGGCTGCGGCTCCTCGCCGATCAGGGTCAGGTCGCCCGCGTAACCCAAGGCGCGAAGTTTCGCGCAGCAGGAAACCCCCGCCTGCCCCGCACCGATCACGACAATGCTGTTAACAGGCAAGGTTGCAGGCTCCTTTTCGTTGTGCCGACGCGGTGCGTTTCAAACTGTCCGCCGGCGGCGCGAACTCACGGCAATTTCGAGAAATAGGCAATCTTTTCCGAGATCACGCCGTCGTCGCCGAAGTAGACAAGGGCCGAGCCCTGGAAATCGGTGCCGGTTGCCTGCCACCAGCACCATGCCTTGGGGGGAACGGATGCCTCGCTGATGACGACATCGGTGTAGGTCAAAAATGGCCCTCCCGAAGCTGCTTGCCTGCCATCGACCACCGTGGATCGGAAGTCTTCGAAGAACTGGAGGAAATCCTTGCGTGGAATCCTTCCGGTATTCGGATCGTCGTAGAAGAATTCCGGCGTGGTGGCGCCAAGGCTCATGTTGGCGTCACCAAGGCGCCAACCTTCGAGATATGCATCAATGTGCTTGCGCGCCTTGGTCATGCTTCGCCCGGTGGTTGGCAAGATTGCACGGAACCGACGTTGCATGGCAAAGCCGGCGGCGAACAAGCGCCGCTGGCCTTCCGCATCATCCGCCGATGCCCGGGGGCCGCCCGCTACGCCTGCCGCCTTTCAGCACGAGACTTGGCAGGTTCAAGCGAGACGCCGTTCGCTTCGATGTCTCTCAGCTCGGCAATGATTGACGAGTCACGGACGTCATCAGGCGACGCTTCGTGCCGGAATTGCATATCCATGACCTGCTCGCCGATCCTCATCAGATAGGCGCGATCATCAGAGCCGTTTTTCGGCGGCAAATGGAGAACGGTGTCCTGGCCATAGGTTCGAACCGCGTTGGCCTCAAGGCTGACAGGTTGCGGCGGTTCTTTGCCCTCCGTTGCCAGATCGCGGATCTGACGACGGACCCGGCGGCGATAGAGCGAAATCCCGCGATCGGTCGGCATCAGGTTCTCGCCCTTGTGGGTCGAGATCGGCCCCATACCTTCAACCGCCTCCGAATCGGCGGGGCGACGCTGCTTTTCCTCGGGGCTGCGCTCGAAGCGCTCGCCCTGCTCGATCAGCTCGCAGCCTTCCTGCGTGTTGTACTGGTGGGGGTCGCCCCTGTCGCCGAAGTTGGCCCAGGCATAGACCATCGAATGCTCGTCATCGACCGGCACGACCCAGCGCGTGAAACAGGAGCGCCCGAAATAACGGGGTTCGGTGCCGTCGGCTGCGAAAGCGGAGCCGGCCTGAGTGAAATTGGGCAAGACGAGTTCGTTCACGCGAACCCAGGCGTTGTCGCCAACGCGCCGCGTGCTGGACCCGAGGAACTGGTTTTCATGCCGCTCGTAGAATTTCAGTTCGCCGAGCTCGGCCATTCCCTCGGAAAATTGCGGGTGGCTGTTTTGGCTGTGCAGGAACGATGTGTGGACAGGGTCCATAATCGCATCGAGCACCTGCACCCAATTGCAATTGTAGGGCGCCTTGTAGGGGCGGCTGACCATGTCCTCGATCAGAAATATGTCGTAGACCGGGAAGGGCGGCATCTTGTCGATCGGCCCCATATAGGCAAACACGATCCCATTATATTCATGGACGGGATATGCGCCGAGGCGGGTACGCTCGCGCACCATCCTGGCTGGTTCAGCATCTTCCGATTCCCCAGGCGTCTCGAGAATTTCGCCATCTGCCGCAAACAGCCAGCCGTGATAGCAGCAGCGAATGCCGTTGTCCTCGCAACGGCCATATTCAAGCGATGCGCGGCGGTGGGGACAATATTTGTGGACGAGGCCGACCTTGTCGCCGCCATAGCGGAAGACCACGAGTTCCTCACCCAGGATCTTGATAGCCCGGGGCAAATCGCCAAGTTCGCTGGTGAGATAGATTGGGTGCCAGAAGCGGCGCATGTATTCGCCGCACGGTGTTCCTGGTCCGACACGCGCGATTTCATCGTCGATCGCGGCCGGATGCGCTTGTTGATAGCCCCGAAAATTTGCGGTTACCGGCTGGGTGGGTACGTTTTCAGCTGCCTGTTTCATGGTTTTGACCTCAGTGATGGGCGGCCGGCCGTTGGCGCCTAGCTTTCAATACGCGGACGATATTGAACTAATTATTTCGTACGTCAATGCGCTATTTTTTGCGCTTTACAAATTTTGTGTGATAATTTTTTGTGATTTGCGTATAAAAATCCATCATACCCGCCTGTGGCGTCATTTTCCCCGGGCCAAGGCTGTCAGGGAGTTTTTCCCTCGCGAGTTTCACGAGAGAAATTTACATCCATTGCTGTTTGCGTATCAAAATCGTGTTGACATGATGATTTACGTTATCATAATTATTAAAAGTATGAATTTCGTAAAATAGACTGTGACGGATTTTGATCAATCGAAACCGTTCAGCGGTGCCGGCCACCAACCAGTCAAGTCAGATGGCAGGCTGCCCATACGGGTCGTGCCAGCAGGGCCTCAATCAGAAGCGGATTTCAAAATGGGTATCAAGGTACACGTCAAGAACAACCGCTGGCGCGAGGGGTCGTTTCCAAATACGGACGAAGGCGAGCGCGTTTTCAGCATTACGCGCGAGCGGTTCGAAGATGCGGCAAGAGGCTTTCCCAATCTTGCTGGAAAACTGGACGTTACCATCGACTGGGATACCGACAATTTTGCCAGTTCGATGCGTTCGGCCGATGTGCTTCTGGCTTGGGACTTTCCGACGAACGATTTGCGGAACGTGGCTCCCAAACTCAAATGGATCCATATCATCGCGGCGGGCGTCGAACATCTTTGCCCGATGTCGTGGCTGCCTGAAGGCGTAACGCTGACCAACAACAAGGGCGTTCATGCATCGAAGGCCGGCGAGTTCGGCCTTATGAGCGTGTTGATGCTGCATTCGCATATGCCAGCGATCGTCACCAATCAAAGGGCGGCAAACTTTGTTTCCCTTTATGCCAGCCCGATTGCCGGCAAGACGATTGTCGTCATAGGAACGGGCAGTCTCGGAGGTTCGGCAGCCAGGCAGGTGTCCCGGCTTGGGGTCAATGTGATTGGCGTGAACCGTCATGGCCGTCCTGTTGATGGCTGCAGCAGGGTTGTGACGACGGCCGAACTGGACACCGTTCTTCCACAAGCCGACTACGTCCTCGCGGCGACACCGGACACTCCAGAGACGCGCGGCCTTCTCGACCGCCGTCGGCTGGGACTACTGAAACCATCAGCGGGCATCATCAATATCGGGCGTCAAAGCGTCATGGACTATGACGCGCTGTGCGACATGCTCGACCAAGGCAGGCTGGCCGGCGCAATACTCGACGTCTTCGATCCCGAACCGATCTCACCGGGCTCCCGGTTGTGGAACACAAGGAACCTGATCGTCACGCCGCACGTGTCGGCCGATGACGGTGACGCCTACGTTCCAATGACGCTCGATCTCTTCTTCCGCAACATGGAACGGTTCCTGGACGGCCAGCCGCTGATGAACCCCATCCAGCCCGATATCGGCTATTAGGAGCGCGCGCCGTGAAGATTGGATTCATAGGGCTGGGCGTGATGGGCGCGCCAATGGCGGCGCATCTGGCGAATGCGGGACATTCGATCGTAACGACACTCAACAGATCCGGCATGCCGGCCTGCCTCAAGGACCATTCCGTCGAGATTGCAGGCACGCCGGCTGAAGTTGCCCGACTGTGCGACGTGGTCATCACGATGCTGCCGGACACGCCGGACGTCGAAAAGGTCGTGCTCGGGCAAAATGGCCTGATCGAAGGAATAGGCGAGCGGTCGCTTCTCATCGACATGAGCTCGATCAGCCCGATTGCCACGAAAACGATTGCGGCAGCAGTCGAGGCCAAGGGGGCAAGCTACCTTGACGCGCCCGTTTCCGGTGGTGAAGTCGGGGCAAAGGCGGCGACCTTGACGATCATGGTCGGCGGCCCTCAGCCGGCCTACCAAAGGGCGCTCCCCCTGTTCGAATTCATGGGCAAGAACATTACGCTGGTTGGTGAGGACAACGGCGCCGGACAGATGTGCAAGGTCGCCAACCAGATCATCGTGGCGCTCAATATCGAGGCCGTCAGCGAAGCGCTGGTGCTGGCGTCGAAAGCAGGCTGCGACCCCGCTGCCGTGCGCAAAGCCTTAATGGGCGGATTTGCGGCATCGCGCATCCTGGAAGTCCACGGCGAGCGCATGATCAAGCGCACGTTCGATCCGGGCTTCAGAATCAAGCTTCACCAAAAGGACCTGGGGCTTGCGCTGGAGACCGCCCGGAGCCTCGGCGTTTCGTTGCCGAACACCGCAACCTGCCAGGAGTTGTTCAACAGCAGCAAGGCAAGAGGCGATGGGGACCTCGACCATTCCGCGCTTGTCCGTTCGCTCGAAGTCATGTCGTCGCACGAAATCGGTTCCTGAACATCGTCGCCTGAATCGAATGAACCTTGTTCAACATAAGAGGTCGTCATGAGCATAACGCGTCACGGTTCCAACAGGAGAACCAGCCAGGCCGTCGTTGACGGGAACACGATTTATCTGGCTGGGCAGATCGCCAACAATGTGAAAGGCACTTCGATCGAAGTACAGACCACGGAAGCTCTCGCGAACATTGAGTTGCTGCTGACAGATTGCGGGAGCAACAAGTCGAAGATCCTGCGCATCACGGTTTATCTGGCCGACCGAGCGGATTTCGATGGCATGAACGCAGCCTGGACCGAATGGGTCGACGGCGACAACCCGCCCGCCCGCGCCACCACGCAAGCGGTTCTTCTCGATCCGGACTGGCGGATCGAAATGGTCGCCACCGCACGACTCTAGGCCTCTGGTCCGCGAACGGCACCTTTGGCATCTCAGGCCCGCCGATTTCCCGGCTAAAGGGACGGCTGGCCGCTTTCGTAGACATCGATCGAAATGACCGCAGCATCTTCGGATGCTTTGCGTTTGTCCCGGTTCGCGACTGTTGTCGATTGAACCCGGCAAGGGCCGCCGCCCCTGACACAATCCGTAATCTCAGGCGCAGCCTGAAGCTGAAGCGGGTTCGATGCCGCATCGCCCGCAAATCGCACCTCCAGAGAAGTCCTTCCAACGATCGCGCGCAACGACACGGCCGGACAGGCAAAGGGATTCCGTACGGCCGAGCGATCGTACTGAGAAATGCGCACAAAAATGAGATATATCTTCGCATTTCATATTTACGAGACGTAATTATGCGTATAGCGTATGCATTAGGGATTAGCATTATCGGAAACGCAATCACGGTTACTCGCCGGTGCATCCGCACATCCCATGCAGACGAAGATCGTTTTGTCCCCGCGGGGAACGAATAAGGAGAGAGATCAAGTGCTGACCAAAGCCGAAAATGCCAACCCCGCAGTGCCGCGTTACGCCGAGACGTTTCAGGACGCGCTGCCCAGCGCGGAGAAAGTCGCGGCTGTAAGGAAACGGCTTGAGGACGCCGGCGTTAAATACGTACTGTCATGCTGGATTGACCTCTTTGGCATCCCAAAGACCAAGCCGGTTCCGATGAGCGATTTCGAGGCGCTCTGCGCCGGCAAGGGCCCGCAGTTTGCTGTGCACTCCATTTCATTCGTTCCGGAATTGACCGCGGCCGATTCCGACCAGGTCATGGTGCCGGATCTGGACGCCGTCTATGTGTGCCCGTGGGACACGACGATGGCCGTCATCTTTGCCGACCTGTTCTGGGAAGATAAGCCTTACAACGTCTGCTCACGGCAGGTGTTGAAGCGCGCAATTCGCGATGCGGCCAAGGCAGGCTATGTCGGATATGCCGGTATCGAACCCGAATTCATCGTGATGCGTTGGGATGACAAGGGGCAGCCGGTCAAGGCGTTCGACAACGACCCACGCAGTACGACGGGCCTACGCCCGCGCCGACAGGCATTCGGCTATGACGTGGAATACTCCATCGACTCGATGCCCTTCCTGAAGGACATGATCGACATTCTCGAGGGCATGGGATGGAACCTGCATGACGTGGTCGCCGAGGGCGCCTATTCCCAGTTCGAGCTCGATTTCCACTATACCCATCTTCTGGAAATGGCCGACCGCCTCGTGTTCCTCCGCATCGTCTTGAAGGAAGTGGCCAAGAAGCACGGCATGTTCGTGACCTTCATGCCGAAGCCCACCACTGGCGACTGGCGCTCCGGCGCACACATCAACTTTTCGCTGCGCTCGCTCGACAAGCCGGACACAAACCTGTTCCAGGACAAGAACGGCGATTGGTCCGATGAATCCCGTTATGCCGTGGGCGGATTGCTGGCACATGCCGAGGCAATCACGGCGATCACATGTCCTACGGTCAATTCCTACAATGGCCTTGTGCCACGCGTCGGCGGGTTCGAGGGCGGAACGGTGACCTGGGCGCCGACCAACATCACCTACGGTTTCAACAATCGGTCGGCGCAGTTCCGGTTGCCGCAGAGCCGCTATTGCATCGAGAACCGCGCCGCCGACATGTGCATGAACGTCTATCTCTCGCTCGGTGTGACGCTTGCCGCATCCGTCGAGGGAATCTCCAACAAGATCGATCCCGGCAAACCGACGGATCGCGACCTCTACGCGATGACGCCAGACGAGATCAAGCAGGCCGGTATCCGCCGCCTGCCGCGCAACCTGATGGAAGCAACGTCCTGGCTCTCGGAAGACAAGCTGATGTCGAAGGTTCTGGGCCCAACGATGCTGAAGTCCTACATCGCCTACAAGTCGGACGAGTGGGAGCGCTACCACCAGACCGTGACGGACTGGGAAGTGAAGGAATATCTGCGGCTCTATTAAGCGGCCTGCCAAGGCAACGCCGGCGCGCCTCGCAGGCCAGCCGGCGTTGCCCATTTGCCCAAGCGATGGAGGCCTTCATGATTTCTGCCGACCACCAGATATTCGAGCTGGGTCGCGTCGAACTGCAATCCGGCGAAGTTCTGATTGATGCGAAGCTCGCCTACAAGACCTACGGCGATCTCGCCCCACGAGGCGACAACGTGGTGGTTTTGCCGACATTCTACACAGGCAGCCACGGGCGAAACGAGGGCTTCTTCGGTCCCGGCCGCGCCATCGACCCGGCAAGGCATTTCGTTGTTTCGATCAACCTGTTCGGCAATGGCATCTCGACCTCGCCGAGCAATGCATCACCCTCGCAGCGCGGCCCGAAATTTCCCGGCGTTACGTTGTTCGACAATATTTACTGCCAGCACAAGCTTCTGACCGAACGCCTTGGCATCAAGCGGATCGCGCTCGTTGCCGGGTGGTCGATGGCCGGTTGCCAAGCCTATCAATGGGCTGCGCAATATCCGGATATGGTGGGCGCGATTGTTCCGTTTTGCGCTTCCGCCAAGACCTCGCCGCACAATTTCGTCTTTCTCGAAGGCGTGAAGGCGGCTCTGCTGGCGGATGGGGATTGGAACAACGGCAATTACACCTCACCGCCCGCCAGGGGACTCGATGCGTTCGGTCGCGTTTACGCGGGATGGGCGTTTTCGCAGACCTTCTTTCGCGATGGCCTCTATCGCAAGCTCGGCTACGAGACGATCGAGGACCTGCTCTCGGACTGGGGCGAAGACCACGTCAAGAACTGGGATGCCAACAACCTGCTGGCAAAACTACGGACATGGCAGAAGGGCGACATCAGCGCGAATTCTGCCTATCAAGGCGATTTCGCGAAGGCGTTGCGGAGCATTTCGGCGCGCGCCATTCTCATCCCGTGCACCCAGGATCTCTACTTCCCACCGGCCGACAACGAAATCGAGGCCCGGCATATGACGAACGCGCAATTGCGCCCGTTCGATTCACCGTTTGGGCACTGCGTAGCCAATCCCGGAAACGACCGTGATTTCGAGCGGTTTCTCGATCAATGCATTCGCGACGCGATGGCTGCGTGACGCGCACGGACAATAGAGGATTGGCGTTAGTTGAAGTCTCGCTTGAGAAGAAACTGGTTCTTGTACATCACCAGACCAGTCATGATTTCAATCGATGAAATGTCCGATTCACTGTAGCAGTGGACTGTAAGAAAGTTGGTCAGGTCATCGTAGGAATCGAAGACCACTTCGACCAGAAGATCGTAGCGGCCGCTGACCCAGAGCGCGTAAACCACCTCAGGATGCACGCCAAGCCGTTCCGCCACTTTCGCCGGAGACCAGCCTGGCGCCACCTTGATGCCGAGCATGGCGTCGGTGCGGTATTGCATGGCCGTCGGATCGACGACGGCGACAATGGTCAAGACGCCGGCTTCCTTCATCCAGGCGACGCGGTTGCGGACCGTGCCCTCGGAGACATCGAGGATCTCCGCGATCGAGCGGAAACTCATTCGACCGTCGCTTTGCAAATGCCTGATGATCTGCTGATTCAAAGCATCATAAGGTGATGCTCGCGAAGCTCCGGACTGCTTGTCTGCATCTTCGTCATCGAGCGAATTGACTACATTGGTCATTTCGAAAAAGCCTATCTCAGATGTGTATTGGGCAGTACCGAGCAAGTGATCGACGTACGATCCTGAGTTGTCCAGGTTGCCGCTCGCTGCGAACGGCAACTGGCATATCGTGTATGTGGCGCGGCTTCATCATGAACGCATGCCGTTGAGCAAATCCGTGACTGTGATTACCCCGATAGGGCTGCTCGCCGAATCGACTACCACGATAGGGTCGTAATTCGAAGCGTTCACCTTCAACTTGATAAGACTATCGAGGTCAGTGTTTTCCGTAACGCTCGAATAGCGTTCGAGGTTCGCGCCTCGGCGGCCGTGGGTGCCGCGATACTGATCTATTCCGCACATCAGGGAATGCGCCCTGATGAACTTCAGTTTCGAGATGCCGTGGACGAAATCGCGGACATAATCGTCTTTCGGATTCGTCACGATCTCCTCAGGCGTGCCGATCTGGACGAACCGCCCCTCCTTCATGATGGCGATGCGATCTCCGATGCGAATTGCTTCGTCAAGGTCGTGCGTGATGAAAAGGGCTGTCTTGTTCAGCGTCTTCCAGATGCGAAGAAATTCGTCCTGGAGTTGACGCCGGATCAACGGATCAAGCGCACTGAAGGGCTCGTCCATCAGTATCAGTTCGGGATCAGTGGCGAGCGCTCGGGCGAGGCCGACGCGTTGCTGCATGCCGCCTGACAGCTCTGACGGGTATCGGTCCGCCCACTGCCCAAGATGGACCAGTTCGAGCTTTTCCTGCGCGATGGCCAGTCTTTCGGCGCGCTTGATCTTGCGCACTTCCAGACCGAAAGCGACGTTGTCGCGGACATTCCAGTGAGAGAACAGGCCGGTGTTCTGGAACACCATGCTGATCTTTTCGGCGCGAAGGCGTCGAAGCTCCTTTTGCGAAACAGCCCCGATATCCTGATCGCCGATAAAAACCTGCCCGGCGGTGGGCTCGACAAGCCGGTTCACGTGGCGGATGAGCGTCGACTTTCCGCTGCCCGACAGGCCCATGATGCAGAGGATTTCGCCGGGATAGACATCGAAACTGACGCCCGCGACACCGGCTATCGCGTGAAATCGCTCCAGGACCTCCGCCCTCGCCAGATTGTCCCGCTTGAGCGCCTCCATCGCCTCGGCGGGATTTGGCCCAAAGATTTTCCAGACATCGCGGCACCTAACCACGGGTTTCGCATCGGCTTTCATCGTCGTCCTTCAGGGCTTTTGACTGTGTGCCAACGCCGCGCCGTGGCTTACACGGGCGGCGTCGGCGCCTTTGAACAGTGTGTGTCTACTTGGCGGCCCGGGCTTCTTCGATCCAGCCGTCGAACTGAGCCTGGTTCGCGGCTATCCACGTTTCCGCATGGCCGCGGATATCCTTGGCCGACTTTTCTCCGTCATTTATCTGCAGGTTCTCCTTGTTCACTTCCTCGATCGGGACGGTGACCAGTTCAAACCACCGCTTTGCGATCGGATTGGCCTCAAGGAACTTGTTGTTCGCGATGATGCGGATGTTGTTCACCGAAAAACCTACATTACGCCCATCAGGCAGCGAGGTGTTATCCTTGGCATCGTCCGGCAAGGCGGTGAACGGAACTTCGAGCCATTCGACTTCCTTGCCCGGGCGCAGAACCTGCGAAACCCACAGCGGCGTATAGGTGTAGTAGAGAACAGGCTCGCCCGCCTTGAAGCGGCTGACAACGTCAGCGGCCATCACCATGAATTGTCCCTGATTGTGCGTAACGGTCTTGCGCAGATCATAGGCGTCCATCTGGTGTTCGATCACCTTTTCACAACCCCAGCCGGGAGGGCAACCGGCCAAGTCCGCCTTGCCGTCACCGTCAGTGTCGAAAATCTTGGCTATCGCCGGGTCCTTCAATTGCTCGACGTTCTTGATGCCGTATTTCTCTGCAGTTGCCTTGTCGACCAGATAGCCTTGGCCTGCGCCAGCAACCAGAGAGCCAAGCCTGGTCATGGTATCAGTGCCGCCTGCCTTGTCGAAATAGCTGTTCTGCAGCGGCTCCCAATGAACGGCTGTGAAATCGGCATCGCCTTGCCCGACCGCCAAGGTCATCGACGGAATATCCAGGTGACTGACCGGGGCGACCTTGTACCCAAGCTTTTCCAATCCGATGTTGACGATCTCGGTCTGGAACAGGCCCTCTAGAAGCCCGTCGTCGGCTGGCCGAACCACGCCAAGGTCCTCGGCGTAGACTGCACTGTTAACTCCGCTAACGGCTAGGAAGGATATGAATGCGCATGCGACACTGTGCTTAAAGCTTGCCATTTGCTGTCCTTTCTCGGTGGAATAGTTGTGATTGAGATATCGATCGCACGAGCCCGACGGGGCCACGATGTGTCCACCGTGTCCGGTTTCGCGATTGCTCGGTTATGCCGCTGGTGATCCGGTCCAGGATCATTGCGAGAATGACGATGCCTATGCCGCCAACCGCGGCCAACCCGACATCCAGGCGGCCGATGCCGCGCAGGACCATCTGTCCCAGCCCTTCGACGGCGATCATCGATGCATAAACGACCATCGACAGCGCCATCATGATGGTCTGGTTGACGCCGGCCATGATCGTGTTCGCGGCCAACGGGATCTGGATACGGAACAGGATGCGCGATTCCGGCGCCCCGAAAGCACGTGCCGCCTCGATCGTTTCCTCCGGGACTTCCCGCAGGCCAAGGTTGGTCAGACGGATGATCGGCGGCAGCGCAAACACCACCGTTACGATGATGCCCGGCACATTGCCGATGCCAACCAGCATGACCACCGGCACCATGTAGACGAAACCAGGCAGCGTCTGCATGACGTCAAGGATCGGCCGCAGGATCGACTCGACGCGATCGCTTTTGGCGGACCAGATTCCGAGCGGCAACCCGATGGCGACGGCAAACAGCACCGATGAAAGCACCAGCGCGATGGTCGTCATCGATTCCTCCCACATGCCAAGAATGCCCATGAGGGTCATGGCAAGCGTGCAGAAAATGGCGGTGCGCAGCGTGGTGAACTGCCAGCAGAACAAGAACAACAGGACGAGGAAAACGATCGGGTTTGTAGAGATCAGCGCTTGCTCGATGCCGTCTAGAACAGTCCCGACGGGGACGCGTATCGCATGAAAGATCGGCCTGTACTCTTTGACGACATAGTCAAGGAAGGTTTGAATCCAGTCGCCGAGCGGGAGATGGTAGGTTTCGAATGGATCGACCATGTTAGACTCCTGCCTACCCTTTCGGGCCGTTTCTCAGCCTGCATGAATTCCGCTGTCAGAGAGGCGTTTGGGCCCCTCACCCATTGCGCGCCCACCCCTTTGGGTCGTCCCATCAAGACCAACCTACCGTTTTGGCTTCGCTGGGCTTCTTTTTCGTGCGCCAACCTTGCCGGCGCATCTGGAGTAAAGCCTATATCTGCGTAACGCGCAATTAAAATATGATCATATTACACATTGCGTATTCATTTTACGAATTTTATGTTGAAATATCACTTTTAGTGGCTAAGCTGATGCAATTGATGTTCGCGTTACCACCGACCTGCGGGGCAAAGCGGATCATCAAGCCGTGCAAAAATCCTGTTGGTGAAAGCAATGGTCGAGATCACGTTCATCGAATTTGATGGCAGCAAGCGCAAATGCGAGGCGTCGCCCGGGCTCTCGGTGATGGAGGTGGCGATCAAAAACCAGATTAGAGGCATCGATGCGGATTGCGGTGGCGCCTGCGCCTGCGCGACATGTCATGTCTATGTTGCCGACAGATGGCTGGACGTTGCCGGCGACCGAAGCCAGATGGAAAATGACATGCTCGAGTTTGCCCTCGACGTGCGCGAGAGTAGCCGTTTGACGTGCCAATTGAAGGTTTCGGAAGCTTTGAACGGACTGGTGGTTACAGTTCCGGAAAAACAGTTCTGAGGCGCCCACAACGCCCAGCATCCAGGAATGCCTGCAATAGAAGTCGGGACATACGGAGTTCAAGAAACTGTCGAGCTTCCAAATGCGGAAGCACATAGCGCGAGGAAAATGGCATGCGAAAGCTGTGTATTCATCGCTACTTGCAATCGGTTAGAAGCGCCCTGTACAAAATTCTCCTGGCAAGGGCCGGCCGGATCTTGAGTACCGATGCAGTTGAAAGCCTTTATCGCCCGGGGAAGATGGGCCGATAGTGCCCGGGTACTGCCATTGAAAGGCTGTTGGCTCGGCAACCTTCACTGCGCCTGGTATGTGCCGGAAAACTGTGTATCAGGATGCCACCCGTTGCAAGAAGGCTGAAGCCGGCGCCGCTATTTCCGATAGCTCGCTATGCGCAGCAGGATGAACGCCGGGACGTAGCTAAGGAAGCGGTCGATGGCGCGGAAGCCCATGTTCCAGATGTCGAGAAAGAAATTCTGGGCACACCGTCCGTCGAGTACAAGCGTTAAACCTTGCATCCCTCGCGACGGATTTTGTCCCGCGCCTGCTTAAAGATTGCATCGTTAGCAGGGTCGTCATTTGCCTGCTTGCGCAGAAGTTCGAGCTGTAGCTTTGCACGCAAACAATCTCGAATGGATGGGAGCTTCTTGCCGGTGGCTTGTTCCGGCTTTGCGGATGAGGGCTTAGCGCCGTTTTGGGGAGTGCGTGTCGCAGACCGCTTGGCAAGGCACTTATAGTAAGTGCCGCCTTCCCCGGTAAGTTTGTCTGCTGCCGCATTGATCTTATCGGAATTGCCCGCCATCCCAAGACGACGATAGATAACCGACGCATCGGCCAACAATCCTGCTGCTTGCCGCTGGCTTTCGCAACCGGGTTGGCGCTGCACGATCTTCGCCCGCTCGATTAAACCTTTCGCTTCCGCAATTTCACGGTTCCGGGTGTCATCCTTCGGATTTTGCTTTGGCTTGGCAGGGCTCGCACTGCTGCCCACGAGTGATGCCTCCCATTTGCAGGTTTCTGCGGTGCCGGCCCGCTGTGAATAGCTGCCCCCCATGGTGTTTCCGAAAACGCTTCCTGCAAAAACACCGCCGTTTCCAAACATGTTTGAATAGGTGAATGTTATCGATGTTCCTGAAAGTCTACCGGACCGGATTGTTCCATTCGTCATTCCGCCCGAAACATTGCCCAGATCGTCAATCTTGATGTTCAAGGAACCGGAGCCATAGGAACATTGCAGCGTCCCTTTCCAGACAGATCCTGCGTGAGCGGGCACAAGACCAAACATCAAACCGAGACCTGTCAGGAATGCTCGCGCTGCCGAAAGATTGCTCATTCGCCTATCCGATTAAATGACTGCAGTTGACTGAATTCGATATCACCAGTGGCACAAGGCATCGTTGCCAGATTTCCATAAATTCGAACTGTTGCGATTTCATCGGCTGGCTGGATACTCTTGCACGAAGGCTGAAGCCGCTATTTCCGATAGCTCGCGATGCGCAGCAGGATGAAGGCCGGGACGACAATCGCCGCGCCGAGCAGGATATAGCCAAGGAAGCGGTCGATGGCGCGGAAGCCCATGTTCCAGATGTCGAGGAAGAAATTCTGGACACCACGCAACACGTCGTAAGGCGACCAGCCGAAAGTGTGCATGACCAGGCCGACGAGGAACGAAACGACCAAGAGCTTGATGATTACCCTTAGCGGCGAGTCACCGAGAATGCGGGCCAAAGCGGACAAGGCAGTCTCCTTCGATTCCGTTCAGACCATGAGATACGTGAGCCGCGACAAAGCTTCAAGCGGCTCGGCTTTGCGATTGCCGAATGCACGGAGCGCATGCTAACGAAGTGGCACGCGGGTATGATGTAATGGTAGCTTGTCAGCTTCCCAAGCTGAACGCGAGGGTTCGATTCCCTCTACCCGCTCCATTCCTTCTCACGATTTTCGCCTGACGTGCCGGTCCGCGTAAACGGCAAGAGGGTGCGGCAAGGCCACACCCTCAGTTGCGGCGATATCAATAGATGTCGAAGTCGAAATACTTCGCTTGGATGGTCTTGTAGGTGCCGTCAGCCACGATCGCGTCGATGGCGGCATTGAGCTTTTCACGCAGCGCGTTGTCGTCCAGACGCACCGCGATGCCCGCTTCCGTCTCGGTGCCCTTCACGTCGCCGATCAGTTTGCAGCAAGCGCCGTCGGCAGCATTCTTCAGCCAGTCGACCAGCACGAACTTGTCGGAAATCACCGCATCGAGGCGGCCGTTGATGAGGTCCTGGACCGCCTCTTCCTGCGTCGGATAGAGTTTCACGTCGGCTCCCGCCTTGGCGTAGAAGTCCTCGGCATAGATAGACTGCGTCGTGGACGCCTGCGCTCCGACCGTCTTGCCGGCCATCGCGGCGGGATCGGTTTCAGTCAACGCGCTGTCCTTCAAGGCGGCAACCGCCAATGGCGTGACGTAATATTTGTTGGTGAAGGCGACCTGCTTCTTGCGCTCTTCGGTGATCGACATGGAAGCGACGATCGCGTCGAATTTGCCGGCCTGAAGGGCGGGAATGATGCCGTCCCAGTCCTGCGTGACGAATTCGCATTCGGCCTTCATCTGGGCGCACAGCGCCTTGGCGATATCGACGTCGAAGCCGACCAGCTTTCCGTCGGCGGTGATGCTGTTGAACGGCGGGTAAGCGCCTTCCGTGCCGATCTTGATCTTGGCTGCATCCTGAGCCCAAGCATACGACCCTGAAACGGCCAGCATAGCTGCTGCCGCCGCGCCCATGATCCATCCGGAAATCCGCATTCTGTCACCCCTTGGCAAAACCGACGCCCGTTGGCCGGCATCGCAGCCAAGCACGGCGCGGACGACGAAACAAGGCTGGAGCAATCAAACAGCGAGCAAGTGAGACAATGACGGTCTTTCAACCTGCGGAGCGAAAATGCTTCGACAGTTTCAGGCCCTGCGCCTGGTAATTGGAGCCGAGATCGGTGCCATAGAGCGCCTTCGGGCGTTTCAGCATATGCTCGTAGACCAGCCGGCCGACGGTCTGGCCATGGTCGAGGATGAAGGGCACCTCGTGGCTGCGCACTTCAAGCACTGCCCGGCTGCCCTTGCCGCCCGCGGCCGAATGGCCGAAGCCGGGATCGAAGAAGCCGGCATAGTGGACGCGGAATTCGCCGACAAGCGGATCGAACGGCGTCATTTCGGCAGCATAGAGCGGCGGCACATGCACCGCTTCCTGGCTGACCAGGATGTAGAATTCATCCGGGTCCAGCACGAGTTCGCCGGCACCGCGATTGTAAAGCGGTTCCCAAAAATCGAAGACATCATGGGCGGCGCGCTTGTCCACGTCGACGAGACCGGTGTGATGCTTGCCGCGATAGCCGACAAGGCCGTTTTCGTCGCCGGCAAGATCGATGGAGAGCGCGATGCCGCCCCATGAAATATTCGGCGGATCGGTCGCAACCAGCGTCTCGGCGTCGTGCAGGTCGTGCAGTTCGGTTTCCGACAGCACGGCATGACCGGTGCGGAATCGGATCTGCGACAGGCGCGAACCGGTGCGCGCGACGATCGGGAAGGTGCGCGGACTGACCTCGAGATAGAGCGGGCCGTGGTAACCGGCGGCGATCTTGTCGAACTCGGCGCCGTGATCGGTCATGACGCGGGTGAAGATATCGAGACGGCCGGTCGAGCTTTTCGGATTGGCCGAAGCCGAAATATCCGAAGGCAAGGCCAGCGTTTCCAGAATCGGGACGATGTAGACGCATCCCGTTTCCAGCACCGCACCGGCGGTGAGGTCGATCTCGTGCAGCTTGAGGCGCTCGAGCTTGTCGGCGACGCTATGGTTGGGGCCGGGCAGGAAGCTGGCGCGGACCCGCCATGCCTTTTCGCCAAGCCTCAGATCGAGACTGGCCGGCTGGATCTGGTCCTTGTCGAGCGCGCGCGGCGTCTTCAGCGCGCCGCTCTCGAACAGCGCTTTTATGTCCTGATCGGGAAGAATGCCTGTCTGACGCAATATCCGCTCCCGCAGCCAACTCGGAGCCACCTACAGACCTCTTAATCACGCGGGTAATTGACGCAAGCGGTGGCGAGGTCTAAAGGGGCGTTATCCCGTGGTGATTTGGCCGGTCGGCTTGCAGCCACGTTAAACAAGTCGCTAAAGGACCGTCGGGCCGCCAGGCCATGTGGACCGGTTGCGACTTTCGCGGCCGGTTTTTTTGTATTTGGGAACGGACCTATGACATCTGACGGCAAGCGCAACTGGAAGCCGCAAACCACCCTCATTCATTCCGGAACGGTGCGATCCCAGTTCGGCGAGATGTCGGAATCGATCTTCCTCACCCAAGGCTACGTCTATGATACGGCCGAAGCCGCCGAAGCTCGCTTCAAGGGCGAAGACCCCGGCTTCATCTATTCGCGCTACGCAAACCCGACCGTGGACATGTTCGAAAAGCGCATGTGCGCACTGGAAGGCGCGGAAGACGCGCGCGCGACCGCTTCCGGCATGGCGGCAGTGGCAGCCGCGATCCTGTGCAGCCTGAAGGCCGGCGATCATATCGTTGCGGCCCGCGCGCTGTTCGGCTCATGCCGCTGGATCATCGAGACGCTTGCGCCGTCCTACGGCATTCAGTCGACGCTGGTCGATGGCACCGACATCAAGAACTGGGAACAGGCGGTTCGGCCCAACACCAAGCTTTTCTTCCTCGAAAGCCCGACCAACCCGACGCTTGAGGTGATCGACATTGCAGCGGTTTCCGCGCTGGCCAATTCGATCGGCGCGCGGGTGGTGGTCGACAATGTGTTCGCCACGCCATTGCAGCAGCGTCCGCTCGAGCTTGGCGCGCATGTCGTCGTCTATTCTGCAACCAAGCATATCGACGGCCAGGGCCGTTGCCTGGGCGGCATCGTGCTTTCCGACAAGGCCTGGATCGACGAGAACCTGCACAATTACTTCCGCCATACCGGCCCCAGCCTGTCGCCGTTCAACGCCTGGGCGCTGCTGAAGGGGCTGGAAACGCTGCCGATCCGCGTCGCGCAACAGATGCAGTCGGCCACCCGCATCGCGGACGTTCTGGCCGAACGGCCGGAAATCGAGCGCGTGATCTATCCGGGCCGGGCGGACCATCCGCAGGCCGATATCATCAAGAAGCAGATGTCGGGAGGCTCGACGCTGATCTGCATCGACGTGAAGGGCGGCAAGAAGGCGGTGTTCGCGTTCCAGAATGCGCTCGACATCATCTTGATCTCGAACAATCTGGGCGACGCCAAGAGCCTCGTCACCCACCCGGCAACGACCACGCACAAGAACGTGACCGAAGAGGCCCGCGCGGAAATGGGCATCGGCCCCGGAACGCTGCGGCTATCGCTCGGGCTCGAACACGTGGACGACCTGCTTCAGGACATCGATCAGGCACTGGCGAGCGCAAAGGCCGCCTAGAGCGTTTCAGGGCTAGCGGGCAACGGTCTGCCACGCCAACGTCATGGCGTGGCGCAAGGTGGCCTCGTCGGCAATGTCGAGCGCCACCCTCGTCCACCCCTTTTGCCCCCACGAGCCGGCGACAGGCGAGAAAACCGCAGCGGATGTCTCCATCAGCAAGTTCTGCTGGTCGGGCGCGAGTTTCAACACGGCGCGGCCATCCTTGTCGCGCCATGTTGCGAATATCCGGCCTTTCACCCGAAAGTCCGTCACGTCGAAATGACCAGCCTGGACCGCACCGGCAAAAGAAAGCGCCATGTCTCGAAACTGGGATTTGGTGATCATCGTAGCTGCCTTTGCCGTGATCATGCCGCAAACAAGCTTATCAAGCGATATCGCCAACTGGCGTCGTTTTGAATTGACCAGATGGCGTGGCAGGCCGATTCTCGGCTGTCGAGGAGACGAACATGTATAGCGCCACGACACGCGATATCGAAGTGCGGGTAAGACCCTTCTATATCGAGGACCGGTCCGACCCTTCCGAGAACCGCTATGTCTGGGGCTATCAGGTAACCATCGCCAACCAGTCCACGGAATTCGTCCAGCTCCTGTCGCGCTACTGGCATATCACCGATGGAACGGGGCGGGTCGAAGAGGTGAGCGGGGCCGGCGTTGTCGGCGACCAGCCGGAACTCAATCCCGGCGACAGCTACCAGTATACGTCGGGCTGCCCGCTTTCGACGCCTTCCGGCATCATGGTCGGCCGCTACACCATGCGCAACGCCAAGGGCGAGACGTTCGACATAGCCATCCCGGCATTCTCGCTTGACCTGCCGGGCGTGAAGCGAACCGTGAACTGACGGCCGGAAACGCAAAGGCGCATCCGGCCGGATTTCTTAGTTGGTCTGGCTGGTGTCGCCAAACTCGGCAGGGTTGAAATCATAGGCCGTCGAGCAGAATTCGCAGGCGACGCGGATTCGGCCGTCTTCGGTGCTTTCCCGGATTTCCTCGGCGGTAAAGCCGCTCAAGATGCCGTGGATCTTGTCTTGCGAGCAGGAGCACTGATCGGCAACTTCGACCGCTTCGAACACCCGGACCCCGTGTTCATGGAACAGCCTGAACAAGAGGCGCTCAGTGCCTACCGTCGGGTCGATCAACTCCGTCGGCTCCACGGTGGAAAGCAAGGCAAGCGTTTCCTGCCACGCATTGTCGACCGGTTCTGGGGCGAATTCAGCGGTATCGCCATCGCCGCCCGGAATGTCGGCCACGCGCATGCGCTCCGGGGCTTGCGGCAGGAACTGCGCCAACAGGCCGCCGGCACGCCACTGCTCACGCCCGCCCGGCTCGACCAGCTTGGCGACGGTCATGCGCAAATCGGTCGGAATCTGCTCCGACTGCCGGAAATAGATGCGCGCGGCCTCCTCCAGCGAGGTGCCATCAAGCTGGACGATGCCCTGGTAGCGTTGCGTGTGAGCGCCCTGGTCGATGGTGAGCGCCAGGACACCGGTGCCAAGCAGCGTTTCGTCGCTGACTTCGCCTGCCGCCACCAAGGCGTCGAGCCGCTCCGCGTCGAAGCGGGCATAGGCGCGCAGAGCGTGTGGCGTGGTGAAGTCGGCAACCAGCATATCGACCGGACCATCGGTGCGGGTCTGCAGGATGAACTTGCCTTCGAATTTCAGCGAGGTGCCCAAAAGCACCGTCAGCACGCAGGCTTCGGCAAGCAGGCGGGCAACGGGTTCGGGATAGGCATGGCGCGAAAGGATCGCGTCCAGCATCGGGCCAAGCTGGACAGCGCGGCCGCGCACGTCGAGCGCATCTATGGCAAAGGGCACGACGTGATCGTCGCCCGCATGGCCAAATTCGCCGAGCTTTGGTTTGCGTTCAGTCACTTGCACGGTTTCCAGCATGACATATCTCCGGCCGCAGGCCATCCCCTCGATAAGAGGGCATGCCTCGGGTGGTCAGTATTTCAGGTGATGCGCCGGAGATAGGCATCACCCTGCCGCGGTTCAAGCGCAGCGGCTCAGGCGCCAAGGCACCAGGCGAGCACGGCCTTTTGCGCATGCAGCCTGTTTTCGGCTTCGTCGAACACCACCGAATGCGGCCCGTCGATGACCTCGTCGGTGACTTCCTCGCCGCGGTGCGCCGGCAGGCAATGCATGAACAGCGCGTCCGGCTTGGCCTTTGCCATCAGGGCGTCGTTGACCTGATAGGGAAGGAAGACATTGTGGCCGCGCGCCCGGTGTTCCTGCCCCATCGACACCCAGCTATCGGTGACGATGCAGTCGGCACCGGTCACGGCTTCCTCGGCAGTCTTGCTGAAATTGACCTTGCCGCCATTTTCGCGCGACCAGTCGACGAACCTCTGCATGGGTTCGCTGCCGGGCGGAACGGCAACGTTGACGGTAAAGCTGAAGCGGGCCGAAGCTTCCATCAGCGAGTGCAGCACATTGTTGCCATCGCCGCTCCAGGCAAAGGTCTTGCCCGAAATGGAGCCGCGATGCTCCTCGTAGGTCAGCATATCGGCCATCAACTGGCACGGATGGGTGTCGTCGGTCAGGCCGTTGATGACCGGGATGGTCGCATTTTCGGTCAATTCGATCAGCCGGTCGTGCGAGGTTGTGCGGATCATGATCGCATCGACGTAGCGCGACAAAACCTTGGCCGTATCGGCGATGGTTTCCGAACGGCCAAGCTGCATTTCAGTGCCGGTCAGCATGATCGTCTCGCCGCCGAGCTGGCGCATGCCGACGTCGAAGGAGACGCGCGTCCGCGTCGAGGGCTTGTCGAAGATCATCGCCAGGACCTTGCCTTCCAGCGGCTTCGAGCGCTCACCGGCCTTGAGGCGCGCCTTGCGCGCGGCGGCATCGTCCAGAATGGCGCGCAGGTCCTGTCCGGAAATAGCAGACAGGTCGGTAAAATGACGAAGGCTCATCGATGATCTTCCGGCTATTTCGCGGCCGCGAGGGCTTCGGACATGGTCTGTGCAGCCGCGCGGATACGGCCAAGGCCGTCCTGGATTTCCGCATCCGTCACGGTAAGCGGCGGCAAAAGGCGGATGACGTTGTCGCCCGCCGGCACGGCAAGAAGCTTCTGGTCACGCAAGGCGATGTTCACCTTGCCGTTCGGTGCTGCGCATTTGAGGCCGAGCATGAGGCCGGTGCCGCGAATGCCTTCGATGATTTCAGGAAACTCGTCGGCAACCGCCGCAAGCCCCTGCTTCATCAAAAGCGCCTTGCGCTGCACATCTTCAAGGAAACCATCGGCAAGAACCACGTCCAGCACGGCATTGCCGACCGCCATGGCGAGCGGATTGCCGCCGAAGGTCGTGCCGTGGACGCCGGGGGTCATGCCCTTGGCAGCCTCGTCGGTGGCGAGGCAGGCACCCATCGGGAAACCGCCGCCAATGCCCTTGGCAATGGCCATCAGGTCGGGGGTGATGGCGGCCCATTCATGGGCAAACAGCTTGCCGGTGCGGCCGATGCCGCACTGCACTTCGTCGAAAATCAAAAGCAGGTCGTGCTTGTCGCAAAGCTGCCTGAGGCGCTTGAGCGACTGCACCGGCAAGGAGCGGATACCGCCCTCGCCCTGAACCGGCTCGACCAGAATGGCTGCTGTTTCGGCGGTGATCAGCTTTTCGGCGGCGTCGATGTCGTCGAACGGCACCTGGTCGAAACCGTCGACCTTGGGGCCGTAGCCCTCAAGATATTTCTGCTGGCCGCCGGCGGCGATCGTCGCCAGCGTGCGGCCGTGGAAAGCGCCTTCGAAGGTAATAGTGCGATAACGCTCCGGGTGGCCATTTACATAGTGATAGCGGCGCGCCGTCTTGATGGCGCACTCAAGCGCCTCGGCACCCGAATTGGTGAAGAACACCTTGTCGGCGAAACTTGCCTCAGTCAGCCGCGTGGCCAGCCGGGTCTGATCCGGGATTTCGTAAAGGTTGGAGACGTGCCAAAGCTTGGCTGCCTGCGTGGTGAGCGCTTCCACCAGGTGCGGATGGCCGTGACCGAGCGAATTAACGGCGATGCCGGCGGCGAAATCGAGGTATCGGTCGCCCTTGTCCGTGATCAGCCAGGCGCCTTCGCCCCGGTCGAAGGTCAAGGGAACACGAGCAAAGGTCTCGTAAAGCGCCGAACCGCTCATTATATGCGTCTCCGGAACCGGAAAATCAAAAAGCCGCCCACGCGGCGGCCTTCGCGGCTTATCATGGTTTTCGGCCACAGTGTCAACGGAAACGTGGCTGTGCCCATGATTGGCCTTCCCTCACGCAAACTGTTTGCATCAGCGAGCGGGCAAGTTGGGGAAAACCGAAAAAACAGATTCGTGTTGCCTTTGGGACTCTTGTCACCGAGTCAGCGCGTAAGCTAATTGTGGTCAGGAAATAACTAGATTTCGTGCGGCGGATCTAATCACCCCAGTATATGTGGTGCCGGGCCGGCTTTTGCCGGATCGGGAAGGGATTCCGGAGTCGCACGGTTCAAAGGAGCGCAGTCTCATGAACTGGACTGACGAGCGGGTAGAACTCTTGAGGAAACTGTGGTCGGAGGGCTTGAGCGCCAGCCAGATCGCGGCACAACTCGGCGGCGTCAGCCGCAACGCCGTCATCGGCAAGGTACACCGGCTGAAATTGTCCGGTCGTGGCCGCACCAGCGCTGCGCCTGCTCGCCAGAAAAAGGCTTCGCAAGGCTCAAGCGTCACCAAATCGGCCTCGCGGGCGGCCAGCACGACGCGCCATGTCACGACTTCCATCGGGGCGACCGCGCTGCAGGTGCAGTTCGATGCCGAGCCGGTCGCGCGCACCTATCTGCGCCCTGTGGAAAACGTGGTGGTTCCGATCTCGCGCCACCTGACGCTGGTGGAACTGACCGAACGCACCTGCAAGTGGCCGAATGGCGACCCGCTTTCGGAAGATTTCCACTTCTGCGGCAATGATGCGGCAGAAACCGGCCCTTACTGCACCTATCATTCGCGCATTGCGTTCCAGCCGGCTTCGGAACGGCGGCGCGTTCGCTAAAGCGCCAAGCGCCCCTGCATTGCAAGGGCGGCATCTTCCCCGTTGAACAAGCACCGCGCGGTCTGGGAACGGGCCGCGCGGTGCACGTTTGGCTATGCGATCCGTCACGCCTGCATCTTTTGCGCGTGAATGATTCAACCTGAAGCTGATGGCGCGATCTAGATCGTACAACTACGATCTGTATCGTGAATTGGAACAGGCATATCGATGCGATGAGGCAGCCGTCTTGTGCGCCCGTCCAGATTGAAGTTTTGCAGAGAAGCGACGCCAGCCTGAAACGCGCGCCGACTTCGTGCGGTCATGGTCCGGTTTCCGCCAGCGCGGGTTTTGCAACCGGCCCCGATACGCCACACATCTCCACCATCCAAACGAATTTGAAGCGACCTACTGGAGCCGCCTTTCCGCGTCGTGCGCGCAGGATTGCTGTCGATCCATCCGGCCGCCCTGAAATCATGGAGGGACATTGAAATCCGGCTAGGAGCCGGCGTTGCGGCGAAGGCCAGGGAGGTATTGGCCTAGTCGAATCCCGAAGAGAATTTCAAACGTGCATTCCGCTATCGGCCGGGGGGCCGTCCGGTAGCGGCAGGGGCTTGGGGGAATTGAATGCAGTCGTCCGATGCGGGCGGCGGGAGGGGTGCGCAGCGTGGAGGAGACGTTGCGCACGGCGAAGGCTCGGCACTTGCTGGACATGCTCCAGCGCGTGCCTCGCGTCAAACCGCCCATCCCGATGTCGATGAATGGCAATCGGTTCTCGCGAGGCTTTCGATAGCGCGAGCCGTTGCAATCGAGATTGCAACCGCTGCGCGAAAATCCGGCGAAGACTTCGTGCCCGGCCTGCTTGCGTCCGGCATCGCCAAGCGAACGGACCTGACCAAGGCAATCGCCGCGGATCTCGGCCTCAAGGCCAGCATAGGCATCGACCCGAAGCGGCTGATCGCCAGTGACGACCAGTTCCTGATGCTGTTGCGCGGCGGCGGCGACAATCTTCCGGTGAAGCTTCTGGAAAAGGATGGTTCCGTTTCCTTCCTCATTCCCACAAGGCGCATCCGGCTGGGCTGGATGCGCGACTATGTCCGTTCTCATCCCGACCTTGCCGAACATCTCAGGATCGTCGACACCGAAGAACTTCAGGCGGCCGTGATGGAGCGGGCGCGCCCGCTGCTGGCTCGCGGCGCGGTGAACGGACTTTCCGAGCGTTTTCCCCACATGTCGGCCCGCGTCGTTGCCAATGGCTGGCAAGGCACGGTTCTGGGCATTGTCATAACCGTATTGCCCATCGGCATTGCGCTGGCGCCAGCGCTGACGCTCGGGCTGCTGCATGGCTTCGCCACGTTTTTCTTCTTCGCCTGCGTGGCGCTGAGGTTCGCCGCCGTCGCATCGGTGACGACGGGCAAACGCCTTCAACCCATCGAAACGCCGCCGGCAGACGCCCCGGTCTATTCGGTGCTGGTCGCGCTCTACAAGGAGGCCGACATCGTGCCGGACCTCTTGACGGCGCTGGACTGGATCGTCTGGCCTCGCGACAGGCTGGAAATCAAACTGGTCTGCGAGGCGGACGACGCCGAAACGCTGGCGGCGATCAAGGCGCGACGCCTTCCCCCGCACATCAAGGTTGTCGAGGTCCCGCCGATCGGGCCGCGAACCAAGCCGAAGGCCCTGGCCTACGCTCTTCCGATGACGAGCGGGGAGTTCGTCGCACTCTATGATGCCGAGGATTGGCCCGATCCGATGCAACTTGCCGAGGCTTGGCAGAGGTTTAGCGAAGGCGGACCGGAACTGGCCGTGCTGCAGGCCCCGCTCGAGATATCGAACCCCGGCGAAAGCCCCATCGCCCGCATGTTCGCGTTCGAATACCGGGCCTTGTTCCATGGGCTTTTGCCGTGGCTTTCGCAGCATAGGCTGATGTTGCCGCTGGGCGGGACCTCCAACCATTTCCGCCGTGCGGCGCTGGAAGCTGCCGGCGGCTGGGACCCGTTCAATGTGACCGAGGACGCCGACCTCGGCACGCGCCTTGCGCGGTTCGGTTTCAAAGCCGGAACCATTTCCGCGCCGACCTACGAACAGGCTCCGACGAGGCTATCGGTGTGGCTGCCGCAGCGCACGCGCTGGTTCAAGGGCTGGGCGCAGACGTGGCTGGTGCATATGCGCGATCCTGTCAAACTCGCCCGCGACCTCGGGCCATGGTCTTTCGTCATCGCCCAGGTGCTTTTTGCCGGGTTGCTGGCTTCGTCGCTGCTTCACCCGCTGCTTTTGGCGACGTTCTGCTTCGGGGTTTTAAGGATGCTGATGACGGCCTCGCCCAGCCCCGCCCATTCAGCGCTTTTGATTGTCGACATCGTCAACATTACCTGCGGCTACCTGTCCTTCCTGCTGCTTGGCTGGCAAACACTGGCGAAGAGCCAGCGGCGCGGCTTCTGGAAGATCGTCGGGCTTACGCCGGTCTATTGGGCGATGATGTCTTACGCCGGATGGCGAGCGGTGCTGCAATTGTGGCGGCGGCCCTTCCATTGGGAAAAGACGCCGCACAAACAAAGACAGGCCGCGCCTCTGGCCGCGATTGCGTAGGGGTTCGTGAACCTCCGACGGCTTACGCCAGCAGGAGCGACGCCCCCTCGCCAATGATCTTCTTGTCTTCCTTGCCGACGACGTCCAGATCCCGCCCATCATAAGGCAGGGACAACAAGATGCGGCGAATGGTGGAAAGCCTGGCGCGCCGCTTGTCGTTGGCGCGCACGACGATCCACGGCGCTTCCTTGCTGTGGGTCCTCTCGATCATCTGGTTTCGCGCCTGCGTGTAGGCATCCCATTTGGACAGGCCGGCAACGTCGATTGGCGAGAACTTCCAGTTCTTGAGCGGACTGTGGCGGCGATCGTGAAACCGTTCCAACTGCGTTTCCTGGCCAATATCGAGCCAGAACTTGAAGAAATGGATGCCTTCGTTGCGGATCATCTTTTCAAAGCGCGGCGCTTCGTTGAGGAACTGCTCATGCTGCTCGGGCGTGCAGAAGCCCATGACAGGCTCGACGCCGGCGCGGTTGTACCAGGAACGGTCGAAGGTGACGAACTCGCCCTTGGTCGGGAAGTGGGTGACATAACGCTGGAAATACCACTGGCCGGTTTCGGTTTCCGTGGGCTTAGTCAGCGCTACGTTGCGCGCGGTTCTGGGGTTCATGTATTGGCGCAGCGCAAATATCGTGCCGCCCTTGCCTGCGGCGTCTCGCCCCTCGAACAGGGCCAGAACCCGCTGGCCGGTGCGCTGCAGCCAGGCTTGCGCCTTCACCAGCTCAATCTGCAATTCCTCGAGCTTGGGCTCGAACTCCTCACTCTTCATCTTCTTGTCGTAAGGATATCCGCCGGCCGTCAGCTTATTGTCCTTGATCCAATCGGGAAGATCCGGCGCATCGACATCGAACTCGCGCTGCTTGCCCGCAACCGTGATTTTCAGCGGACCTGCCGCCGGTGTCACAGCGTTGTCATTGGAGTTTTTCATTCAGGCGAACCTTTCCAGTTGGAAACTTCATGCTATTGGGGGCTTCGGCACCGGTCCAGACTGAATTTGCCGTGCCGGCGAGCCATTGGGGCGCGTATGAGCGATATGAACGGTCAGCGACAAAATTGGGGCCGGCGTGCCCTGAAGCGCTTGCGTGCCAATGGCTGGCTTTTGGCAAGTGCCGCGCTCGCGGTGATTGCCGCCTTCGCCTTCGCCAACCTCTCGCCCTTCATCGCGCCGCTGGCCATCATCGCGCTGGTCGTCGCAGTCGCGGCATTGCCGCGGCAAACGGAGCTGGCGGCCACGGAGAGCGCCATATCCTCGCAGGCCGGCTTCCTGCCGCAACTGTCGGCGGAAAACCTTGCCGCCGCCGTTACCGATCCGCTGATCGTGTTCGACCACACTGCAACGGTCGTGCATGCCAATGCGGCGGCCGTCTCCATCTTCGGCGGCATCGCGGCCGGCATGTCGCTGCCGCTCAAGTTCCGCGCGCCTGAAATGCAGGCGCTGATCGACGGCATTCTGGCCGGCGGCGCGTCATCCCAGGCAATCGACTATCTCGATAAGCTGCCTGTCGAGCGCGTCTATCGGGTCACCGCTTCCGCCATCGGCCACGGCACCGGCCTCTATGTGCTGGTGTTCAAGGACCAGAGCGAAGCGCGCCGGATCGACCGGATGCGGGCCGACTTCATCGCCAATGCCAGCCATGAAATGCGCACGCCGCTTGCCTCGATTTCCGGCTTCATCGAAACGCTGCGCGGACCCGCCCGCAATGACCCTGCCGCCCGCGAACAGTTCCTGCAGATCATGCAGAACCAGGCAGGGCGCATGGCTCGGCTGATCGACGATCTCTTGTCGCTTTCAAGGCTCGAGATGAAGCCGTTCTTGAGATCGGGCGCGCGCGTGGACCTGCGCAACGTGATCGAAAACGTCATCGATTCACTCGCGCCGCTGGCCAAGGACAGCGGCCTCGCAATCGAGCGGAACTTTGCCGATGGCGCGCTGGAGGTTCCGGGCGACCGTGACGAACTCTACCAGGTGTTTGAGAACCTGCTCGAAAACGCCTGCAAATACGGTCAGTCCGGCGAGCGCGTCATCGTCTCCATCGCGCCTGGCAACAAAGGGCCGGAGCCCGGCATAGACGTCACCATCCGCGACTTCGGCCCCGGCATCGCAGAGGAACACATTCCGCGCGTGACCGAACGCTTCTACAGGGTCGATGTCGAAACCAGCCGATCGCAGAAGGGAACCGGCCTCGGCCTGTCCATCGTCAAGCACATATTGACGCGCCACAACGGCCGGCTGTCCATCGAGTCGGAGCTGGGCAAGGGTGCCGCCTTCACCGTTCATTTGCCGACAAACTAGCTTTGCCGACATACAGGCGTTAGTCTGTCGGAGATCTGGCTGAGCGGCCATTCGCGCAATTGTCATGCGAACCGCGTATCAGCGCAGATTCAAGAGGCCGAATCGTCAAAGGCCCCGGAGGATTTCGCGCATGCAATCGCTACACATCGTCAGCGCCTATGACGAGGAACTGCAATATCTGTCTAAGCGGATCGCCGCGATGGGCGGTCATGCCGAGCGCATGGTGGAACAGGCGATTGCCGCGCTTGTTACAACGGACCAGGATCTCGCGCGCAAGGTGGTCGGCGACGATACCGTGCTCGACGACGGCCAACGCGAGATCGACGACAAGGCCATCCTGCTGATCGCCAAGCGCCAGCCGATGGCAAAGGATCTGCGCGAGATAGTCGGGGTCATCCGCATTTCCGCCGACCTCGAGCGGGTGGGAGACCTGGCAAAGAATGTCGCAAAGCGTGTTTCGTCGGTCGCCGATGGCCGCCAGCCGACCTCGCTGTTTCGAGGCATCGAGGCATTGTCCAACCTTGCGCTCACCCAGCTGAAGGAAGTGCTCGATGTCTATGCGTCGCGCTCGGTCGATACGATCGGTTTCGTGCGCGATCGCGACGACCAGATCGACGCGATGTACACCTCGCTGTTTCGCGAGCTGCTGACCTACATGATGGAAGATCCGCGCAACATCACGTCGTGCACGCACCTGCTTTTCTGCGCCAAGAACATCGAACGCATCGGCGACCACGCCACCAACATTGCTGAGACGATCTATTACATCGTAACCGGCGAACAGATGCCGGCCGAACGGCCCAAGGGCGACAAGACGGACCGCATCGTGATCAAGGCCGACGCGTCGCCCAAGTAACTACAAGTTGCCGGTACTCCGTCAGAACCCGCCACTGGGCAAATGGCGGGTTCTGACCAGGTGGCTGATTACCATTGGTGTTTCAGAACCACCGTCTCGGAGTAGGCGTTGCCGCTGGACGAGAACTCGCCGTTGAACCTGCCGCCGAGCGTAAAGTTCCCGGCAAAGCCAATCTCCACGCCGGCGGACAAAAGCGCGCTGTCTTCCGCCGAAGCCGCGCCATCGACGCTGAAGCTCGATCCCGGCAGAGACTGGAATGCTGTCGAGATGCTGCGATTGTTGTCGAAATCATGGACCCAGGCGGCGCGGCCTTGCAGCGTCAGCAACGTACCGTCCTCCAAGGCAAACATCTTGTCGATGCCCGTGCCGATTTCGCTACGCGACGTAGATGTCGTCTGCGACGCATAGTCGAGCGCAAACTGGGCGGATCCCGACTTGGCATACTCGCCGTAGGACGGCGTGTGCACGGACTCTGCCACGAAAGCTGCGTAGGGCGTGATGCCAAGCATAGGCGTATCGAACCTGTAGCCGCCTTCGACGCGTGCGCCGAATACATTGGCGTCGAAATCGGCGGCCAGTACATCGGTGCCCGCGATCGTGACGGTGCGCGTCGTGTTGACGTCATGCCACGAATAGGCAAGCGCGCCGGAGAGATAGGCGGCGCCGAAGTGCGTTTTGCCGTAGACGCCGGCCTGGAACATATTGCTGTCGCCGCCACCCAGACCACTGTCGAGGCTCCACGAAGTGGTGCCGCCGGACAGCGCAAAGCCGGCGACCGTGTCGGGGCCGAGGCGGTAGTCGATGCCGACGACCAGCCCCGTTATGTTGTCATGTGTTTCATGTGTGCCGACCACGACGGCATCGGCGTCCAGTCTGGCCTGACCGCCATAGACCGAGCCCCACATGCCGTAGCTGGGTTGCTCGGCCGCGAGCACAGGCGATGCTCCATCCGAACCGGTGTCACCGTAGGCCGAAGCAAGGGCCGGCAGCGAACCGCGCTGTGGGGCGAACGCCAAGGGAGGCTCTTGCGCCGCCGCGCGCTGGCCGATGGTCGGGTCGAGCAGCACATCGACAAATGTACTCATTGCATGGAAGGGGGTCTGGATCGCGCCGGACGCTGCCTCGCCCGTCAGTTGCGACAGACCGTCGACCAATTGGTCCTGCGGCAGCCCCAAAAGCGTCGAAAAGCCCGAACCGATGCCGCCGCCGCCGTTGAAGGCTTCATCAAGTTTTTCGGCAACAGCCTGCTGGTTGTCGGTCAACCCTTTCACCTTCGCCGTCGCCGCCACGAGATCGATGCTGACTTCGGTTTCGCTGTAGGCAAGGCTTGCTTGCAAAGCGGGCGCGTCGACAATGTTGAAGGCGTCAAATGTGGTGCCGCCAAATCCACCGGTCGCCGACAAGATGACATAGCTGTTGGGAAGGTAGGAACCCGCGCCGAAGCTTGCTTCGACTGCGCCGGCGAGTGTTGCGCTGCCTGTAACGGAAATCTTATCGGCGACGGTCGGCGACACATCCACCGCGTATTTGCTTCCAGTCTTCAGAGTAAGATCGCCGGCTACCGTAAGAGTGCCGATCGAGCTATTGCCTGCGCCGAGCGTCCCGTCCGTATCGATGATGGTCGACGACAAAGTGCCAACGCCGCCAACCGTGCCGCCTGCACCCACAAACACGCTTTCCGAGCTCGAAATGCTGCCATTCACCAAGAGCGTGCCGCCAAGGACTTCCGTCGGACTAAGGTAGGCGTTTGTTCCGGCCAGCGTCAGCGTGCCGGTGCCTGTCTTGGTGATGCGTCCGCCAAAAGGAGACCGAGTTGTGCACGGTTGCCCAACGGCACAATTGCCGATCGAGCCGGAAAAGACGGTCGAGAGATTGTTCCCGCCGATCGAAAGACCAAGCTGACCCAGGTAAATGTTGCCACTACCGGCGATGGACCCGATCGTGGGCGCTAGCCGGGTCGCGGAAAAATCCACAATTCCCGTACTGCCATTGTTGATGGCTGCGTTGCCACCTGTTGCATTGTCCACAAACTCCAGTCGACCATTGTTGGTGATCGTGGCGTCTTTTGCGGACGTCGGCTGCGATGCGCCGATCGGGGAGCTTCTCACACTGCGAAACGTCACGGTGCCGGTGTTGACGATGGTCGCGCTACCGGCGTTCGAAACCTCGGTCACCATCATTGTGCCGTTGTTGGTTATGTTCGCATTGCCCGCCGTGCTGAAAGGTCCAAATGTAAGGGAGCCATCATTGATAATAGTGGAATTTCCCCCCGACGAAATTTTTGAGGTGTCGACAAATCCGCCAATAGCTATCTGGCCGAACGACAGGTTGCCACCGGATTCATTGGTGATTTGCGCATTGCCCGCCGAAGAGGCATCCAGAAACTGCAACGTCGCGCCGCTTGCGTTGTTGATCTCGGCTTGGCCGGCAGTGCTGGATTGAAAGAAGCGCAGCAAACCGTTGTTGATAGGATTCGTAACGTTGAAAATCTTTGCCGTACCAGCCGAACTGGTATCCAGAAAACCGATGGAACCGGGGTTGGTTATGGTGGCGGAACCAGCCGAGCTGCTGTCACGCATGTTGATGCCGCCTAAATTCGAGACGATGGTGTTGCCCATCGAACTCGAGTTGTCGAAATCCAGCCCTATGGAATTGTTGAAGGTTTGGTCTTGGCTTGAATTGTTGACGATGCCGGCCCCGGTAAAAGCCATGGAGGCAATACCGTCGAAGTTGAACGTATAGGCCTGCGCACTGGCATCGAACACGATCGCCCCCATGGGGAGCGGAAACAGTTCGCCACCCACAATAAGTCCGTCCGGCGGCGTTATGGTGGAGGCGCCGTTAGCGGAAAAGGTCGCGGTGCCGTCCGGCACAACACCACCTATCCAATTGCCGGGGTTGGACCACTGGCCGGTACTGCCGTCCCAAGTTGCATCCGCCGCGATCGCACCCTGCGCGAACAGGCCGGTCATCACCAAGACTGCCAATGCCGATGCGGAATTTGCCAGAGACCTGTTGCGCGCACGCAAAGCAAGCTCCGCCACCGCCGATTTCTCGACGCCGAAATTACCCCGGAAATGAGTCATGTGCCCCGTTTGCCCCGCTGAAATGTTGCCCTTTAAGCCGTCTCAATTCGCGCGACGACGGACGCTCCGGGCACATAGTCAATGGGGCCAGAACCGGGTTGTATCGGAACACGACCAAACTGGGTATCGGCTCACAAGAACTTGATCTGGATCAATACGCCTCGCCAATCCTCGAAATATTTGATGCGAAGATTCAACGGCAAAGGCATGCCAGTGCTGTTGTGACCCGGCCCCCGACAAGTAAAGCCGGAACCCGATAGCGATGCAGGTGGACCGGAAGCCCGCTGGTGATTTGATCTCATCGGGAGACACAAGCTGCGCTGACGGTATTCTATTTGTCGCAGCGCAAAGCCAACCTCGTGCTGTTCTGCGAACAATACCGCCTGCTGCAACGGAGCGGCACACGCTGCAACGATGCAGTTAACAACCCTCCTTCTTGCCTCGCTTCGGCGAGGCTTTTCTTTGCGGCCGCGCAAAGCGGCCCCGTCGCAGATCCGCTAACAGTTCTCGAAATCGAACATCTTGAGACTGAGAGACGAAAATGAACTACGTTCTTTACCTGACCGGCTTCACGGTTGCCGTCGTAGCAATCCTGTCATTCCTCGGCTTCAGTTGATCTTTGCCAATACCGAAGCTGACGACGGTCAGGTGCGGGGTGTTGGGGCCGTCGGGTTCATTGCAGCGACATAGCTTGCCGGCGAGGCGCGCCAATATAGCACTGTCACGACTGCTACGCAGGCAAGGTGCAGCACCCAGCCTGCCACGAAGCTGCCGGTGGCGTCGTGAAGAACGGCCACGACCCAAGGCGCGATGGCCGCGATCAGAAAGCCGCCTCCCTGCATGAGCGCAGACAGGGCCCCGGCCTCGACTGGGTCATGCAGATGGTCCAGCGCGAGGATCATGGAGAGGGAAAAGCAGCCGCCCAATCCCGCGCCAAGCAATGCCGTCCACAGGATGGGCGCAACCTCCGGTCGTAGTGCAAGGGCTGCAAAGCCGGCTGCCTGCATGGCAAGCGTGAGCCAAAGCCATGGCCGGCGATCCGCGCTCCTGCCAGCCAGCACAGGCAACGAAAGAGCGGCAACGGCCTGGCCGACCGATACGACTGCCAGCAGGCTGCCACTTGATTGCGGGCTCCAGCCGAAGCTTTGATAGTATGGCGCAAGCCACGCCACGACAGTGGAATAGCCACTATTGACGAGACCAAAGCATGCCATCAAAAGCCATGTCCGCGGCCGCTTGAGGAAAGCCTTTGCCGTATGGCCTCCCCGTTGCCGTGCGGTGCCACGTGGCAAGCTCCAAGCGGCCAGGAAAAGAGCGAGCACAGCCGGCACAGCCATCCAGCCGAAACCGGCATGCCAGTCACCGGCAGCTTTGGCGATCAGCGGCGCGAGTTGCGCGCCAAGCGCGCCGCCGCCCATCAGCATGGCTGAATAGAGGCCCATGACGACGCTCACATGCAGGGGGAACTGCTGCTTGATGACGCCCGGGAACACCGCCTGCACGATCGCCGCGCCGAGCCCCAGCAGGACCGCCGTTGCCACCATTTCCCAACCGGTCGAAACGAACAGGCGCAGGAAGGATGCCAGGCCGAGGACGGCAAGCGCAGCAATGATTGCCTGCCGCGCGCCGATGCGCGCCTGCAGCGAGGGACCGGCAAAGGCAAACACGCCCATCAACAGCATCGGCACAAGGGTCAGAAGCGCCATGCCTTGCAGGCCGAGCCCGGTTTGCGCGCCGATATTAGCCGCCAGCGGGCCGACACCGGTCATGAAGGGGCGCAAGTTAAGACCGATCAGGACGACCGCAGCGAGCAGCAGGGCGCGCGCTTTTCCTCCCATCGCTAGCGCTTTCCGGCGCGGCTGCCAGACCATTGCTCGTAGAGATCCGCCCTGCCCTCAGACCGAACGGGTTGGTAACTGATGGCCATGGATTGCTGGGCGAAAGGCCTGGCGAGTTCTTCGTAGATCGCAGCGGTCGACAGCCCGAAAGGTGCCCCGTCTTCGTTGGAGTAGGCGTAAGCAACCTTGTTCACGCCAGAAAGCCGCATCGCCGCCATACACATCGGGCATGGGTGGCCGCTGGCATAGACGGCGCAGCCGCTGAGATCCGGAGAGCCAAGCTTGCGGCTGGCGGCCCGGATCGCCGACATCTCGGCATGGGCCGTGGGATCGTTGGTCGTGTGAATCTCGTTGACGCCAGTGGCGACAATCTCGCCATGCCTGACCACCACCGCGCCAAAGGGACGACCACCTTCGTCGATATTGGCGCGAGCCAGTTCGACGGCCTGACACAGGAAGCCCCGATCTTCGGTCATGTTTATTTCCCTTCCAGCGATACGCGGGCTTCGGTACGCGCCAGAGCGCGAGATAAGCCTCGAGGTTGATGATCCGCAGGCATGGAATGCTGATAAGGAGAAAGGAACGCATTTGGAAATTAAATGTATGGATGAACAACATTTGAGATATAAATGAAGGAAGTTTTCGGTGATTTCATAGCAATGCTCGATCAACGCCTTCTCCGCGCCTTCGTGGCAATCGCCGATGCGCGTAGCTTTACGCTCGCGGCAGAGCGCCTGAACATGACGCAGTCCACCATCAGCCAGCAGCTTGCCCGGCTGGAGGAAGCAGTCGGGGCGGCACTGATCGACCGCGCGGCGCGGCCCGTCGAGCCGACGACTACAGGCGAGCGGTTGCTGGGCTATGCCCGCAGGATCCTCGCCCTTCAGGAAGAGGCGGAAGCAGCGCTTGGCGACCCGGCCGGCACGACATCGATCAGGATCGGCGTTCCAGAAGATATCGTCACAAGCGCCATGGCGGCGGTGTTCAGCGACTTCGCCCGGCGACATCGCACGATCAGGCTGGACGTGACCGCCGGGCTGAGCCGCGACCTGACCCGCCGCTACCGCGCCGGTGAATTCGACATTGTTATCGTCAAGGAACCATCCGCCGACCCATCCTGCCGGGCGACCTATCCGGAAGCCATGGCTTGGTTCGAGAGCGCCGATGGATCAGGCGAGTGGCTCAACCCGATACCGCTGGTTACTTTCCCGCCCGGCGGCCTCTATCGCGAAGCGATGTTCCAGCGCATCGAGCAGGAGCAACGCCGCTGGTATATCGCCTTTTCGGGCAGCAGCCTGCATAGCGTGCTGGTGGCCGTCGAGGGAGGAATAGGCCTCTCTCTACTGCCCAAGAGTGCCGTTGCCGGATATCGCGTGAGGCAATGCATGGCGTTCGGCGCGGAACCTGAGATGGCCGTCTCGATCTATTCATGGGAAAGCGCGGGACCGGGCGCTGAGTTGCTGGAGCAGATGAGTGCCGTTCTTGCTGCCAGAGGGGCCGCCCATGGATAGAACAACTTGTTGCTCGCGGCGGGCATTCCGGTCAGGCCCACAAGCTGCCAGAATGTCCAGATGACGCCCAGCAATCGCCCAATCCTCGACAGCCTGTTCAAGCAGATCGCTATCGGTTGCCTGCTGCTGCTTGCCGCTGCCGGCGCACTTGCCGCTTTCCAGCGCCATGCGCTGGTTGCGGAACTGGAACAGGAAAGCACGGTTCTTCAACGCCTGGCATCGCAGCGCGCCGACCAGCATGACGCGCACCTCACCGCATTGTCGGCGATCGCGGTGGCGGCGGGAAGCGAACGGCACAAGCTGTTTCTCGACGTGGCCGAAACCATCACGCGATTTTACCCGCGCATCGACGAGGTTCAGCTTGTTCCGCTCGATCCCCAGGGCGAAATAGTCGGGACCGAGCCCCTCGATCCCGCCGCCGCCGACCTTGTCCGTTCAGCGGCGCAAGCATCCAAAGGCGAGATCGCGCTTTTGCCGCATCCGAACCGGCCACACCATTACATCATGGTCAAACGCAGCCCCAATTCTGACACTGCGATCTATGGACTGATGCTTGGCATAGACGCGCAGAAGCTGCTCGATGAGGCAGGGGCGTTCTGGTCGCGGCCGGTCATAGCGCTCGGGCTGTCCTTACCGGATGGCAATGCGCTTATCGGTTATCCGGGTTCGCCCGAAACGGTGCGGTTTTCCAAGGCGCTTGGGAGCCAATCCCAACCCCTGCTTCTGGAAACAGGAATGAAGATTGGAGTGGCGGACCTCTATCCGCCGCTGCAAACCGGCCTGGTGCTGATCGCAGTCATGCTTGCCTATCTGGCTGTGCTGGCAGCGTTGCGCCAACGCGGTCGGGCGCGGGTGGCCGTGGAACAGGCGCGCCTCAGCGCGCTGGAATCGCGCCTTGCCCATGCCTCGCGCGTCAATGCGCTGGGCGAGATGGCAAGCGGTCTCGCGCATGAACTGACGCAGCCGCTGACCGCCATTCTGGCGCAGGCACAGGCGGGACGGCGAATGCTTGGCCAGGGCGATGCAAGCACATTGGGGCCTGTTCTCGACGATACGGTGACGCAGGCACGCCGGGCTTCGGCAATCCTGCAACGCTTCCGCAACTGGTCGCGCCCGCAACGCGGAGCGGCTACGGCTTTCGACCTGCGCGAAGTACTCGGCAATGTGCGATCATTGCTCGCACCGCAGGCCGCGACGCATGGCGCACAATTGGAATTTGACATGCCCGACAATCCCGTTTCGGTCGTTGCCGACCCCGTTGAAATGGAGCAGGTCGTTTTCAACCTCGTGCGCAACGCCATAGAGGCGGTCGGTGAGCAAGCCGGAGTTGGGAGAATTGCCGTCGAGCTTCGGCAGGATGGAAACCAAACCGTGCTGGATGTTTCCGACAATGGTCCGGGCGTTGCCGAAGAACTCCGCCCGCGCCTGTTTACGCCGTTCACCACCACACGCGCCGACGGCACCGGACTTGGCCTTGCGCTCAGCCAACGCCTCGTGGAACGCGCCGGCGGCGAGATCGCCCTGATCGACGGCGGACCGGGCGCGACCTTCCGGGTCACCTTGCCGCGCAATGGAACTGCGGAGGCCGCACAATGAGCCGTCCCGTCTATCTGGTCGATGACGACGAGGCAGTGCGCCGGGCGCTCAGCCTGCTTCTGTCCACGGTCGGCATCAAGGCGGTGGGCTTCGCCGATCCGCAGGCGTTCCTGGCACAAGTGGCGAAGCTTTCGCCGGGCTGCCTGATCCTCGACATCCGCATGCCGGTCATTTCCGGGTTAAAGCTTCAGGAGCGCTTGACCGAGCAAGGCATCGACTGGCCGACCATCGTCATTTCCGGCCATGGCGACATCGAAGCCTGCCGGCGGGCTTTTCGAAACGGCGCGGTCGACTTCCTCTCCAAGCCGATCGATGAGCAGGACCTGATCGATGCGATACAGAAAGGACAGGAAGCGCTGGAGCGCACGCTTAGCCACCGCGCCGAACGTGCGGAGGCGCAGGCCCTGCTTGCGGCGCTGACGGCGCGCGAGCGCGAAGTGCTCGACCGCATCGCAGAGGGCTTTACCTCGCGCCAGATCGCCGAAGGGCTTGGCCTGTCGCCGCGCACCGTGGAGAGCCATCGCGCCGCGATCGGCGCCAAGCTTGGCACCACCTCGCAAGCCGAGATGACCCGGCTGTGGATCGAGGGCCGCGAGGCTCCGTAGAACTACGGATGCCATTGCAAGGGCTACGAATGCCCGTCGTTCAAGACGTGGGCTAGCTTCCTTCCATCAACTTGGAAAGGAAACCAACAGATGCTCCGCAACCTCGTTCTCGCCACGGCCGTTCTGGCTCCCCTTGCCGCTACCGCGCAGGAACTGCCGACCGCTCCCTACCTGCCGCTCGACATCGCCACCAAGGCTGCGGACGCCGCGCTGAAGGCATGCGTCGCCGAAGGCCACAATGTCAGCGTCGCCATCGTGGCACGCGACGGTTCGACCAAGGTTCTCATCAAGGCCGACAATTCCGGCCCGCACACCGGCTCCAGCGCGCAGGGCAAGGCGTTCACCTCTGCCGCTCTCGGCCGCGATACGGCCGGACTTGCCGAATTCATCGCTTCCAAGCCGGCAAATGAAGGCCTGCGCGACATGGATGCGCGCATGGTCATCCAGGCCGGCGGCCTGCCGATCAAGTTCGGCAAGGCGCTGGTTGGCGGAATCGGCGTCGGCGGCGCTCCCTCGGGCGATATCGATGCCGGCTGTGCCGTGGCCGGTTTGAAGGCCATCGGCGCTGCCGAGTAAATCCAACGCACAACATGGAAACGGCTCGCTTGAAGGCGAGCCGTTTCCTGTTTCAATCGAGCGTGAGCGGCTTACTGCCGCTTCAGCGGCAATACCTTGCCCGGGTTCATGAACCCCTGGCCGTCCAGAGCGGCTTTTACCTGCGCCATGGCGCTGAGCTTGGTCGGGTCCGCAGTTGCCATCAGCGAATGGATGCGCTTGGAGCCAACACCGTGCTCAGCCGAGAACGATCCGCCCCGTTCGCGCAAACCGTCATAGAGGACGGTCTCCACTGCGCTTGCCATGCTGTCACTCAACGGGCCGGTTCGATTGAGCGCGATGTGCAAGTTGCCATCGGCGAGATGCCCGAAAAGATAGGGCGACAGATCAGGCTCGATTTCGGAAAGGCCGCGCAGGATATGCGCGACATAGCTGTCGATTTCCGACAGCGGCACCGACACGTCGTAGGACGGCGAGGCCGGATGGGTGCGGTAGACGACATCCGTATCTTCGCGCAGTCGCCACAGCCCGATTTCCTGCTGCTTTGAACTCGCGATGATGCCTGTCGCTTCCGGGAAGCGGTCAAGTATTTCACCAAAGAGCCGTTCGAATTCCTCGTAGAGCGCCTGCTCACTGGCTCCGCCGAGCGACACCAGCAGGCAGATGGGCTGGTCGAGCGGAAAGTCCGGCTCCGACCAGCCATGGGCGGACGCAGCCAGCTTGATGTAGGACTGCCACAACGCTTCCGCCGCGCGCAGATGGCCAGCCTCGGTGTCGAGGGCAAGTCGGATCGTTTCCAGCGCGGCGCTGACCGAAGGCAGGCCGAACAGGGCGGTCGCGGTGGCCTTGGGCAGCGGCTCGAGCTTCACCACCACGCGGGTGACGATGCCGAGCGTGCCTTCCGCGCCGATGAAGAGATGCTTCAGGTCGTAGCCGGCAGAGGTTTTCACCACGCGGGTCAGGTCGGTCATGATCGAGCCGTCGGCCAACACCGCTTCAAGGCCAAGGACGCGGTGACGCATGACGCCGTTGCGAAAGGCCATGATGCCGCCGGCATTGGTGGAAACCATGCCGCCAATGGTAGCCGAACCGCGCGACGGCAGATCGATGCCCGGTTCGAGCCGATGTTCGGCCGCGGCTGTCTGCAGCGCTTCCAGCGTGCAGCCGGCCTGCACGACCGCTACCCTTTCGACCGGGTCGAGCCGCTCGATGGCGCTCATGCGCGCCAGCGACAGTACGATCTGGCCCTGGCTTGAGACGCTTCCGCCGACGAGGCCGGTGCGTCCGCCCTGCGGCACGACGGTGATGTGATGGTCGCGGCAAAGCCGGATGACGGCGGCAACCTGTTCGGTCGAGCCGGGAGCGACGACGATGCCCGCGCCGAAATTGTCGGGATTCCAGCCGGGATCGGCAGACGTTACCGCCTCCCCGGTCCGCACGTTTGGTGCGCCAACGATGGCGAGCAGAGCGTCGATTGTCGCGTCGGGAACCGTGTTTGGCGAAGGAGAAGCGGACATCATTGCGATACCAATGTTCCAAGGGCCTCGATCAGGCGGTCGTTTTCGGCCGGCGAACCGATTGTCACACGCAGGAACCGCTCATAGCCCTTTTCGCGCCAAGCCTTGACGATGATGCCCGCCTGGAGAAGCGAAGCCGCAAGTGCGGAACTGTCGCCGCCACAATCGAAGAACAGGAAATTGGTCTGGGACGGAGCAAGGCGTAGCCCGAGTTTTTGAAGTGCCGCAGCAACACGCGCCCGCTCGACGCGGATGCGCGCGACGGACGCCTTCATCCAGGCATCGTCTTCAAGTGCGGCAATGGCCGCGATCTGGGCGGCGGCGTTGACGTTGAAAGGTGTCTTGGCAGCCGAGACGACGCGCGCGACTTCGCCATCGGAACAGACGGCATAGCCGACGCGCAGGCCAGCGAGCCCATAGGCCTTGGAGAAAGTTCGCAACACTACATAAGCGATGCCGCTTTCGCGCAGCAGTTCGATACCGTCCACCGCATCAGGATCGGCAAACTCGAAATAGGCTTCATCGAGCACAAACAGCGTGCCGGGCCGCACCGCCCTGACCAGACGCTGGAGCGCCTGCCGGTCGAGCCCCGGCCCGACCGGATTCCATGGCGAGGACAGGAAGACGATGCGCGGGCCTGCGGCGATCGTCTGCTCCAGCGCGTCGAGATCGAAACCGAGCGATGCGGTCATCGCAATCTTGACCACGCGTGCGCCTGCGGCCAGCGGCTCGATCTCGTGCAGGCCGAAGCTCGGCACCACGGTTACGACGGAGGTATCAGGGACAAGCATCGCCCGCGAAATCGCGGCGACCATCTCCTCCGACCCGTTGCCGACGACGATGTGCGACGGCTCGACCTTGAGGCGCTCGGCGAGCGCAGCCCGCAGCGCCGTGCAGGCCGGATCGGCATAGCGCCACGGTTCGAAACCGGCGGAGGAAAGTGCTGCCATTACATTTGGCGAGCAGCCGTCCGGGTTCTCGTTGCTGGCGAGGCGGGCGATGTCGTGGCGGCCGCTCACGGCGCGCGCGGCAGCAATATTCATGCCGGCGTTGTAGGCCGGCAGCGATGCGACATGAGGGTTGAAGGGCAGCGTGCCGTCCGGTCTGGTTTTAGCCGATTGTTCCAAGGGAATTTCCGTTTTGCGAGATGAACTGTTGTGAAGCTTGCGGTTCGGGATTTGCCAACCGGTCAGATGTCGATCACCACCGATCCCTGGGGTTTCGAGCAGCAAAGCAGCACTTCGTTTGCAGCGAGTTCATCCAGCGGGTCCTCGAAATAGGCGACCGCGCCTTCAACCAGATGCGACTTGCACGTGCTGCAAATGCCGGCGCGGCAACTGAATTCCGGCGACAGACCTTGTGCCTCGGCAAAGTCGAGCAGCGACCCGGCTTTCTCGTCCCACGCTACGGTTAGGCCGGATTTGCGGAACTCGACCGTGATGGCGTCACTGGCGATTTTCTTGTCCGAAACAGGTGGCGCTGCAACGGGAACGGGCGCAGGCGCCTGTTCAAGCACAGTCGCCGGTCCGAAGAACTCATAGGCGATGCGGTTCTTCTCGATGCCGAGGCCACGCAATGTCTGGTAGAGCGCCTGCATGAAGGGCGGCGGACCGCACAGGTAAACCTCGTAGTCATCGAGCGGCAACAGGCTCTGCAACAGTTCGCGGGTGACGACACCCTCGCTGTGGTGGCGCTTGTTGGCCCTGTCCTGTTCGGTCGGCAATCGATAGCAGAAATGTGCGCTGATGCCGGGCCGGGAGGCGGCGAGCGTTTCGACCTCGGCACGCAGGGCATGCACGTCGCCATTCTCGCAGGCATGGATGAAGAAGGTCGGGCGATCGCTCTCAGTGGCGAGCGCATGCAACATCGACACCATCGGTGTGAGGCCGACGCCACCGCTCAAAAGCACGACCGGCCGCGTACTGGTGCGGTCGAGCACGAACTCGCCGCGCGGACCCTCGGCCACAAGCACGTCGCCGACCTCGATCGTGTCATGCAGATAGCAGGAACTCACTCCGTTCGGCACATCGGGTCGAGGTGCGGCTTCCCGCTTCACGGTGATGCGGTAGCTGCCTTCGCGCGCAGGCGAACAGGAAACGCTGTAGTTGCGCAGCACCGTATCGTTGCCGCCTGCCGCCGGCATGCGGAACACAAGGAACTGCCCCGGCTGAAAAGCCCGCCAGCCTTCCGGCTCGACGGGCTCCAGGTCAAAGGACGTGATGATGCTGCTTTCGCGGGTTTTCGCGACCACTTTCAGGTCGCGAAAACCGGTCTTGCGCCCAATCTGTGGCGTCACAAGCGCGTTCATTCAGCCGCCGCAAGCTTCTGGTTTTCAGCGGCGATCAGGTTGGCGAGGTTGCGGCGGTAGCGCAGCGGGCCAACGTCGATCTTGAGGTCGAGGTTGGGCGTGCGCTTGTTGGCCATGCCCTTGTGGACGGCATTTAGCACGGCGCGATCCTCGTCGAATGCACCGCGCACCGACTTGGCGAACTGGCTCGACACTTCTTCGTCGTTCGGCGCGAAGTTGCGCATCTGGAACCAGTAATATTTGGTCTGGTTCTCGTCGATCGGCGTCATGAAGTTGTAGCTGTCCATCAGGAACACATCGTCATGATAGGGCTTGCCCTCGCCGCCGGTGTTGGCCGGCACGAAGATCGCCTTGATGATCGCGTTGCTCGGATAGCGAACTTCATAGTGCTGCTTGCGGTCGCAATTGCCCTTGAACTTGAGGAAAGGCGCGTAGAACGGCGCCGGCTCGACATCGATCATCCAGCGCCAGACCGTCACGCCGTTTTCGCCAACGGTCGTTTCAAGCGGCACGCCTTCGATTGCAGCCACGCCGCCGAACGACGTCTGGTGCACCCATGACACGTGCGATGGATCGAGCAGGTTATCTGTCATATAGAGGTAGTTGCAGTCGAGCATCATGGATTCGCCGCGGTTGACGCCCCAGGCCGGGTCGCCCCAATGATCGACTTCGAAGATTTTCGCAGGATCAGCCTGTTCGGCCTCACCCATCCAGATCCAGAGCAGGCCGTAGCGCTCGGCGACCGGATAGGATTGAACGCGGGCCACGTGCGGGATCTTTTCGGCACCCGGAACGCGGGTGCAGGTGCCGGTGCAGTCGAAGGTCAGGCCATGGTAGCCGCACTCGACGTCGTCACCCTTGATGCGGCCCATCGACAACGGCAGCTTGCGGTGCGGGCAGGCATCCTCCAGTGCAGCAGGGGTACCGTCGCTCTTGCGGTAGAGGACGATTTCCTCGCCGAGGATCTTGATGGGTTTCAAATCGCGCCCAACCTCATGATCCCATGCGGCGACATACCAGGCGTTCTTAAGAAACATGTTGGCTTCCTCCCAGGGTGGCTATTTCTGTCTCGAAGATACGCCGCTGGCCGAAATGCATAAAGGGCTTGCAAATACGTTCTGTTTTAGAAAATCTAAAACAAACACCCGTAGCGGCATGACCCCCTTGGCCAGCAACCTGCCTCCCCTGCGTGCGATACAGGCTTTCGAAGCTTTCGGAAGGCACGGCAGTGTCACCGCTGCCGCCAAGGAGCTTGGTGTTTCCGCCGGTGCGATCAGCCAGCAAATCCGCAAGGCCGAGGAAACGCTTGGCCTGAAGCTTCTGGAGCGGCGAGGCAAAACCGTGGCGCTGAGTTCCTGGGGCAGGATCTATCACGCAGAAATCTCGCGCGGCTTCAACCAGATCAGGGAGGCGCAGGAAATCCTGGCCCGCAAGCGGCTGGAAAGTGGCTTCACCATATCCTGCCTGCCTTCGCTTGCCATCAAATGGATTGCACCGCAGCTTTTCGACTGGCAGGCGGACCATCCGGACGCGGCTGTGCGCCTTGAAGGCACCGAGATGGAGCCGCGTTTCGGCGAGGACCAGGCGGATTTCCGCATTTCCTACGGAGCCAAGGTCAAGGAGTTCGATCACTACGCCGAACTTTTCACCGACTGGGTGGTGCCAGCCTGCTCTCCGGCGTTGCTGGCGAAGCACAAATTGCGAAGGCCCGCCGACATATTGGGCCTGCCGCTGCTCGGCATAGAATGGGACCGCAGCCACAGCCTGCTGCCGGGCTGGCCCGAATGGGCGGCAAGCATCGGCGAAAACTACAGCAAGACATCGGGGGAGCTGACGCTGTCGCTGTCGAGTGCCGCCATCGATGCCGCCGTCAACGGACGCGGTTTCGTGCTGGCGCAACTTTCGATGTCGGCTGACGAGATCGCGTCCGGCCGGCTCGTTGTGCCTTTCAATCAGCGGCTGCGCATGTCGCATGCCTATTTCCTGGCATGGGACCGGGCGGCGTTGGAAAAGCCTTATGGGCCGGAACTGCGCACGTGGATTACTTCCATTTCCCGACGCCAGGAAGCGTTTGCCGCCAACTGGACGCCGCCGCCGGTCAAACCCGGCTGAGCCCCGGACGTCGAGACCGCCTTCGCCGCGCATCCTTGCCTAGCCCAGTATGGTGCGGGCGATGATGTTGCGCTGGATTTCCGACGACCCCTCGTAGATGCGGAAGATGCGGGCATCGCGGGCATAGCGTTCAAGCGGCAGGTCGCGCGTATAGCCATATCCGCCGTGGATCTGGATTGCCTTGTCGGTAACGCGGCCGACCATTTCGGAGGCAAAGAGCTTGACCATCGAGGATTCGCGCGAGTAGCGCTCGCCTGCCTCGCGCTTGCCCGCTGCCGCCATGCCGAGAAGACGCGCGGCTTCGATGTCGGTTGCCATGTCGGCAAACATCCATTGCAAGCCTTGGAAACCGGCTATCGGCTCACCGCCGATCTTGCGCTGCTTAGCCCACTCGATCGCCGCCCCAAGAGCCGCCTCGGCAATGCCGACGGCGCAGGCGGCAATCTCGACGCGCCCGCCATCGAGAACCTTGAGCGCGGTGCGGAACCCGGACCCTTCCGGTCCGAGGCGGTCCTCTTCCGCGACCACGCAATCGATCGACACTTCGAATACATGGCCGCCACGCAGGCCCATGGTCCGCTCCGGTGAACCGAAACGCACGCCGCCTGCCTTCGGATCGACCACGAAGGCGGAGATGCCGCGCGCGCCGGCAGCCGGATCGGTCTTGGCATAGACGACGATGAAGTCGGCCTCCCCGGCATTGGAGATGAAATGCTTGGTGCCGGTGATGCGATAGCCGGTGCCCTCGCGCACAGCTCCCGTCTTCATGTCGGCCGGATTGGAGCCTGCGCCGGGTTCGGTCAAGGCAAACGCGCCAAGGCTCCTGTCGGCCGCGCCTGTGAGATAGCGATGCCGCTGCGCCTCGTCGCCGCCGTACAGGATGGAATCGGTAGCGAGCCAATGCGCGGTGATCATCGAAGCCGTCGAGCCGCACGCGCCGGCGATCAGCGCGACCGCATCGAACAGGGCGGTCGGCCGCAGGCCAAGGCCACCATAGGCTTCGGGAATGTTGAGCCCCAGCAGTCCCATTTCGGCGAGGCTGCCCAAATGACAGGTGGCCGAGCGGCTGGTTTCGTCGATTTCCGCCGCGGCCGGCACCAGCACCTCGGCGCAATAGCGGCGGACCGCTTCGACCAGCGCCTGATCATCTTCGTTGTGCACAGTCACGTTCATACCTCCTCGCCCAGTTCGGCCAATATGGCCTGACGGTCCGCATCGAGAGCCGGAGCAGCGGCAATGCCGCCGCGAACGACGCCTGAGAAGCGGGCCGGCTGTTCCGGCACCCGCACGGCCCCGAGCACCGGATGCTCGGCTTCCTGCAAGAGGCCGCGCGCTTTGGCATGTGGAGACGTGAGCGCTTCGGCCATGTCGTTGATCTCGGCAGCGGGCACGCCAGCGCCGACCAATGCGGCGACCGCGCCTTCGGCGGTCAGTTGGCGGGACCAGCCTTCGATCGCCTCGCGCAAGGCAGGCTCGTTTGCCAGCCGGTCGGAATCGCTGCCAAAGCGGCCATCGGCGGCGAGTTCCGGGCGGCCGATGAGATTTGCCAATATGGCGAACAGCTTGTTGTTGAGCACCGCCAGAACGAACATACCGTCACGCGCCTGAAAGGCACCGAAAGGCGCGGAGAGCGCGTGCCGGTTTCCGACGCGCTGAGGCGCCTGCCCGGAAGCCAGATAACGGGCGACGACCAGCGGCTGGATGGCGATCATCGCATCGAACATGGCGAGGTCGATGTGGCGGCCGGCACCAGTGGTATGCCGCTCGACAAGCGCGGCAAGGATGGACCAGGAACCGAACAGGCCGGCAACCACGTCTGCAATGGATTCGCCCACCAGCGTCGGCGGGCCATCCGGCGTGCCGGTAACCGACATGATGCCGCTCATGGCCTGGAGCACGATGTCGTAGGCCGGGCGGGCGGCAAGTTCGCCTTGCTGGCCGAAACCGGAAATCGAGGCATAGACCAGCTTCGGATTGATGCCGGACAGTTTTTGCCAGCCGATGCCCAGCTTGTCGGCGACGCCGGGGCGGAAGTTCTCGACGACCACGTCGGACCGGGCGGCAAGTGCCTGCGCGATGGCAAGATCGCCCGTCTTCGTCAGGTCCAGCGAGATGCTGCGCTTGCCGCGATTGACGGCCAGGAACAACGCGCTCTCGCCTTCGATGAAGGGGCCGATGTGGCGATAGTCGTCGCCTGCCGGCGGCTCCACCTTGATGACGTCGGCACCCAGATCGGCCAGCAGAGCGGTGCAGTAGGGACCGGCCAGCACACGGCTGAAATCCAGCACGCGTATGCCAGCAAGAGGGCGCGCTGTGGCTGGCTGAGAATAGGGCTCGGTCATCGGCTTCTCCGGCTGCGGAGCATGGTGGATGAAGGTCGGGCAAGACGATCGGTCGAACGCCTTCGCCTGCGGCTCTGCCTAATATGTATATACATATCATTGATTCTCGCAAGCGGAGAGTCAACGCTTTTTTGAGCAGCCGCTGGCAGTCGCCCTTCAACGGCGCTTTCAACCCAGCATTGAGTTCCGCAACGTCCGCCCTTGAAACGACACGTTGACTCGGTTTCGAAACGCTGCCTATTATGTATAGTCATATCGACTTTCGAGCGGGTCGGCGGTCGATAGTTCTTCAAGCCTACACGCCCGTCAGCGGGCATGAACACATTGGGAGGTGTCAATGCAAAAGAGGTTTTTCCTCAAAGCGCTGGTTGGTGCAGCGTTCCTTTTCGGTGCCACGGCCGGAGCCTATGCGCAAGATGCGCTGGCCCGCGTCAAGGAAGCCGGTGTCCTCAAGGTCGGCACCGAGACCGCCTTTGCGCCGTTCGACTTCATCGATGCCGGAACGCATGCGGGCCTGAACGTCGATCTGTACGACGAGATCGCCAAGGAGCTCGGCGTCAAGGTCGAATGGGTGCTGCTGCCATGGGAAGGCGTGCTGCCGGGTCTTGAAGCAGGCAAGTTCGACATCGTCGGCGGCCCTGCCACGATCACCAAGCAGCGCATGGAGCGCTACCGCTTCACGCCGCCGGTTGCGGAAGCCACCGTTGCGCTTTTGAAGCGCGCGGGCGATGAGACGGTGAAGAAGCCTGAAGATGTTGCCGGCAAGGTAGTCGGCGGCGGCAAGGCTTCGGCCCAGCTCGAACAGCTCAAGGCGTTTGTCGACACGCTGCCCGGCAAGGCGGATGTGCGCGAATATCCCGGCAACAACGAAGCCTATGCCGACCTTGCGGCCGGCCGCATCGTTGCCGTCGGCAATTCGCTGCCCAACATCGCCTTCGTCGCCAAGCAGCGCCCCGACACCTTCGAAGTGGTGCAGCCGCCGTTCGGCACCAAGGCCTATTTCGGCTATCCCGGCCTGAAGGACGACGACCACAAGAGCCTGATGGACGCGATCGAGGCCGCCATGCTCAAGATCAAGGGCGACGGCCGTCTCGGCACGATCCAGGAAAAGTGGTTCGGCGCCAAGTTCGAGACACCTGACCTGGTCAACGACCCGGCGCTCTGACCGATTGAACGGGGCCGCCGCGCTCACCGCAAGGAGAGCGCGGCGGCGTTGCTTCACATCAAGCCAACCCAAGACGGGTAAGCTACTCCATGTCCTGGAAATTGTTTGAACTGCTGGTCCAGGCATCGTTCTACACGGTGCAAATCAGCTTCATCTCCATCACGATCGGACTGGTGATCGGCACGGCGGTTTCGGCAGCCTCGCTTTCGCCGAATCGTGCGCTCTCCATTTCAGGGCGAACCTTCGTCAGCTTCTTCCGCGGCGTGCCGCTTCTGGTGCAACTGCTGCTCATCTACAATCTGCTGCCCGCACTCGGCATCAACGTGCCAAGCGTGGTTGCGGCGATCACCGGGCTTTCCCTTTGCACGGCTGCCTATCAGGCGGAGAACTTGCGCGGCGGATTCCAGAGCGTGCCGCGCGGGCTTCTCGAAGCCGCCGACATGGTCGGGCTGAGCTCGTTCCAGCAATTCAGGCGCATCAAGGCGCCGATTGCGCTTAGGCTCGCCCTTCCCTCGCTGGTCAACGAAGCAATCATGATCCTTAAGGCCTCGTCGCTGGTCTCGGTGGTCGGCATCGTCGAATTGACGCGCATGGCGCAGGACCTTGCGGCGAGCACCTATCGGCCGATCGAACTGTTTTCGGCAGCCGGTCTGCTCTACCTGATCATCAACTGGCTGATCGCCTGGGGCGGCTCGGTGTTCGAACGCTCCTTCCGCTGGGGGCGGCCATGAACTTCGATACAAACCTGATCGTAAGCATGATGCCCGAGCTAGCACGGGCGTTCGGTGTAACCCTTTTGACATGGCTGGTGGGCGTCATCGGGGCGGCGATCCTCGGTTTCCTCGTCGCCGTTGCGCGGCGTTACGGCAGCCCCTGGCTGGCCTATCCGCTCAGGCTGTGCGTCGAGGTCATCCGCGGCACCCCGTTCCTGATCCAGCTTTTCCTGCTCTATTATGGCGGCCCTTTCATCGGCCTTTCGCTCGATCCCATTCCGGCCGGCCTGCTTGGCCTGGCCGTCTATGGAGCAGCCTATTTCAGCGAGATCTTTCGCGCGGGCTTCGAGGCGGTGCCGCCCGGCCATGTGGAAGCCGCCGAATGCGTCGGCCTCAACCGCCGCCAGATCATCCAGCGCATCCTCATCCCGGAAATGACCATGCTGGTGTTGCCTGCCTCGGTCAACATGGCCATTGTCCTGCTCAAGGAAACAGCCGTGCTGTCGATCATCACCGTGCCGGAACTGACGCTCGTCATCAGCGCCATCGGTTCGCAGCAATACGCTTTCGTCGAATCGCTCTTCCTGCTCGCCCTGTTCTACTGGGGCCTGGTTGAGCTCTCGGGCCGGCTTGGACGCCACATGGAAGCCCGCCTCTCCAAATACAGGTTTGTGACCGCATGACGACGCCAGCCATTTCCGTAAGAGGCCTTATCAAGCGTTTCGGCGACGTCGAGGTGCTGCACGGGATCGATCTCGATATACCGCAGGGGCAGGTTTCCTGCCTGATCGGCCCCTCCGGTTCGGGCAAGAGCACGCTTTTGCGCTGCATGGCCTTCCTCGAAGAGGCAACCGATGGGTTGATATTCATCAATGGCGAGCCGCTCGGCTATGCGCCCGGCCCCCAGGGCAAGCCCGTTCGCCTGCCTGCGGCACGCATCCGCGCGGTGCGCTCGCAGATCGGCATGGTGTTCCAGCAGTTCAACCTCTGGCCGCATATGACCGCGCTCGGCAATGTCAGCGAGGCGTTGAAGACGGTTCACGGCGTGCGCAAGAGCGAGGCCGAAGAACGCGCCATGGTGCAGCTGAAGAAAGTCGGCCTCGCCGAGCGCGCTGGCCACTACCCGTCGCAGCTTTCCGGCGGCCAGCAGCAGCGCGTAGCGATTGCGCGCGCGCTGGCGCTCGAGCCGAAAATCATGCTGTTCGACGAACCGACTTCATCGCTCGATCCAGAACTGACCGGCGAAGTGCTCAACGTCATGCGCGCGCTGGCGGCAGACGGCATGACGATGGTTGTGGTGTCGCACGAGATCGGTTTTGCGGCGGCGGTGTGCCAGCAGATCGCGTTCCTGGACAACGGCAAGCTTTTGATGACGGGTACGCCGCAAGAGATATTCGGCAAACCACGCCATCCGCGCCTCGACCAGTTCCTCGACACCTATCTGGACCGTGGCGCCGCGATGCTTGTCTAGGACCGCAAAATGGAGGCGCTGGTAAACCCCGACAGACGCTCACTGCACCAGCGCATTCTCGACGACGTACAAGGCCGCATCCTGTCGGGCGAATGGCCGCCCGGCCACCGCATTCCCTTCGAGCACGAAATGACGGCGCAGTATGATTGCTCTCGAATGACCGTGAGCAAGGTGCTGAACCAGTTGGCGAGGGCCGGCCTCATCGAGCGCCGTCGCCGCAGCGGCAGCTTCGTGTTGCGGCCGCATTCGCAATCGGCGGTGCTGGAAATCCGCGACATCATGACGGAGGTGCAGGCGCTTGGTCTCGCCTACAGGTTCGAGATCGTCAGCCGGGCCAAGCGACGCGCTACCAGGACCGACCTTGACCGATTGCATCTGGAAGCGAAAGTTCCGGTGCTCGATCTGGCCTGCCTGCACTTCGCCGGCAAGGAGCCGTTCTGCCACGAGGAGCGCCTGATCAATCTCGATGCGGTGCCCGAAGCCGATGCAGAGGCATTTGCCGAGCGTGCGCCCGGCCCATGGCTTGTCGAGCGTGTTCCCTGGACAACCGCCGAGCATCGCATCCAGGCGATCGGTGCCAACCCTTTAACCGCCGCAGCACTTGGCATTGCCGAAGGCGCGGCCTGCCTTCTGATCGAACGGCGCACAAAAGGCGCCGAACAGCCGATTACACATGTGCGCCTGACATACCCAGGCGATGGCCACGAGCTAGTCGCCCACTTCGCGCCATCGCGAAACTAGGCGGGACCTCGTCTGTAATCAGGCCAGAGCCTGTTCCGTTGCCTGGTCGAAATAGCGCAGTTGGCCGGGCTCGACGGTGAGATAGACCGGAGTACCCGGTTTCAATTCACGCTCCGCCTCGACGCGCGAAACCATGATGCGCGCCCCTTCGGCAATGACCTCGACCAGTTGCTCAGCACCAAGTTGCTCGGTCAGTTCGACCCGACCGTGCAGAGCGTTATCAGTCTTGGAATCGTGCAAACGGATATGCTCCGGCCGCAGACCGACAATGACGTCGCGCCCATCCTGTCCGACCAGCCCGCGCGCGCTTTCATTTGAGACATGGAATGCCCCGCCCGGCGCGTGGATATGGTAGCCTGACCCGTTGCGTTTCACCTTGCCGTCAAGGAAGTTCATCGCCGGAGAACCGATGAAGCTTGCCACGAAGCGCGTGCTCGGGCGCGAGTAGATTTCCCAAGGCGTGCCGACCTGTTCGATGCGGCTGTTGTTCATCACAACGACACGATCACCCAGCGTCATCGCCTCTACCTGGTCGTGCGTGACATAGACGGCGGTGGTCTCGACGCGACGATGCAGGCGCTTCAATTCAAGGCGCATATGCGCGCGCAGCTTCGCGTCCAGGTTGGACAGCGGTTCGTCGAACAGGAAGACCTTGGCATTGCGCACGATGCAGCGGCCGAGCGCAACCCGCTGCTGCTGGCCGCCAGACAGTTCGCGCGGCTTGCGCTTGAGCAGGTCGCGCAGGCCGAGGATGTCGACCGCGCGGTCGATCTCCGTCTTGATAATATCTTCGGACACCTTGCGGTTGCGCAGGCCAAAGGCCAGATTGTCGTAGACTGTCATATGCTGATAGAGCGCATAGTTCTGGAACACCATCGCGATGTCGCGGTCGCGCGGCGGCAGGTCATTGACCGTCTGGTCGCCGATGGCGATGGTGCCGTCGGAAATGTCCTCGAGGCCTGCGATCATGCGCAGCGTCGTGGATTTGCCGCAGCCGGACGGACCGACAAGCACGAGAAACTCCTTGTCGCGTATGGTCAGGTTGACGTTGTCGACGGCGTTGTAGCTACCGTAGCGCTTGCAGACGTCGCGCAGAACGACTTCAGCCATATCAAAACTCCGAATTGGGGCGCGTTCAGATGCGCAAGCCTTGGATCACGTATTTCTGGGCGAACAGCGTAATGATGACCGCTGGAATCATGGCCATCACCGCCATCGCGCTCATCAGGTTCCACTCGGTGCCGAGTTCGGTCACAAACTGTGCCATCGTCACGGTCAGCAACGGCGTGCGGTTGCCAGTGAGGATGAGGGCGAACAGGAACTCATTCCAAGTCCATAGCCAGGACAGGATGCCGAGTGCGGCGATTGCAGGACCGGCGGCAGGCAACGCCACCCGGCGAAAAGCGCCCCAACGCGTGCAGCCGTCGATCATCGCGGCATATTCCATCGACGGATCGATACCGTCGAAAAAGCCCTTCATGATCCACGAGAAGAAGCACACATGCACAGCGACATGTGCCGCCAGGATGCCGAAGAAGGTGTCGTAGAGGCCGAGCGACTCGTTGACCACATAGAGGGGAAGCACCCAGGAAATGTAGGGCACCGTTCGGAACACATAGATCGATGTGAACCAGGTTTTCGGCAGCCAACCCTTGAAGCGTGACAGCATATAACCGCTGGTCACGGTGACGCCGAGGGACAGGACCGTAGCTGCCGTCGCGACCAGGAACGAGTTGAAAAACGCTTCTATAACCACGCCGCGCTGGAAGACCTCGACATAGTTGGCCAGCGTGAACTCGGTGCCGCGATAGATGTAGTAGACACCCCAGCCCGGACGCAGCGATGTCACCACCAGGATGATGATCGGCGCCAGGAACAGCAGGAGCACGGCCGAGACCGCGAGGGTCATGAAAGCTGCGCGGGCACCGGGGCGCAGCATGTCGAACAGACCGGTGCGTCGCGGCAAGGAGCTGCCAGAGGAAGCGAGGCTCATCGGGACACATCCATGAAACGGTTGATGAGTGCGTAGAGCGCCAGCCCTGCCACCATGATGATCAGCGTGCCGATGACGGCAGCCGCCGAGCCGCGGGCGAAATTCAGGTTCTGGAACGCTTCCATGAACACGTAGATGCTGAACACTTCGGTGGAACGCGCCGGACCGCCGCCGGTCAGCAACCAGACCTGGTCGAAGGTGCGGAAGCAATCGATCGCCCGGATGACAACGCAGACGCCGATGACCGGTCGCAGCATCGGCACGGTGATATGTGTGAAGATGCGCCAGCGCCCTGCGGCGTCGAGTGCGGCCGCCTCGAAGGGTTCCTTGGGAAGGCTCTTCAACCCTGCAAGCAGCAACAGGGCGAACCACGGCGTCCAGATCCAGACATCGGTGAAGACGATGACGCCAAACGCATACCAGCGGTCGGCAAGCCAGGCCGGCTGGCCGAGCCCCAGCCAGCCGAGGAATGCGTTGACTACGCCGAACTGGTCGTTGAAGGTCCAGCGCATCATCGTCGAGGCAATGACGGGACCAATCATAAGCGGCAGCAGCACCACGGTCTGGACCAGACGCTGGGCGGCAATTCCGCGATGCAGGAGCAGTGCGACCGCCATGCCCAGCGCCAGCGACAGGCCGACCGAAGCGACGATGAGCAGGAACGTGTTGGGTAGTACGGTGAACAGGAAATTGGTGTCGCTGAGCACATAGCGGTAGTGCTCGAGCCCGACCCAGGTTTTGTCCGGGTCGTAAAGAGACCAGCGGCGGAAACTTGCATCCGTGCCGATGAAGATCGGCACGACCTGGAACAGCAACAATACAAGCACGGACGGCAGGATCAGGCCGATCTGGAAAGAGAGCCGTTCGCCGATCAATCGGCTCCGGCGTCGCGCCGCGGGGATTGCTCCCCGCGACGCGCTTTGTTGATCTGCGGCAACCGTCGGCATCACGCTACTTCGCGATCTGCTGAACGGCTGCGTCGTGCAAGGTCGTCATGCCTCGCTCCAACACGGCAGGTATGTCTTCCCGCTTTCCACTCAAGGCTTCGGTCGAGATATCGGCATAGGCCTTTTGCACTGCCGGCCAGTTGGGGAAGTAGTAGGCCGACAGGACCTGGTCCTTCACGTCGAAGACCACGGCCTTGAGCTTGGCGAACACCGGGTCCTGCGCGGCCAATTCAGGCCACAGGTCGGTGTTTGGCGGCGGTCCGCCCGTGCTCTTCCACTGCGCGATCTGGCCCTCGTGGTCGAGCAGCATTGCTCCGAGCGCCTTCTTGGCGAGGTCCTTCTGCTTGGCATCGATGGCCTTCGGGATACCCCAGGCCCAGATGGTGTCCCAGGCGACATTGTTGTCGAGGCGCGGTCCCATTGGCCACAGCGCCATCCCGACCTTGCCGGCGATCTTCGACTTCTCAGGATCGTTGAACTGCCCCCAGAAAGTGGAGTCGGCAAAGGTGAAGGCAGATTCGCCGGCCATGAAGATGGCGTTTGCCTCGTTGCGGCCGTAGGAAATCATGGCCTCGGGGCTGATCTTGTCCTTGTGCAGGTTGTCCCACCAGAACTCGATGGTCTCGCGGTGGCAATCCTCGGTCAGGGTCGGAACCCAGCCGCTCTTGTCGAGAACGGCGTTGTCACGCTCGAACTTCGGATTGAAGATGTCGCAACCGTTCGTCCACAGCGACCACCAGATCGAGAACCAGGTGTTCTGGTGCGTCATGCCGCCGACATAACCCCACTTGGTCTTGCCCTCTTCCTGCAGCTTGTGACCAACCGCCACCATGTCGGCCCAGGTCTTCGGCACGTCCTTTTCGTCGACCAGGTCGGTGCGGTAGAAGAAAGTTCCAACCGTATGCGCCAGCGGCACCGCCGTCGGCTGGCCTTCGTCATTGGGGAAGGCGCGCATCGGACCCTTGCGGATCTTGTCCATGCCGGCGACATCCGAGGTCTGCTCGACCCACTGCTTCCACAACTGACCCCAGTCGTCGTTGTGCCAGAAGATATCGCAGTCGGCGCCGCCGCTGCTGAGCATCTGGCTCATTTTCGGCAGGTAGACCGAATAAGACATCGGGTTTTTTTCCAACTCGACGCCGCTTGCCTTAGCCCACTTCTCCATCATGGCGACATTCGCCTCGATGACGGGGTGGCTCATGTAACAGACCTTGAGCGTGTCCTCCGCCTGCGCCGGGGTAACCCCGATCGCGGCCATGCCGAGCAACAAGCTCCCAGCCAAAGGCAGCCCGCCTAACTTTCGTGTCATAAATTTCCTCCCAAGAAGTCCGATCCACGCCACCAGCACAGCCATCAATCCGTGCGAGCCACATGTCTCAGTTGCGTGTCGCTCCCAATTTGTATGAAACCGCTTTCATTTTCTTCTGAAAAGCAACGGCGCGCCTGATTGTGCGCCGACGACCGGCCTCTACTTCTTGGATTAGCCCGGAAAACCTAGCCTTTTGTCAAACCGCGAGTCAAGCGGCAGATATGGATTTTGGCTCGGATACGACGAAGGTCTGGTATGAAAAGGGGTAAAATCTGCATGCTTTCTGTGCTATTTTTACACAGAATTTTCTAAGTAATTGTTTTTAATATATATATTGTAATGCAAACGCTTTCATACATTTGGCAATGGTGTTTCTTTGATGCTACGCTGGGCGTTACTGGATTCGCCTGGTGCGGAAGGAGTCTCGATGACGCAGTCACAGCAAGGCGAACCGAAGCGCCACCGCTCCCGCCGAAGCGCCAAGCGCAAGATGCGGCTTGCCGACGTTGCCCGTCGCGCCGGAGTTTCTGAAGCAACCGCCTCGCGGGCCATCAACCGGCCCGAGCTTGTGCGGCAAGAGGTTCGCGAACGCGTGGCCCGCGCCGTTCAGGAGCTGAGCTACGTCGCCCATGGCGCCGCCCGCGCCCTCGCCTCTGACCGGACGCACTCCATCGGCCTGATCGTGCCGACATTGCGCACGGCGGTTTTTGCCGAGTCGGCGGAGATTTTGCAGCAGGCGCTCAATCGCAGCGGCTACCACCTGATAATTGCAAGCTCCGAATACGACAAGGCGCGCGAATACCATGAAGTCAGGGCGCTTCTGCAGCATGGCATCGACGGCATGGTCCTGGTGGGCCAGGATCACGCACCCGAACTATGGCAGCTCCTCGAGAGATCAGGGCTCCCGTTCGTCACCGCCTTCCAACATGCGGGCGAATCCTCCTACCCTTGCATCGGCGTCGACAATCGCCAGGAATTTTACGATGCAACCCGCTTCCTCATCAATCTCGGGCACACCAATATCGGCGTGTTGACAGCCGAGACAGCCAGCAACGAGCGCCTTGCAGCGCGCGTTGCTGGCGCGCGGGACTGCATTGGCGACCACAGCCTGCCCAAGCCGGATGTCGTCGAGGTGCCATCGACGCTGACAGATGCGCGCCAGGGGCTGCGTCGTCTGGTCGAGCGCAACGCGCATCTCACGGCCGTGGCCTGCACCAATGATTTGATGGCATTCGGCGCTCTGGCAGAGTGCCGGACCCTCGGCATCGACGTGCCGGGGCAGCTATCGGTAATCGGCTTCGACGATCTCGATATTGCCGAGCACACACAGCCTTCGCTGACCACCGTTCGGCTTCCGCTTGCCGAGCAAAGCCGGCGCGTGGGCGAATATCTGCTGGCCCGTATCGAGGGACGTGATGCCCCATCTTCCACGCGCCTGAAGGCGTCCTTCATCGTGCGTGAATCAACCGGGCGCCCGCCCGAACCTGCAAGAGCGACGGCTCAGCGCGGCACCGCGGACGCCGGACCTTTGCAAACGCCATCTTCGAAGAAGCGCGCCCGCTCGGCCGCCGAATAACCAAGTTCGATAAGGATTTCTGCAGTCTGGGCACCCAGCGGTTGTGGCGTCAGGCGCAATGCCGGCGCGGCCCCGTCATAGCGGACCGGATGAGCCACCAACGTGATCGGTTCGCCGGCGGCGCTGCGTGTATCGAAGAAGCAGCCGTTGTGACGCACTTGCGGGTCCGCCAGCACCGATTCGTAGTCGCCGACCCGCGCATGCCAGATGCCAGCCTTGGCAAAGATTGCTTCCCAGTCGCCAGCGGGCCGCTGGACAAGCACGTCTTCCAGCAGGGAACAGATGCGGTTGCGCTCCGTCCACGCGTCCGTATCGTCGATGGTTGCCAGGTCCGCCGATCCGGTTGCCTCGGCCAGCGCCTTGAGGCTGGTGAGTGAAATCGCCAGATCCGCATCGGCGGTGCGGTAGATGCCGTAGGGCGCAGGAAAATACCAGCCGCCCAGCGAGCCTTCCGTTGCAATGCCCGCTTCCGGGCGCGGACCGTTCAGGTAAGTGACGAAGGATTCAAGCTGTAGGTCGATCGCGGCATTGAGCAGGCTGACATCGACCCGGCAACCCTTTCCGGTGACGCAGCGCCGATAAAGAGCGGCCAGAACGCCCAGCGCCAGCAACGCCGCCCCATGATGGTCGACCACCGAAACACCCACCGGGCGCGCTGTTTGCCCAGCGCGCCCGGTGATCGCGGCCAGTCCGCTCATCGCCTGGATCAGGAGATCCTGGCCGGGGCGGTCGCGATAAGGGCCGTCGGCTCCGAATCCGGAGGCGGATGCGTAGACGACCCTGGGATTGAAGGCCTGGACCGCTTCGAAGCCGAGACCGAGTTTATCCATGACGCCAGGCCGGTAGTTCTCGACCACGACATCTGCCTGGGTAACAAGCCGCCGCGCAATCTCCGCGCCCGCAGCCGACTTGAGATCGAGCGCAAGACTGCGTTTGTTTCTGCCACCGGCCAGAAAAAGCGGCGTATCGGAGCCGATCCACTTGCCTGCCGCCGCCCAGTGCCGTTGCTGACCGCCGCCAAGCGGCTCGATCGCCACCACGTCCGCGCCCAGGTCAGCAAGGTGCTGGACGCCGACCGGCCCCATCAGGAAATGATTGAAACTGACAATGCGTACGCCGTCGAGAAGGGTCACTGTGTTTCCAATTTTTGCAAGCGTTTACATATCGAACAAGCCGACGGCTTTTGCCACTACCATACAACCATATGTTTTTGTGTATATTATCCAAGCGTATCGTTGACTTGAGACTTTCAATGTGACAGATCGATCAAGTTTATGAAAGCGTTTTCATTATTATGACGACAGCCGAATTGATCGAGACGAGCGTGCCCGGGAGCGGCGTGCGACTGATCCGCCTCAACCGGCCCAGCCGGCTGAATGCATTGAGCGGCGATCTTCTGGTCGAGCTTGCGGCGGAACTGCATGCCTGTTCTGCAAGCGACGAAATTCGAGCGGTCGTACTGACTGGTGACGAGCGCGCCTTTTCTGCCGGTGCGGACGTGCATGAAATGGCCGCTGCCGGGATCGACGCGATCTACGGTCCGCACCGGCTCAATGCCTGGAAGGCTATCGATGCGTTCGACAAGCCGCTGATTGCGGCGGTTGAGGGCATTGCCTTCGGCGGCGGGCATGAGCTGGTCATGCTGTGCGATATTGTGGTTGCCGGAGCCAAGGCCCGTTTCGCCCAACCCGAGATCGACCTCGGCTCGTTGCCTGGCGATGGCGGCACGCAACGTCTGCCGCGCAGCCTCAGCAAGGCTCAGGCGATGCGACTGGTCCTGACCGGCGAAGCCATCGACGCGGCGACTGCGGAGCGCTGGGGACTGGTGTCCGATCTGGTGCCGGCTGGCGAGGCCGTGCAATGCGCCGTCGAAATCGCCGCCCGCATCGCCGCCAAGGCACCCGTTGCAGCGCGCCTGGCGAAGCAGGCAGTGCGCACCGCCTATGAGACGGCGCTTTCAGCGGGCCTCGATGCCGAACGCCAGCAAGTCCGGCTCAGCTTCCAGACCAAAGATCACGACGAGGGCGTCGAAGCCTTCATGACGAAACGCAAACCGATCTTCCAGGGACGCTGAAGCATGGCTCGCACTGTTATCGTCACGGGTGCCGCCTCCGGCTTCGGCGAGGCGATCGCCAAGAGTTTCGCGGCGGCAGGCGACGCCGTCATGCTGGCCGATATCAACGAAGTCGGCGGCCAGCGCGTGGCGGGAGAGATCGAGGCCGCAGGTGGCAACGCCCGCTTTCAATACACTGATGTGGCCGATGCGCGCTCCACACAAAGGCTGATCGATACGACAATCGAGTGGTCAGGCGGCATCGATGTTCTGGTCAACAATGCTGGCATCACGCATCCGCCAGTTCCGGTCGAGAAAATAGGCGAGACAGAGTTCGACCTGGTTTTCGCAGTCAACTTCAAATCCGTCTACCTGATGACGACCCAAGCCATACCGGCGCTGCGCAAACGCAAGGGAGCGATCGTCAACGTCGCCTCAATAACCGCCGAACACCCGCGCTGGGGGCAGTCTGTCTATGCCGCGACCAAGGGGGCAATGATCAGCTTTACCCGGGCGCTGGCGATTGAACTTGCGCCCGACGGCGTGCGCGCCAATGCCGTCGCACCGGTCGCGTCGCTCACCGGGATGACCAAGGACACGCTGGGCAGCGCCGATCCGCAGGCCCGCCGCCGCCAGATCGAAGCGACCATACCGCTTGGGCGGCTTGGCGAAGCTTCTGACATTGCCGACGTGGTCAGTTTCCTGGCGTCGCCCGCCGCTGCATTCCTTACCGGCGTTTGCCTGCCGATCGACGGCGGCCGTTCAATATAGCAATTTCGTGCAAGTTGCTTGAGCCGCATTCGCGCCGGGAAGCCGAAAGGCTCCAGAATTTTTCCTAGAGGGTGACATCCCGGTCGAGCGGAAATATCGGGCGCGGCACGTTACGATAGTGGCGGCGGTGATATTGCGGCGTCGACAATGCGCCACTGTCACAGACGATGACGCGGCCAGAGATAGGCTCGAAAGCAGCGCGAAAATGCTGCATTGATTTCAGCCCGATGACTGACTTCTCGGCAGGCATGATCCCGAACGCCTTGAACTGTTGCTGGTCCAGCATTTGCGAATTGCCGCTCACGACCAGCACATCGATGTCGTCGATGCGCAGAACGGCCGTCGGGCCGAAGCTGTAGTGCAGGCCGCCGATGATCGGCCCATCCCCTACGAAGCGGCCATCGCTGATCAGGCGAATTTCACCTTCGACTTCTAGCGGTCCGCCACCGAAAGCCGGATCGTTCTTGCCGCCAAGCTGCAGTCTCACCCGGTCCCCTACCTTATGCGTGGTGAGTTGGGTGGCGGCTTCAGGGTCAATCATCGGACCGAAGGCCGCATTCTGCAATCTGGCATCCAGCATTGCCTTGAGCAGATTGGTCGCGTCACCATAGGCACCGGAGCCTGGGTTGTCGGAATAGTCCGCAATGATCAGCGGACCATTCGATGCGTCGAAGGCGGACGCGATAGCGGCTGCTTCCTCGACTTCGAGGTAGCGGTTCTCGCTGGCAAAACGGGAATCCCAGATGGCGTCCGAAAGCTCCTCGGCCATGGCACGGGCGCGCGCTTTTGCCCCCGCTATTTTGCGGTCGAAGGTAACGAGAACGGTCGGGCCGACTTCCCTGATGTCGGCATCGGAAAACCCGGCATTGATGGACACCGCATGAATGCCCGGCTCCGTCTCGAAATCGCGTGCACGCTCGTAGACGGCGACCATCGGGCCAGCATCGGAGCGGCCGGCATTGATTTCATCGAGCATGGGCCGATGCGCGCGCAAGGTCGCCGGATCGATACGGCCGCTCATCGTTTGCTCAAGAATTCGACCGGCCTGCAATCCGCGCTCACGCATATCGATATGCGGATAGGTCTTGTACGACACGATGATGTCCGCCAGTTCGCACATTTGCGGGGTGGCGTTGGCATGGAGGTCAAGGACGATTGCGATCGGCATTTTCGGCCCGACGATCGCGCGCAACCGCGACAGCAACTCGCCCTCGCCATCCTCGCAAAAGTCCGGCACCATCGCCCCGTGCAGGCCAAGGAGTATGCCGTCCAGGTCGTCCTTTTCGGCGCGCACCGCATCGCAGATCTTGCCGGCGATATGGTCGAAAGTTGACCGTGCCACCCGAGCACCGGGGCCGGCGTGGGCGCTGATGACGTGCTGCATTTTCCAACCAGCCTCACGCGACGCATCGAGGAAGCCGGCCAATTCGGTATTTGCACTCCCATATGCGGCAATTGCGGCTTCGCCCTCAGCCAATGCTTCCGCCTCGAAATCGGCAAGCGTGGTGGCCCCCTTCTTGAAAGTGTTGCTTTCATGCTGGAATTCGGCTGTCAGCACATGCTTGCTCATGATGGCTCCTTCTCGTCGTCTGCTATTGGATGGAAACAGGCAGCACGATGCCCGCTTGCGTGCATTGTCAGGCTCGGCCGCTCGCTGAGGCAGCGTGATGATGCGCGCGAACACCGCGCCGCAAAGGCGCAACCCTTGGGGAGATTGAAGGCGGATGGGATTTCACCGGTCAGCGAGGCGAGATGCCGTCTCTTGCCGGGATCGGGGCTGAACGTGCTGTCGAGCAGCGCGCGCGTATAGGGATGGCGCGGCTCGGTGCTCGGAGACGGAAGTTCCTCGACCACGGCGCCGAGATACATCACGATAATGCGGTCACAGAAATAGCGGACCAGGCCGAGGTCGTGCGAAATGAAGAGGTAGGTGAGACCGAGATCCCGCTTCAGGTCCTGAAGCAATTTTATGATCTGCGCCTGAATTGAAACGTCGAGCGAAGCCGTGGGTTCGTCAAGCACGAGCAGATCAGGCCGCAGAGCCAGCGCCCGGGCAACGCCTACCCGCTGGCGTTGACCGCCAGAAAGCTGGTGCGGGTAGCTGCGGGCGATTTCCCCGGCAAGACCGACCTGATCGAGCAGTTCAGCGATCCGCCCCGGCGCAAGCACTTCGCCCTGCACGGTGAAGGGTTCGCCCACGACCTGCTCGATCGTAAAACGCGGGTCGAGCGAGGAGTATGGGTCCTGGAACACCATCTGCATGCGCCGCCGCGCCTTGCGTAGATCACGTGGCGCAAGCTTGCCGAGATCGATGCCATCGAAATGTACGGTCCCTTGCGTCGGCTCCAGCAAACGCAAAACCAGCCGCGCCAAGGTCGACTTTCCACAGCCGCTCTCGCCAACCACGCCGACCACCGATCCACGGCTGACGGCGAGGCTGACATCGCGCACCGCCGTCATGCTGCGGCGCGGCGCGAACAGACCAGCGCCGCTGTCGAAGCGCTTGGTAAGCCGGTCGATGACCAGAAGGTTGGTGGCGTCAGCCATGTCGCTGATCGCCGTTGAGCGGGAAATGGCAAGAAACGACGCCGCCCGGCAGTGCAGTCGCACCGGGCACGTTCGTCTCACACACCGACTGACGCCCGATACAGCGCGGATGGAACCGGCATCCGGGAGGAAAATGCGCCACGGAGGGCACGGAACCGGCAATTCCGGTCAGGCTGTCGCGCGCCATGCCATCCTTGGGAATGCAGTCAATCAGCGCGTGGGTGTAGGGATGAGCGGGTGTTGCAAACAGTGCGTTTACGCCCTGTTGTTCAGCCAGGCGGCCGGCATAGAGGACAGCGACCCGGTCGCAGCATTGCGCCACAACGCCCATGTCGTGGGTGATCAGCACCAGCGCCAGTCCGCGCTCGCGAACCAGCGAGGTGAGCAGATGTATGATTTGCGCCTGAACGGTCACGTCGAGTGCGGTTGTCGGTTCATCCGCGACGATGAGGTCCGGCTCGCCGGCGAGCGCCATGGCGATGACCACCCGTTGCTTCATGCCACCGGAGAGTTGATGCGGATACTGGCGATAGATCGTTGCGGCCTCCGGTATCCGCAACTGCGTCAGGATTTCGATTGTCCGGCTGCGGGCAACGTCCGCCGTCAAGCCGAGATGCAGCCTTGCCACCACATCGACCTGTTCACCGATTGGTTGAAGCGGGTCTAGTGCCGTCATCGGGTTCTGGGTGATGAAGGCGATCCTTCGACCGCGGAACTTGCGAAGCCTGCTTTCGTCCAGCCTGGTCAGATCGGTGTTATCGAAACGAATAGCTCCAGCCGTCACGCGCGCTCCAATCAGCGGCAAAAGGCCGGCGATTGCCAAGGCGGTCAGCGATTTGCCGGATCCGGATTCACCGACCAGTCCAAGGATTTCGCCCCTGTCGACCTCGAAGGCGATTTCTTCCAGCAATGTGAGCCGACCGATGCCTACCGACAGCCGATCGACCTCAAGAAGGCCCATAATGGTTCCTCATTCGGTTCTCGGCCTTGAGCGGACATCGAGCCCGGCGATCAGCGCATCGCCGAACAGGTTGATGCTGACGACGGTGATTGCTGCGGCAAGGCCCGGAAAGATGATGATCCATGGCGCCTTGAACAACAGGGCCGTACCTGACGACATCATCGCGCCCCAACTCGGCGTCGGCGGCTGCGCACCAAGGCCGAAGAACCCAAGCGTCGCCTCCAGGATAATGGCGTCTCCGGTAGCCAGCATGCCGCTCACCAGCACCGGCGTGATTGCGTTTGGCAGGAGATGTCGAAACAGGATGTGGCGATGCGAGGCGCCAAGACCCGATGCCGCTTCGATGAATGTCTCGGACTTGATCGCCATGACCTGCGCGCGCGTCAGGCGTGCGAACTGCGCCAGATAGGCAACGGTTATGGCAACCATCGTGCCGGTTACCCCCGGTCCGATGATTGCGACCAGGATCAGCGCCACGAGGATTTCAGGGAATGACCAACTCAAATCGATGACGGTTGTAATCATGCGATCGAGACGTCCGCCGAAATAGCCGGCTGCTGCGCCCAGAACCATCCCCGCCAACACCGAAAGGCCGATGGAGATGACCGAAACCGAAAGCGAGATCCGCGCGCCGTAAAGTATGCGGGTGAGAAGATCGCGCCCGAATTCGTCCGTCCCCAGCCAATGCGACAGGCTGGGTGGGCTGTAGGCGGCACTCAGTTGCTGGACGTCGTACTCGTAGGGCGTGAGCACATGGGCAAAAATGGCCGCCAGTGCGAGAAGCACCAGCCATCCGCCGGCTATCGCGCCGGTCTTCGTGCGAAAGGCCCTGGCAACAAGGTGGTCGCGCAAGGCAGGGCGGGCGGATGACGCGGCGGCGGTCATTTGAGGTTCGCCCTGACCCGTGGATCTATTGCCGCCTGAAGGATATCGCCCACGAGCGTTCCCAACATCACCGCCATGGCAAGCATGAGCAGGCAGGCCTGGACGACAGGATAGTCGTGCTGGTTGAGCGCCTTGATCAGCAAGGTGCCGAGGCCCGGACGGGCGAACACGACCTCGACGGTAACCGCGCCGCCAAGTATCCAGCCAATTCTGAGCGCCAATATCGTAACCACCGGCGTCAGCGCGTGACGCAGCACGTGGCGCAACCTGATGCGCGATGGCGGCAAGCCCTTGGCATGCAAAAGCAGGACGAAATCCTTTTGCGCAGCTTCGATCATCGCAATGCGTGTGACGCGCACGACCAGGGCTGTGCCCGCCAGCCCGATGGTCAACACGGGCAAAACGAGTGACGACCATGTCCGCGCCCCTGAGACGGGGAACCAGCCAAGCACGACCGAAAACAACAGGATCATGAGCAGGCCGAGCCAAAAGGTCGGCAAGGTCGAGCCGAGAAGCACGCCCCCCATGATGGCTTGGTCAATCGGACCATCGCGGTAGCGCATGGCGACCGCCCCGAGAACGATGCCGACCCCTGCCGAAACCAGCAATGACAGACCGCCCAATGCCAGCGAGTGCGGTAGAGCCTGCGCGATCAATGTGGAAACCGGTCGTTGCGCGACGATTGCAGTTCCGAGGTCGCCGCGCACAAGACCAGCCAGCCAGATCAGGTATTGCTCCGGCAAGCTGCGGTCCAGGCCGTAGCGCGCGACGATAGCCGCGCGCTGTTCGGGGCCTGAGCCGATCTTGATGAGGTTGTCGACAGGGTCTCCCGGGATCAAATGAATGATCAGGAAAATAACCACCGACACCGCAAGAAAGACCGGCACCAGCATCAGCAGCCGTCTGACAACATATGCGGTCATTGCGGCCCGCCCTGCCCTCGTTTCGCGGTTGTGGGCTCTACTCCTTGACCGTCATGTCCATGAAGGTCGCCGGACCTACCTCCGTGCCGCGGATATGTTCAGGCAACACCAGGCGGTCCTTGTTGTAGGCAACGTTGACCGTTGGCTGGTAAATCGGCGCCATCGGGAACTGCGACAGGACATATTCGTGATAGGTCTTGAAGTTGGCCTGCCTCTGCTCGCTGTTGGCCGAGCCTGACATGGCCTTCTTTCGCAATTCCTCGGCTTTCGGATCGTTGAACATGGACGTGTTGGGATAGCCCAGCCTGTCGCCGCCAAAGAACCAGTCGACGATGTCGGCATTGTTCCATTCGTAGGAACGCACGGCCAACTGCTGTTTGCCGGACTTGTACTGGTCACGTATCGAGGAGCTGTCGAATGAGGTGATCTCGGCATCGATGCCGACCGCTTTCAACTGCGCCTGCACAACTTCCGAAAGGCGACGGAACGACGTGTCGCTCTGCGTCCACAAGGATACTTTCAGCGGAGTGCCGTCCTTCGCCCTTATCCCGTCATCCGCCATTTTCCAGCCGGCCTCGTCGAGCAGGGTCTTGGACCGCTCGGGATCGTATTTGACGAGATACTTCGGATCGACTTGCGATTCCGGCAAGGCACTGATGAGGAACGTGTTGGCGACGGAGCCGACACCGCCATAAATCGAATCCAATATCTCCTGCTGGTTGATGGCAAATGCCGCGGCCTCGCGGACCTTGATGTCGGTGAACGGAGCCGAGGTGACGTTGATCGACATGTAGGCGACTTCACTGCCCGGCAACGTCAGGAGAGCTATGTTCGGCTCCGACTTCAACTCGCCCATGAAATCGGTAGGCACGCCTAGAAGCATGTCCACCCCACCGGTCTTGAGTTCCAGGAAGGCGGTCGATTCTTCTGGGATCTCGCGAAACGTCAGCTTCTGGATCTTGGCCGGACCGGTGTTCTTCGACAGCGGCGATCCCCAGGTGTAGGCGTCGTTGCGCACCAGCACCGTCTCGGAGCCGACGTTGAAAGTTTCAAGCTTGTAGGGGCCCGTGCCGATGGCTTCCGTCACGCCGAACTTGTCGCCCAACGCCTTGTAGGCTTTCGGCTCGGGGATAGCCATGAAGGTGCTGGACAGGTTGTACAGCAGATTGGGATCAGGGTGCTTCATGGCGAACTTGACTGTGTAGTCGTCGACGACCTCGACCTTGTCGATCGCCTCGCTCATGTAGGCGTTGTCGCTTTCCTTGAACAATTCGAGCCAGGCCGGAATCGTCTGCGCGTTGAAAGGTTCACCGTTGTGGAAGGTAACGCCCTTCTTCAGGTGGAAAACCCAGGACATGCCGTCAGGCGCTTCCTCCCAGCTCTCCGCCAGATGCGGATGAAACGACAGGTCCGCATCCTGTTCGACCAGCATGTCGTAGATGAGACCGGTCGCAGCGTTGAGCATCGACGCCTTGATCGGATTGTAGGTCGGTGCGCCGACCTCGTTGGTATTGAACACGATGGTCGCTTCCTGAGCGAACACTGCGGGAACCGCAGCGCACAAGCCCGCAAAGCATATACCGGCCGCAAGCGCGGCCTTGGCCAACAACTTCCTCATTGCGGTAGTCCTCCCTCTTTTTCAGTCCTGTTTTTGCGATACCCTCTGGATGCCGGTATGGCCGACGAACTCATTGTAAAGCGACGATATCCGCACCATCCGTTCCTCCACGCCGGCACCGAGTTCCTTGAAGACACCGCTGACGATCAAGCCAACCAGGCTCGACATCGCCGATGTCGTGTCCCAGAAATTGTTGAGATCGGTCTGCACGACGAACACTTCGTCGGCGTTGCCATGCGCCCAGTCGCAATAGGGATCGGTGATCAACGTGACGCCGATGCCTGCAGCTTTTGCTTCCATGGCAAGACGTTGGGTAAGGCGCGAATAGCGCCGGCCGTCGATCAGGACCAGCGCGGTCGATTTTGGATCGGCCAGAAGAATCTCGGCAAAATGCCCGCCGGCAAGATCGGCAAGATGAACGCCGGGGCGCAGGTACTGGAGGTTGTGGACGAGTTGCGCGGCATGACCGCGCTCGGTCTGAAAGCCGGCGACATACACCTCTTTACATCTGGTCAGGCGTCCCACCGCACGGGCGAAGTCTGTCGTGGCGGCCACCTCATAAACGGCGACCACAGCCGCAATTTCCTTCTCCAGCGCATGCGCCAATTCCGTCGCGCCTTCGAGGCTTCTGGCATGAAAGTCGCGCAACCGATCGCCGATCAGCCAGGCAGTGTCGCCGAGGTCGGCTTGAAGCCTGCCCTTCAGATCCTTGAAATGACGATAGCCGATGGCCCGGCAATAGCGGCCGATCGAAGCCTCGCTGACGCCGACCTTCTGCCCGAGCGAGGCTGCGGTTTCAAAGGGAAGGCTCTGCAGGTTGCCCAGGATGTAGTTGGCAATGGCGCTTTCTGTCCTGGTGGCGTTGCCAAGACTTGCCTTCAGGCGCTGAACCAGATCGGACGGCGCTTTGTCCTGATCGATTTCTTGCTTCATCCGGCAACGATGACAGAAAGGTAGCATACCGTCAATATTGCAAGAAAACTAGAAAACTCGTAGTTTGAACGGTATGACAATCACGGAAGCAGAACCTTCGATGCTGCAAACTTCACCTTCAGGCACCATGGCGCCGATACGGATCGACCGCGCGGAACTGCGGCTGGTTCGCCTGCCGCTGCTTGCGCCGTTTACGATCTCGACGGGCACGATGGTCGACAAGACCTTTCCGCTGCTCATCCTTTATGGCGACGGCATCGAGGGCTACGGCGAGGCCGTCTGCGATCCGTTGCCCGACTACCTGGATGAAACGATCGCCGGAACGATGGCGCTGCTGCGGGACGTGCTTCTGCCGCAGATGGTGGGCGCCAGTTTCGAGAGTCCCATGGCTCTTGAAAAGCTTCTGCTTCCCTGGCGCGGCCATCAAATGGCCAAGGCTGCCGCTGAAATGGCGTTCTGGGATTTGTGGGCCAAGTCGCTTCGCTTGCCGTTGAAGACACTGCTCGGAGGCACGGCCGACAGTGTAGCGGTGGGCGTTTCCCTCGGCATCAGAACAATCGAAGAGACCGTCGAACGGGCCTGCAAGCATCACGCCCTTGGCTACAGGCGGATCAAGCTGAAGATCATGCCGGGCCACGACCTGGCGCTGGTTGAGGCAGTGCGCAAGGCACTCCCCGACGCCAGTCTGAGCGTCGATGCCAACAGCGCCTATTCGCTGGCCGATACTGCCACCTTGCAAGCACTCGATGGCTCCAATCTCGAATATATCGAACAACCGCTCGCCTGGGATGACATTCACGACCATTCCACGCTGCAAGCGCGACTCAGCACGCCCATCTGCCTCGACGAATGCATCCGCACCGTCGCCGATGCGCGCAAGGCGTTGCAGCATGGAGCCGCGCGGGTCATCAACATCAAGGCGGGGCGGGTCGGCGGCCACCTCGAATCGCGCCGAATCCACGATATCGCAGCGGCGTGGGGGGCCCCGGTCTGGTGCGGCGGCATGCTGGAAGCGGGCATAGGCCGCGCCCACAACATCCATCTTTCAACGCTGTCAAACTTCCGCAAGCCCGGCGACACGGCAAGCTCGAGCTTCTACTTCGCCAGGGATATCGTCAACGAACCGCTTGAAGCGACCAACGGCCTGATGCCAGTGCCCGAGGGACCCGGCATTGGCGTCACTCTTGATTGGAAATTCCTCGACCAGGTGACCGTTGGCAAGGAGACGTTTGCGGCGTGAGTATTGTCGAATATCGCGATCTTTGCGGCATGGAGGAGTTCTCGGCAGCCGAGAGACTGCAACGCGAGGTTTGGGGCAAGGGCGACAAGGAAGACCCCGCCGACCTGATGATGGTCATCCAGCACGAAGGAGGACTGGCCGGCGGAGCATTCCTCGAAGGCAGATTGATCGGATATGTGTTCGGGTTCCCGACCAGAGACCCCGGAATTCAGCACTCGCATCGGCTGGCAGTTCTTGCCGCCGCGCGCGGCGGAGGCATCGGCCTTGGCCTCAAGCGCTACCAGCGGCAATGGTGCCTGGAGCGCGGCATCACTCTGGTGCGCTGGACCTTCGATCCGTTGCGGCATGCCAACGCCTACCTCAACATCGGCAGGCTGGGTGCCGAGGCGTCGGTCTACTACAGCGACTATTACGGCACGATGGGCGGCATCAACGCAGGATTGCCCTCCGACCGATTGCTTGCGGAATGGCATATCGGCTCCGAGCATGCGGTTCGCCGCGCGAACGACGAGCAGGGTCCACACGCGGTTTGCGACCGAACCGGTCCGCGCGTCACAATCCCCGCCGACTTCGACACCCTTTTGGCAAGTGACACCGGCACAGCGCACGCCGAACGCCTGCGCATACGCGATACGCTGACGCGGCTCTTTGACGACGGTTACGTCATCCGCGACTACGACAAAGCCGAGCGCACCTACCTGCTTTCCAGTTGATAAGAACCGACAGAGATCAATCCTCGGAGAAAAAGTCCTCGTCCAGACGTTTGAACTCGATGGCACGGCTGATGCGCACTCCCACATTGTGCTCGATCATCAGATCGGTCAGTTGCCGCCCGTCGATCAGGATCACGCGCTGTTGCAGCTTGCCGACATAGTCTCGCGCTTCTCGGCTGAATGCCGACGTGGTGACGAACACGCCCTTCGTCGCACCGAACCCGACCAAGCTGCCGACGAAAGCATTGACTGCCGGTCGCCCGACGATGTTTTCGACAGCATAGCGTTTGGCCTGCACATAGACACGATCCAGCCCAAGGCGATCTTCGTTGATAACGCCATCGACGCCGCCATCGCCTGAGCGGCCAAGCTGCTGTGCGGCGTTCTTGTGCGAGCCCCCATAGCCCATGGCCACCAGCAGATCGACAATCAGCTGCTCGAAGAAAGCCGGGCTGTTCTGCACGATCCGGTCGAGCAGGTCTGCACGCAGGGCTGATAGCACAGCCTGATAGGCTGCTTCGATCTGTTCTTCAGGCGTGGTCGTATCTGCGTCCTGAACGGCAGTTGCAGGCTGATGTCCTGTCGTGACGTTGCCATCGTCAGCATTGTTGCTGGCCTTATAGAAGTCCCGAAACTCTTCACGCTCCAGAAGCAGCTTCACGTCGATGCGTTCGGGGTTCATGGCGAGCAGGCTGCGGCCTGCCGCGGTTGCAACGAAACGCCCACGTGCCGGCGCTTCGATCAAGCCGGCCTTGGTCATGTAGAATTTGGCCCAGTGAATGCGATTGTGCAGCACGCGCTGACGACCGCTGGGCAGAAGCTCCTCGCGCTCTTCAGGCGACAGCCCGAATTCATCGGCAATTCTTGCTGCGACGTCAGCCACGCGCGTTTCGCCCTTTGCCGCCAAGCGCAGAACCGGCAGCATCAGGGATTGGTAGTCGGGAATGCTCATCTGTTTGGAAAGTCCTAACGGGGCAGGAAGTAGCGGCGCTGGCCATCAAGCTCGCCCGTGCGGGCAAGGCCGGTTGCGACCAGTGTTTCCAGAACCTCCTCGACACGATCCCGGCGCTTGGTCGTGTTCTTGCCTTCAAAGACGCTGGCGATGCCATCAGGCGGCAAGGGTGCCGGCGCCTTGGCGAGCATGTCGCGCACCAGCCTGATCTGCTCCAGCCCGTCCGTCGGCCATTTGGGCCGCTTGTCGGCATCGGGCAATTCGATGTCGAAAGACCCGACATGCTCGTCGGCCGGCTTGGGAGCTTTCGCGCCAAGCTTCGGTATCTGATAGTCGGGGCGAAGCCAGCGCACCACACCGCGCTTTTCCTCCGCCGCCCGCTCCTGGTTTAGCGCGACCAGCCGCGTCAGAAGTTCCTCTTCGGCCTTTTCCTGTGCTTCGCTCTTATGTGGCGATGGCAGGGTCGCACCCGGCTTGCCGACCAGTTCGAGAATCAGATCGTCCCAGCCATAGGCCGCCAGCACAGCTCGGTCGATATCGTCGTGGATTTCCTTGAGAACGGAGATCAGCCCGGCCTGATGGACGTCGCGCTCGGCGTCCGTGAGCGGTGGCACATCGCAACCATTTTCCAGTTCCCGCAGCCGCTCCAAAGCATTGTAGAGGCCGGTCATGGTGAGGAATGAATGCTCGGCCAGCCGGTCCTTACGGAAACTGTCGAGGCGTTCGCCGAGTTCCCGCAGGCGATCTTGCTGGGCATGCAACGGATCAGCGGCAGGAAGCGTGGGATCGACTGCAAGAGGGAATGGGAACGGATCGAAGGTGCGCGACTTCGAGTAGCGGGGATCATTTCCGACCCCTAGCCAACCGCCAGTTGCCAATGCCCATGTAACGTTCATTCGCGACGAGAGGACCGTCAGATGCTCTGCGGTGTCTAGGCCGATGCAAACCAGCATGTTGTCAGGTCGAATGCTGGCGTCGAGAAACTGAAAGGTCCGGTGCTTCGTCGTTTCGACGGTGGCAATGTATCGCGGCAGGTGATCCAGAGCGGCTCGCAACTCTGTTCTTACCTTGCCGAACAACCACCATTGCCTTGCATATTCGGCCATATCCTTCGACGCACCAACTTTGGCATCTCGCTGTGGCTTCACGTTGTCGAGAACATGCTGGTAAACAGACGGAAAATGGGTGCGAACATTGTCAACATCGAGCGGATAGAGGTCGATCACCATGACGCCACGCGGACGCTGGGCGATGTCTCGGCCATTGCGGTAGGGCATTATATGCTGGTCCAGCCCAGCGATAGTACCCAGCCCAAGTCCCTTGGCCTGTGCGGGCGTGACGATGAAGCCCGCGCCGTGAAGCTTCACTCCGGGACTTGAGACAAGATCGTTAGCCAAGAGGGCTTTTGCAGATGCCAGATCGGATCCAAGCGTAAGGTTTTCGCGAACTCTTCCCTGCCGCGAGCCCAAAACAATATGCGGCGTATCCGTATTCAGCCCAGCCTCTGACACGACCTCAGCCAGCACACCCTCGTGCTCGCCCGTTTGTGCAACCGTCATCGCGATGCGCACGGCCGCCTTGTCGGATGCCTTGAGCCATGGATGGTTCGGGGTGGCAAAGATCAGCGACAGCGGCTCCTTGGCGGCCATGTGGCGCTCGATCACGCGGCGCGAAAAAGTCTGCGTGATCGAATTGGTCGTGATGAAGCCGAAACGCCTGAGCGGGTTGGCCTTACCCTTGGCCGGCCTTTCCAGCAGCCGGGTTGCCGCCTCGTCCCAGAAATGCATGACGAAATCGGCACCACCCGGAACATGCGGACGTACCGCCCAGCAGGATTCCGCATATCCATCGCCCAGTTCGGATCGCATGTCCTTGCCGCCGATAAAGGGCGGATTGCCGACGATGAACTCGACTTCCGGCCACGGCGCGCGCTTCGGGTTGACGTAGGTATAGACAGGCACCTGCGCATCAGGGTCGGGAATTTCCTCGCCGGTGATCGGATGCAGCTTCTTGGTCAAGCCGTCCCAGCGCGACAACGGCTTGCCATGTTGATCGCGCAGCAGTTCCTGGCGGTCATAGGCAATCACCGCGTCCTGCTGCTTGATCGTGCCATAGGCGTGCAGCACCGGCTCGGTGATCGAGGCAAGCCCGGATGTCTTGAGCTGCCATTTGAGGTAGCCGATCCACAACACAAGGTCGGCGATCGGTACGGCGCGCTGATTGAGTTCTAGGCCATAGAACTGGCGCGGATTGACCGTCTCGCCTTCCATGGCGAAACGCACCTGGTCCTCGCCAAGATCGTCCAGCGCGTCCAGCACCTCGCCTTCGAGGCGCTTCATCAGTTCGAGGCTGACATAAAGGAAATTGCCGGTGCCGCAGGCGGGATCGAGCACCCGCGTTGTACACAGCTTGTGGTGATAGGCTTTCACCACTTTCAGGGCGCCTGCATTGTCGCCCTTGTCTCGAAGCTGCTTGACCTCAACTTGCGCCAGTTCCCAGTCGGCCCGCAGCGGCTCGATGATTGTCGGCACCACAAGACGCTCGACATAGGTGCGCGGGGTGTAATGCGCGCCGAGTTTCGACCGCTCGCGCGAATCAAGTGCACGCTCGAGCAATGTGCCGAAGATGGCCGGTTCGACGTCGGACCAGTCCTTGCCGGCTGCAATCCACAATTCGTTGATGTCATCACGATCGAGCGGAAGTGCAGCCCGCTTCTTGAACAGGGAGCCGTTGAATTTCTTCAAGGTCGTGTTGAGATGCGGTGCATATCCGCCGCCATCCATCACCGCCCACAGGCTTTCCAGTGCCGCCACGAAATGTTCGGGCGTGTCCTTCATCTGCCCAAGCAGCTTATGGAAACTCTTGTCCGGAATGAGCTTCACATCTTCCGCGAACATGGTGAAAAGGCAGCGCATCAGGAATTCCGCCACGTCCTTGGCGTCGTGCTTGCCTTCGAGCCGCTTGGCGATCCTGGCCAGGCGTTCGGCGATGTCGCGTGTCACCTCCGCCGAGATGCGGGTCGGGTCGAGCGACAGCGGATCATTCCAGATGGCGCGCAGGCGGGCCTGCACCTTATCATCCAGCAGGTCGTCCATGCCGATGCGATAGGACTGGCGATCAGGGAAATGCGCATAGTTCTTGCCCTGGCCGGAGAAGTCGGCATAGACCTCGATCACATGGCCGACATCGACCACGAGCAGGAACGGCGGATAACCATGCTCGACCGGCAAGGCGCGGGCATAGTCTTCCGCCTGCTTGCGCGCCGCCAGCATGACCTGATCCCAGCCGCGCGTGCCGCGCTTGGCCTGCCCCGGTTTCTGCTGCAAGGCATCTTCAGGCAGCAGGTTCATCTGATCGGCATCGAGTTTTCGCGCTTTGCGCTTTCCCGACTGCTTGGCTTCGAGGATGAACGCGCCACGTCTGTAGCAGTCGATGCGCCCTGCAGTACGTGAGCCATCCGGGTGTTTGAAATCCACGCGCCGCTCGAACACGTAGTCGTTCAGTTCGTTGGCTTCCTGCGCCATGGCAGGGCGGCCCAACCCAAGCGCCTCGCACAGGCCGATGACAAACAGCTGGTAGTTGGCAAGCTCCGACCCGCCCGACGCCTTCGCCTCTGCGATCAACGTTTCGAGCTGCGCTCTGCAATTTTCTACTTCCCCCATGGACAATGCTTACCCTGCGGCCACCTGAAATGACAATATCGACAATCTCTTGCCTGAAGCTCGAGCAGTAATGGGCCACATATTCCGCGATTTCAGAGCCATTGGTTATTTCCGCAATGCTGTCGTGCCGCCGCTTCCTCGCCGATACCTGTTGTCCATGGGCATCGCACGACTGAAAAAGATGCCAGCCTGAAAAGGAGCGGGCACCAAGCCTCACCCTTCGCTCTGTTTTCGCTCCGCGACAAGGGCTTGACCCGATTTTTGGCAAGGCCACCTTGCAACGACGGCCTGATTTCGTCGTGGAGGGCGGCGACAATTCCTACTACGCAATTAAGTCTGTCTTCTTGAAACGAGCTGTGCCCGCCCAGAGCTACGTCTCGAAACCATGGCTCAGCCGGACGGTGCACCGGTCTTCGCGCTCAATCACATGAGCCTGGCAACCGACGCAAGGCTCGGCCGAGTGCTATTGGTCGGCGGCAGCCGCCATATGCAAACGTGCTGGAGAGGAAAATGGCGTTTGCATCCGCGCTTCATTTCAGGAGAACTTAGATAACCATATGGATTTGACCCGATGGTCAAGGCGTCTTGTGGGATGACTTGATAGATCCATTTTGGGTGCTGTAGTTGGACGAAAATGCCCCTAGAGCAAGTGCAGCACTCCCCGCCTGCGTAAGAGTGGATTCAGTTCTTCTGTTTCTGCTTAGTTTGCAAAACACACTTGGAGCCGGAAATTGCGCGCGTCAAAAAGGGGCTTTCTCTAGCTAGTGTCCTGAAATCTCAAATCGTCGTCCACCAGAGGCTTGCACTTTCGAACTGCGCCCTCTGCAACGCCGTGGCTCAAGGTGCGGCCCGTAGGCTGATTGCTCAGAGTACGCTCATCAAATGAGCAGACTTCCTGATACTCACAGCAAGGTTCTCTGGCGAGAGATGCCGCCAGAGACCCTTGCTGGCTTACTTCTTCCCAGCTTCGGCATTTGAAACCTCGCCTGTCGGGCTCAGCGGGCAGGGCCGACCCAGACGGACTTTATGTTGACGAATTCGCGGATGCCGTAGACGCCGAGTTCGCGTCCATAGCCTGATCGCTTGATACCTCCGAAAGGAATACGCGGATCTGAGGCAGTCATGCCGTTGATGAAGACGGCGCCAGCGTCGATGCGCGAGGCCAACCGACGGCCGCGCACGGTATCGCTGGTCCACAGTGCAGCCCCGAGGCCGTATTCACTGTCATTGGCCAAGGCAATGGCGTCGTCGGCGTCCTTGGCACGGATGATGGCTGCGACGGGGCCGAAGGTTTCCTCCCGGAAGGCGGTCATGCCCGGCTTGACGTGATCGAGCACTGTGGCGGGATAGTAGAACCCCTGCCCTTCGACCGGCTCGCCGCCAAGCTTGAGCATCGCACCTTCCGCCAGCGAGCGCTTGACCTGTTCGTGCAGGGTCGCGCGAAGATTGTCGCGAGCCATCGGGCCGATCTTGGTATCGCGCTCCATCGGATCGCCGATCTTTAACGCTGCGGCCTTTTCGACAAAGAGCTCGGTGAAGCGATCGGCGACCGTCTCTTCGACAATGAAGCGCTTGGCGTTGATGCAGGCCTGACCGACATTGACGTAGCGCGACTTAACGGCGGTCTCGGCCGCCGCCTCGAGATCGGCATCGGCGAGCACGATGAACGGGTCCGAGCCGCCAAGTTCCAGCACCTGCTTCTTCAGTGCCGCTCCCGCCTGGGCGGCAACGATGGCGCCCACCTCGGTCGAGCCGGTCAGGGTGACCGCTGCAATTCGATCGTCAGCAACAAGTGCGGCAATCCTGGAGCTGCCGATGAGAAGCGTTGCAGTCAGCCCCTCCGGTGCGCCTGCCGCCTCCATCACCTCCTGCACGGCAAGCGCGCATTCGGGAACATTGCTCGCATGTTTGAGGATAGCCCCGTTGCCAGCCGCCAGGGCCGGAGCGGCGAAACGAAAGTACTGCCAGAACGGATAGTTCCACGGCATGATCGCCAGCACCACACCGAGCGGCTCGAAGGTCACGACGCTCTCGGTTGCGCTGGAGACGACAGGCTCGTCGGCAAGAAAGCGCGGGGCATGTTCGGCGTAGAAATCGCAGTTCCATGCGCACTTCTCGATTTCGGCCTCGGCCTCGGCCAAAGGCTTGCCCATCTCGCGCACGATCATTTCGGCATAGCGGGCCTTGCCGGCGCGCAGCGCAACGGCCATGCGGCTCAACAAGCCCACTCGCTCGGAAATTGGGGCCTGGCGCCAGGCGCGCTGTGCCTTGGCCGCAGCTTCCAGTGCGGCATCGACGGCCACATCATCCTGAAGTTCGAAGCTGCGGATGGGTAAGCCGGTGGCGGGATTGAGCGAAGTGATCGTGGCCATGATGAACCTTTTCAGACGGGATGATGCTTTCGGCGCCCCGGTCGCTGGCCTCGTGCCGCCCCGGATGTTCGCCAGTGTGACTGCGACCTGACACACCCTCATCGCCGAGGCTGATCGCCCCGCCGACAGGCAGCTGTCGCTGGATCGCGAACCCCGCCATTTCAGACGAATTTGCGAGGCGAATCTTTTTCTCAGCGTTTCGGGTTGACACAACAGAATCTTTATATAGCAAATATGGAAAATATGTACCATCCCAATTTGATCCTGTCGATCTGACGATTAAGGAGAAACCCGAATGTCCAAATCCCTCCCCAAAGAGGCATCCGTAGTCGTCATCGGCGGCGGCATCATCGGCTGCTCGACTGCCTATCATCTTGCCAAGTACGGCAAGCGCGACGTCGTCCTGATTGAGCGATCGAAGCTCACCAGCGGCACGACCTGGCACTCGGCGGCCATGGTTCGTCAGTTGCGCTCTACCGTCGCCCTAACGACACTCGCACGCTACAGCGTTGAACTTTACAGCTCTCTGGGTGCTGAGACCGGACTGGAAAGCGGCTGGAAACAGTGCGGCAGCCTGTCGATTGCCACCAGCCAGGACCGCCTGGAACATATTCGCCGTCAGGCCACGCTGGCGAACTACTTCGGCATCGATGCAATGGAAGTCAGCCCCGACAAGGTTCGCGAACTCTGGCCAATTGCCCAACTCGACGACGTGGTCGGCGGGGTCTGGTCGCCGCTTGACGGTCGAGTAAACCCAACCGACACGTGCGCCGCACTGATCCGTGGAGCGACAGCCCATGGCGCCCAGGTGTTCGAGGATACCCGAGTAACCGGGTTCAAGACCGTCAACGGGCGCATCGCAGGGGTCAAGACCACCGCTGGAGACATCGATTGCGAGGCAGTTGCGCTTTGCGCGGGACTGTGGAGCCGCGATCTCGGCTCAATGCTGGGCATCGACCTGCCTCTACATGCTTGTGAACACTACGCCATGATCACTCAGGCTGTACCGGGCATGAGCCCAAAAATGCCGATCCTGGGTGACCACGACAACAACATCTATATTCGTGAAGAGGTTGGCGGACTGCTTATCGGCTGCTTCGAGCCCAATGCCGTTCCCGTGGGCATGGAGCGTCTGCCCCCCGATTTCTCGTTCGATCTTCTGAATGAGGATTGGGACCATTTCGAACCGGTGATGCAGAGCGCGCTACGCCGTATCCCGGCGCTGGAAAGCGTCGGCATCCGCAAGTTGATCAACGGACCGGAGAGCTTCACGCCCGACGACCGCTTCATGCTGGGTGAAGTGCCGCAGCTTAAGAACTTCTTCGTTTGCTGCGGAATGAACTCGGTCGGAATGGCCTCGGGCGGAGGTGTGGGGCGGGCGTTGGCCGAATGGATCGTCGCCGGCCAGCCGACGATGGACCTCGCGACCGTCGACGTGCGTCGCTTCAGCCCGTTTTGGAACAATCTTGCCACCCTGCGCGACCGAGCGGCGGAAAGCCTTTCGCTCCACTATGCGATCGGCTATCCCGGCCGTGAACGCCAGACCAGTCGCAATCTTCGCTTAAGCCCATTCTACGACCGGCAGAAGGCTCATGGCGCTCATTTCGAAGAGCGCAACGGCTGGGAGCGTCCGAGCTGGTTCTCTCCGCCGGGACGCACGGTAGCGCCCGAGCTGACATTTGCACGTCCGCAATGGTTTGATTGCATCCGCCGCGAACATCTGGCGGCACGCGAGTCCGTGGCACTCTTCGACCGAACCAGCCTTGGCAAGATCCTGATTCAGGGTCGAGATGCTGAATCCTTCCTTCAAAGGATCTGCGCGACCGACATTGCGCGGGACGACAGGGCTATTTACGCACTGATGTTGAACGACCGCGGCGGCATCGAAAGCGACATCGTGTTGCTGCGCCTTGGGCAGGACAGCTGGCTCGCCACCACGGGTACAGGCCAAGTCGTGCGCGACATGGACTGGATGCGCCGCCACATTGGCGAGAACGAGTGTGTCACGCTGGCCGATGTGACCAGTGGCTATGCCGTGATCGGGCTGATTGGCCCCAACAGTGCAGAGCTTCTGTCGAAGATCAGCCCCGACGATCTGTCCGAGGCGGCCTTCGCACCCTTCACGCAGAAGCGCATCGACGTTGCCGGGTCCCAGGCGCGCGCCATCCGCATGTCCTACGGCGGCGGACCAGGCTTCGAGCTCTACATACCTACCGAGTTTGCATTGCCGGTCTATGACAGGCTGATCGAGGCGGGTGCCGAGCTTGGTCTGGTCGAGAGTGGCACGCAGGCGCTCAACTGCCTGCGGTTGGAACAGGGGTTCTGCGTCTGGGGTCATGACATCGGGCCAGATGACGACCCGTTCTCGGCTGGCCTGGGTTTCCTTGTGTCCTTTAACAAGCCCGATGACTTTGTCGGCCGCGCCGCAGCGGAAAAGACAAAGGCCAAGCCGCTGGAAAAGCGACGCATGATCGTCGTCGCCGAGAACCCTGAACTGCTGATGCTTGGCAACGAACCGATCTTCCTTGATGGAAAGATCATCGGTCGCACCACGTCCGCCGGCTATGCGCACCATGCAGGTCTGCCCGTTGCGCAGGCCTACATAAGTCTTGACGACGGCAAGCCGCAGAAAATGGACGGAGTAACAGCCGAAATTGAGGTCGCCACCCAGCGCTACCCAGTGAAGCTCCAGCTCAAAGGGCCGCTTCTACCGGCCTGAGGGCACGGTGCCGCGCATTCCTCGGCTGAACCTCCCCAACCGAGGAATTGCGCGGCTTCCGTGGCGCGGCGAAGAAATTTATCGCCGCGCGCCTCGCTCAATCGCGCAGGCGGTCCATGCCCACAATCACCATTGCGTCTTCCCAAATGGAAATAAGACCGCGGTCTTCCCCGCCTCACCAGGATCATACGCATCCGAACGGATCGGCCGGGTTGCGAGACTACGGATCCAGCTCAAAGCGAAAAGGAGAGACCTCTCTTTGGTCTCCATCGGCAAACGGTGACGTTGCCACACGGAAGGAGAAAGCATGAAGGTACTGGTGCCCGTCAAAAGGGTGGTCGACTACAACGTGAAAGTCCGCGTGAAGGCGGATGGATCCGGGGTGGACCTCGCCAACGTGAAAATGTCGATGAATCCGTTCGACGAAATCGCCGTAGAAGAGGCGATCCGACTGAAGGAGAAGGGCGCGGCATCCGAAGTTGTCGTCGTGTCCATTGGTGTGAAGCAGGCTCAGGAAACGCTCCGGACTGCGCTCGCCATGGGCGCCGATCGGGCGATCCTTATCGAGGCGGCCTCTGACGTGACAACCGACATTGAACCGTTGGCGGTTGCGAAACTGCTTGCGGCGGTGGTGAAGGAAGAACAACCAGGTCTCGTGATCGCCGGCAAACAGGCGATCGACAATGATATGAACGCGACGGGTCAGATGCTTTCGGCATTGCTGGGATGGAGCCAGGCGACCTTCGCCAGTGAGATAGCCGTTGACGGCACCTCAGCGATCGTCACGCGCGAAGTCGACGGGGGTCTTCAGACCATCAAGGTCAACCTACCCGCAGTCGTCACCGTCGACCTCCGCCTCAACGAGCCGCGGTATGCGTCCCTGCCAAACATCATGAAGGCGAAGAAGAAACCACTGCAGGAGAAGACCGCAGCCGGCTACGGCGTGGACGTCTCGCCAAGACTGTCCGTCATCAAGACAGCAGAACCAATGGACCGTAAGGCTGGGGTGAAAGTCGGTTCGGTTGACGAACTGATTGCGAAACTGAAAGACGAGGGGATGATCTGAGATGGTTCTTCTGCTTGCCGATCTGAATGGCGCGCAACTGGCGACGGATTCCGTGGCCAAGGCGCTCACCGCGGTGAAGTCCCTGGGCGATGTGACCCTGCTTGTGGTAGGGCCGGCTTCAGCCGCAGCCGAGGCCGCGAAGCTGGAAGGCGTGGCCAAGGTCTTACACGCTGAAGACGCTGGTCACGGCCTAGCCGAACCCGTGGCCGACTTGATCGTGTCGCTGGCCGGCAACTACGGCCATATCGCCGCCGCCGCGACTGCCTTCTCGAAGAGCGTCTTGCCGCGAGTGGCAGCGCTCCTCGACGTGATGGTGATCTCGGATGTGGTTGCGGTGGTCAACGCCGACACGTTCGAACGACCGATCTATGCCGGAAACGCGATCCAGACCGTAATGTCGGGCGACAAGGTGAAGGTCTTCACCGTGCGCACTGCGACCTTTGTAGCGGCCGGTCAGGGCGGGTCTGCACCGGTCGCCTCGGTCGTTTCCAAGGTCTCGGACCTGAGTTCCTGGGTCGAGGACAAGGTTGCCTTGAGCGATCGGCCTGAATTGACCTCGGCGAACATCGTGGTCTCGGGTGGGCGTGGCGTGGGCTCGAAAGACAGTTTCGCAATCATCGAGGCGCTGGCGGACAAGCTGGGTGCCGCCGTGGGAGCAAGCCGGGCAGCCGTCGACGCGGGCTTTGCGTCGAACGATTGGCAGGTGGGCCAGACCGGTAAAGTTGTAGCACCTCAGCTTTATGTTGCCGTGGGCATCTCGGGAGCGATCCAGCACCTTGCGGGCATGAAGGATTCGAAGATCATCGTTGCCATCAACAAGGACGAAGAGGCGCCGATCTTCCAGGTAGCCGACTATGGACTGGTTGGCGACCTCTTCACCGTCTTGCCGGAACTGACGTCGAAACTGTGACGATTGGTGCCTTTGGGTAGCGCTGGCGCACCGCCGATGCCTTTGCGCGCCTCCAACGACCGAGCCAATCGAACGGTTGGCTCGGTCCCGCGTTCGGCAATCGACGCCCTTCGAGCGCGCCAGAACATCGGGCCACAAAGGTAGCTGCGGCAGCCACCAGAACCACCGGGTGAAGCAAGGTAGGAGCCGACCGATATTTTCGCAACTGGCACGCCGGTTTGGCCGGGCTTGCTTGATCGGAAGTTACGTCCGGACAATAGACAAATCGTCAGTCGTCGTTCCACCAGACGCTGAGTTCGTGGCGCATCCGGTCAAATGCCTCGATGCTTGTCACCGCCTTGCGACCGCCGTGAGTAACGATCGTGGCGACCAGCGTCTCCAACAAGGAGAGCGTCGCGGTCATTGACGGAAAGAACTGTGGCGTATCCGTCGGGACCACAAAAACCACATCCGCCGGCATCGCAATAGGCGACGTACGGCTGTCGGTGACAGCGACCACCATAGCGCCGCGCGCGTGCGCAAAATTGGCAGCTTCGATGGTTTCGCGGCGGTAGGGACGAAAACTCATTACCAGCACCACATCACGCGGCCCCAGATCGACAAGACCATCCACCGGCAGACCGCCAACCTGGGGCGTCAGTTCGACCGTAGGCAGGGCCATGCGGCTGACGTAACAGAACTGATGCGCAAGTGCGTATCCGCTGCCAACGGCCGTAACGACCACCCGGCGAGCAGCGATCATCCTTTTCGCGACCCGCGTTAGAGGCTCCGCCAGATCCTGCGAGAACATGACCTCGAGATTGGTCATCGCAGCCTGAGCCATTCCGGAGTACAGGTCGCCCTGCCGGTTGCCCTCGCTTCCCAACCGGCGCGCGCGTTCCGAAATAACCCCTTCCCCCAAACGCAGTTGAGCTCGAAACGGCAGCCGCATCTGCGAAAAATTGGGAAAGCCTATTGCCGCGCCCACGCGCACAAGCGTACTCGCCTTGACGCCGGCCTTGGAAGCCAACTGGCGCAACGGCACCACAGCAATTTCGTCGGGATGGTCGATCAGGTATTTCGCCGCTTTGCGGCGCTGCGGACTCAAGGCGTCGTAAATACGTATGAGACGGTCGATGATCTCGTCGGCGTTGGACTGCCCCTCATCGTTTTGTTTGGCTGAAATCTCATCCATGCTTTGTTGTCACCTGGCTTAAGACGCCTTGTCTGCCCAGACACCGAGGCCGGGGATCAACCCGATTTGCTCTGGCTTTTTGGTCCGGTCAAGTTCCGGGGCAGATTTGACCCGCATATTCGCTGCACGAGCCTCGCCATAGGTCGTCGTTCGCTGCCACGGTTCGCGATGAGCCCTACGGGCGAGAGCTTCGAATTCCGCCATCGTCACCTCCTGGCCGTGCGAAGCACCGGCAGCGCGCGATATCGTCTCCTCCATCAGCGAACCTCCCAGATCGTTTGCTCCCGCCGACAGGCAGGCGGCAAGGCCGTCCAGTCCCATCTTCACCCAGGATGCCTGGATGTTCGGGATCACCGGATGCAGCGCCAGCCGGCCCACCGCATGCATCAGCAGAGCCTCCCGCGAAGACGGTCCCTTGCGTGCCCTGCCCTTCAGATAGATTGGCGCTTCCATGTGGACGAAGGGCAAGGGAACCAGCTCGGTGAACCCGCCTGTGATCATTTGCTGGTCGCGCAACCGCAACAGATGGCGCGACCAATGCTCCGCGCGTTCCATGTGGCCGAACATGATTGTCGCCGTGCTGCGCAATCCCACCCGATGGGCGGCATCCATCACTTCGAACCATTCGGCGGTGTTTAGCTTGTCAGGACAGAGTTCGGCGCGCACCTCATCGTCGAGAATCTCGGCAGCCGTGCCCGGCAGAGAACTGAGACCCGCCCGGTAGAGCTCGACCAGGTAGTCGTCCAGCGAAGCACCGAGCGTTTTCGCCCCCTGCCAGATTTCGAGAGGCGAAAACGCATGGACATGGATTTCCGGGACAGCGTCCTTCACCGCCCGCAGAATCTGCAGGTAAGTGTCGCCGGTATAGTCGGGGTGGATGCCGCCCTGCATGCAGACCTCGGTCGCGCCGCGGCGCGCCGCGTCGCGAACACGCTCGGCGATCTCTTCCATTGACAAATTGTAGGGCCGTCCACGCAAGGCCTCATGTGTTTTGCCCTTGGAAAACGCACAGAACCGGCACTTGTACGAACAGATGTTCGTATAATTGATGTTGCGGGTGATCACGTAGCTCACGCGATCGCCATGCACCTCTTGCCGGATTTCGTCCGCCGCGCGGCAAACGGCTGCGAATTCTCGTCCCCTGGCGTGGAACAGTCGCGTCACGTCGACTTCGGCAAGCGTTTCGCCCCGCCTTGCCATGGCAAGGATAGGATCGAGATCGGAAGCGATGCGGATCGCCGGCGCCGAACTGACCAGCCTTGGATATTCCATCGGGAAAGGCACCTCTCGGCCCGGCGCCCATTCTTCAGTTCGGGCGTAACCTGCGGTGTCGATGCCTCGGATGACGGCCGTCTGAAGCGCAGGGGCGACCCATTTCTCGCGCGCAAGCGCGTAGGATGGATAAACCGCAAGACGTTCCACCAGAACCTTGCCGCAGTCGGCGGTTGCTGCCGCCAGATTGTCCAAATGCGGCCATGGCATCTCGGGATTCACGTGATCGGGCGTGACGGGGGAAACGCCGCCCCAGTCATTGATTCCTGCCGCGACCAAACCTGCCAACGCACCGGGGCGCAGGTTCGGCGGGGCCTGGATGGACATTTCGGGCGGGAAGATCATCCTTGCAGCCGCGATGGTCCACAGATGCTCTTCCATCGGAAAAGGCGCGACCTTGGCCATTCTCGTGCCAGCCTTGGGCTGGAAGTTCTGCACGATGATTTCTTGCAGGTGGCCATAACGCTCATGCAACTCGCGCAGCAAGAGCAGCGCCTCGATCCGTTCTGCACGGGTTTCGCCAATGCCACACAAGATGCCCGAGGTGAACGGTACGGCCAGTTCACCGGCAAGGCGGATAACCTCGAGCCTCCGTTCCGGCTGCTTGTCGGGGCAGCCAAAATGCGCGCCACCGCGCTCCATCAGTTGCGGAGCGATACCTTCCAACATGATGCCCTGCGACACGGAAACGCCGCGCAGGCGCGCCATCTCGTCCCGCGTCATCAACCCCGGGTTCAGATGCGGCATCAGGCCGAACTCACGGAACACCATCTCGGCCACATCATGGAGATAGTCGAGGGTCGAGGCATAGCCCATTCGCGTAAGCTCCTCGCCGGCGACGCGGTAGCGATCCTCGGGCTTGTCACCAAGCGTGAAAAGGGCTTCCCGGCAGCCAGCAGCGACGCCCGCTCGCGCGATCTCGCGCACCTCATCGAAGCCGAGATAGGCCTGCCGGAAGTGACGTGGCGTTTGCGCAAAGGTGCAATAGCCACAAGTGTCGCGGCAAAGCTGTGTCAGCGGGATAAAAACCTTGCGTGAATATGAGACCACATCGCGGTGCGCGCGGTCCCGCCGCCGACCAGCCGCCTGCATCAGTGCGGGCAGATCGTCCCATCCGGCAAGGCTGCGCGCCTCGTCAGCGGACAGATGCATATCGTGCGTGATCGCCTTCAACATGAGACGTGTTTTCCTGCTTCGTAGTGTGGGTCGACAGACCGATAGCTCGCGCCAGGTGGGAAAGGCGTATGCAGTGGCTGTCGGACCGACAAGCCAGAAGCAGCGCAATATCCTCTGGTCGGTCAAGGTCGAAGACAGCCCGGCCAGGGCGCAATACCACTGGCGCCGATCCCGCTTGCGCCATGTGGGCGGCAAAGCTGTTTGGCCCGAAGGCCGAGCGGATCGCTCGGGCGGGCGAAAGCCCCAGGATCGTTGTGCCTCCGTCCATTGCCGGGACCAGAACAACCTCGGCGCCATTGCGTAGCGCGGCAGCGACCGCGACCAGATCCGTCGGCTGCAGCAACGGCAGATCGGCCTGCACCACCATTACTGCCGCGTCCAAAGGCAACTTCGCGAGCGCGGCATCCACCGCGCCGTTGGTACCCGGGGATTGCGAGGCGTCCGGCAGAACGCTTGCGCCGGCCTCGCGCGCGATCCGCGCTGCATCCTCGCAGCCGGTGGCCACGTGGACCGCGTCAAACAGGCGCGAAGCGAAGACGGCGGCCAACACGTCGCGGAACATGGCCTCGGCCAGAGCGCAGCGTTCGTTCGGGCTCAGAACCGGGGACAGCCTGGATTTGGCGCGGCCAAACGGCTGAACTGGTATGACGGCCTGAAGGCCATCCCCTTTGTAACTGAGCCCTGGGCGGGTCAACCGTCCAGTCCGGTAATTCGGATCCCGGCGGACGACACTTTGTAGCGCCGGTTGATCCCGATCAGAATAGAGGTCAGCGCCTCGGCTGCGGCTGCATTCTCGACCGGACCGCAGTCAATGCCACGCGACCCCAGAATAGCGCACAATTCGATCACCTCCTTGCGGGCTTCCGGATCGTTGCCGCAGACCAGCACATCACAGCCCAGATCGCCATCGCCAGCCAATTTGGCCGCGCCGATATTGTGGAAGGCTCCCACGACACGAACGCCGGAACCAAGGCGTTCCTGCGCGATCCGCGTAGCCGAGCCGCCCTCAGGCAGTTGGACGACCGAGACTTTGGGCGGCACCAATGGCACCACCGCATCGACCAGGATACGCCCCTCCAGCACCGGGGCGATTTCGTCCAGGGTTTCGGCATGGGCCGACCATGGTACCGCAAAAATGACGATCGAGGCGGCTGCGGCCGCCTCGCGCAAAGAGGCGCCGCTGACGCGGGGGCCGATTTCCGCCGCGGCCGCGGCAGCGCGCGCCGGGTCACGCGAGCCGATCACCACAGGATGTCCGGCCCGCGAAAGCCGTCCGGCCAGCCCTGCGCCCAGGGCTCCCGTTCCTCCGATAACGGCAATTGTCTTGCCATCAGCCATGGCTTGTTCCTCAGCGAATGTTAGGCAGCACTTCTTCGGAGAAGAGCTTGATGGTCTTGAGTGACAGATCCAGCGGCATGCCCGGAAAGTTCATGCGCACAAGAAGATCCGAAACACCCAGCATGTCACGCTGTTCAATGCATTCGCGCACGCAATCCTCGGGGCTGCCGACGATAAAGCGGTCCTTGATCAGTTCAGCAATATCGAGACCCTCCCCGGATTCGCCAGGAACGTTCTTGCCCATGCCCCAGGAGTAGTACGCGCGGTACTTCTCGGCAATGTAGGGCAGACCAAGTTCGAGCGCCTTCTCCTTGGATTCGGCCACGAACAGTTCGACGCATTTTGCGAAGCCGTCGGCCTTGGGCTTTCCGGCCTCGGCGCGGGCCTGGTGGTAAAGATCGACCTGCGCTTTCATTGCCGAGGCAGTGGTAACCGAAGTCGCGATCCAGTTGTCGCCCTTCACGGCGGCCCGCTTGACCGCGGGATCGGCAGCAGCACCAACCCAGATCGGGGGACGCGGTGCCTGCATCGGGCGCGGAGCAAGCGTGATGTTCTCGAAATTCACATGCTCGCCGTGATAGGTCGCGTTCTCCTTCGTCCAGAGCAGGTCAAGCGCCTCGAGTTGCTCGTCGAAGCGCTTGGCCCGCGTCTTGCGGCTGATCCCGAAGGCGTCGTACTCGATGTCCCGATACCCAAGCGCCACACCCAGCACCAGCCGACCACCGGTGATGATATCGATCGTGGCATACTGCTCGGCTAGGTCGATGATGTTGTGCAGCGGCAGCACCAGAATATTGGTGCCGACCGTCAGATCGCCAGTCTCCGCGGCCAGTCGCGCCAGCAAGGGATTGGTCTGAAAGAACTGATCCGGATGGGTCAGGTAGTGCTGTGCCAGCCAAACGCCATCGAACCCACCGTCGCGGATGGCGTGGACCTGATGAACATGGTTTTCGAATTGCTGGCGCATGTTTGCGCCAGCGGGATGTTGAGTTCCGAGGAATACACCTACACGCATCGCGGTTCCCCTCAGTAAACGTTGCGCCAGGTGTCACCCAGCGAGGTGTAAAGCTCGGGACGGCGGTCGCGGAAGAAGGTGTAGCGCTTGCCGTGACGGTAAACGTCTTCCATATCCAGCTCGGCCCAAACGGGTGCAGGGCCGGCACGCTCGGGCCCCTCAGCCAGCAATTCGCCCATCGGACTGAACACGGTCGAACGGCCGTAGAAATTGCGCGTTCCCTCCGTCTCCTCGATGCCGCCCTTGTTGGGCGCCACGACGAAGACACCGTTCTGCACTGCCGCAGTGCGGAGCTCGAAGCCCCAGCTTTCCGCCCGGTTCGGACCCCAGGCCGCGGTCGGCACGAAGATGATCTGGGCGCCGTGGAGGGCCAGAACGCGCCAGCCTTCCGGGAAGGAACGCTCGTAGCATATCAGGCAACCGATCTTGCCGTGCTTGGTCTCGAATACCGGCAGGCCAGGTCCGCCCTTGAAGTAGTAGCGTTCGTTCAGGCCCGGGCTGTAGCTGTACTGATCCGGGATGTGGTTCTTGCGGTAAACTTCAACCTGGCGGCCATCGGGCAATGTGCCGGGGATCAGTTCACCATCCGGTCCGATCACGGCCAGGCTGTTGAAGAATTCGCCCTTGACCTTCGAGCGCTCGTAGAACGGCAGCAGGATGTAGCATCCCATGCGCTTCGCCTCTGCACGGAAAGCGGTGACTGCCTGACCATCGATCGGCTCGGCAACGTCGAACCACTTTGGATCATTGTAGCCGCAAAAATACTGTGTGGTGGCCAGTTCGGTGAACACGACGAAGTCAGGCGTACGATCCTTCGTTGCTTCACGCAGGAAGCTGATGAGAGCGGGCACATTGACCTTCGGGTCGGGATCGACCGCCCCACACTGAATGGTCAGAACAGAAAGCTTTTTGGTCGTCTCGCTTGTCATTTCTTAGGAGTCCTTCGGTTTCTTAAGGCAGGCCCATAGGTCTGATGCTGACCCTCGACCCGATGAAACAACTTGTTCCATCATGTGTCAATAATGAAAATTATGAATCATTTCCGTTAGCGCGCGAGATAGCGCCCATCGCCGGGGCGACCGAGGATCGCCCCATCACGCGCAACAACTTTGCCGCGCAAGAACGTCGATACCGGCCACCCTTTCAGCACCTGCCCCTCCTGCAAGGAGAAGTCTGAACTCGACAGCAACAGAGCCGGATTGACCCGTTTTTCCAGCTCGAGATCCACAACCGCTATGTCGGCATCGAACCCGACCTGGAGTGCACCCTTGTGTGGCAAAAGGTTGAAGCTTTTTGCCGCGTTGTATGACAATGCACGGGCGATGTGCTGCAGCCCCATGCCGCGGCGATGGTAGCCCTCGTGCAGCATGACAGGCAGCATAGTCGCCATACCGGGGAACCCGGGCGACGCCTTCCAGATGTCCCCAGCCTTCTTCGTGCGCGGCATGGCACAATGGTCGGTGCCCACGGTCTCGATGTCGCCGTCCAGGAGCGCCTGCCAGATGCGATCCAGATCTGCCTGCGCTCGAACCGGGGGATTGACCTTGGCTACCGGACCGAGCTCCGAATCTTCGGTCAGGGTAAGGTAGTGCGGACAGGTCTCTATGGTGATCCGGTCATAGCGCGCCTTCTGGAGAATCGCTTCTTCGACGCTTTTCGCGGCACCGATATGTACGTAGTACAGGTTGCAACCCGCAATCTCGGCGAAATAGCCGGCACGCCTCACATGCTCCGCCTCGGCGAAGGAGGGCCGGGCCGCATTCCACGCTGCCAGATCTGCTCGCCCTGCAGCTTTGACCTGCCGCGCGCGTCGGCCGATGATCTCTGTGTTCTCGCAATGCACGCAAGCAACGGCATGGGGATACTTCCCCAAGACGCTGAACGCGTCGAACATCACACCATCGTCGATCTCGTTGATCATTCCGACGGTCTTTCCGTCCTCACCGCGATAGGCCATGTAGAACTTGAAGGAACTGACGCCCCATTCGATGTATTTTTCGATCTGGCTGGCCTGTACCTCGGTCAACATGCCGAGGTGGATCGCTACATCGACATATGCACCCGCGTTGATGGTCTCCACCAGTTCGGGGAAATCGTCATAGGGTTTGGGCTCCGCACTTTGATAGTGCCGGTGAAAACTGAAGACGGTGGTGACGCCACCAATGGCCGCCGAGGCGGTTTCCGTCGTCACATCGGCTTGGAACGGATTGAGAAAACCGATGTGGGTATGCGGTTCGATCACGCCAGGAAACAGATGTTTGCCTGAAACGTCCAGCACGTCATGCGCTTCGGCCGGTGCGCCAGGCTCCATGATCGCCGCGATCTTGCCATCACGTAGCGCCAGATCGGCGGGACGAACCCCATCCAACGGATCGACAACGGTCCCATTGCGCAAGATGGTGTCAAACACTTCCAACTCTCCTAACTTGATCTGTCAGTCGCGCGCCGGGCCGGAGAATTCCGGCCCGGCGCGGACACGTCACTGCACGGGCTGTGCGTATTTGAACTGCGGCTTGTTATCGGCGCGGATACCCAGATTCACATCGGCTTTCATCGCCCATGCCATGCCCTGCAGGTGCAGAGGCACATAGACGACCGCGTCACGCGTGATGCGGATCACTTCAGCCATTTGCTCGCGCCGCTTGTCAGGGTCCATCTCGACTGCGATCTGCGCCATGAGGGCGTCGACCTTAGGATCGGAATAGGCGCCGAAATTCCAGGTTCCCAGCGTGCCGTCGGGCGAATGCAGAGCGAAGCGGAAGATGTACTCGGCATCCAGTGTCGGCGCATCGAAGCCCAGCATAAAGAAGCTGGTTTCGCGCTTCAACATCGCCGGGAACGCAGTGGTCGCGGGACGAAGATTGAGTTCGACTTCGATGCCGATCCGCGCAAGCATCGGAACAACCGCCTGGCAGATCGCCTCGTCATTGACATAGCGGTCGTTGGTGCAGTCGAGCCGGACCTTGAAGCCTTTGCCGAACCCGGCCTCTTCCATCAGCTTGCGCGCCGCCTCGGGATCAAAGGGCAGCCTTTCGTCGAACTCCGCCCGGTGGCCGTTCAGTCGTGGCGAAAAGAGGCTGCCGATCGGCGTCGAGAGGCCGCGCATGATCTGGCGCTGGATGCCCTCGCTGTTGATCGCCATGTAGACGGCCTTGCGAACGCGCTCGTCCAGGAACGGATTGGTGTCGGCGCCGGAACCAAAGCGCAACTTGGGGCTGCTGACGTCGAAACCGAAGAAGATCGACCGGATTTCGTGATCGTATTCAACCTTGAGCGCGGGATCCGCCTCGATACGCCCCAAATCCTGAAGCGGTGGATCCAGCACGACATCGACATCACCCGAAAGCAAGCCGGCAATCCGGGTAGCAGCAGACCCGATAGGCCGGTGTACGAGTTCGTCGTAGCCAACCGGGAAATTCGCCCGGTCCCAATAGCCATCAAAGGCCACCATTTCGGTCGTCACGCCTGGCGTGCGCAAGGTCACTCGGTAGGGACCGGTGCCGTTTTCATTGCGCGCGGCGAAATTCTCTTCTCCGCCCTTGAAGTCCTGGGGAACCAAGACGCCATGCGCTTCGGCCCAACCCTTGTCCACGATGAAGATCAGCGTCAGCCAATCCGGCAATGTGGGTGCGGGTTCTGACGTGATGATATGGACAGTATAGTCGTCGACAATCTTGACTTCGGAAATGGCGTTGACGGCCACCTTGTAGTCGGAAGTCGGCGCCTTGGCGCGCATGATCGAAAAGGCAACGTCTTCTGCCGTGAAGGCAGCACCGTCGTGGAAAGTCACGCCCTTGCGGAGCTGAAACTCCCAGGTTTTTTCATCCAGGTTCTTCCACGATACCGCCAAGGCGGGAACGAGCTTCAGCTCCTGGTCTCGGGTGATCAGCGGCTCATAGAACTGGCTGAGACCCGTATTGTTGATTCCAACACTGGCAGCGTGTGGATCCAGCGTGATTAGATCTGCACTGGTGGACCAAGTGAGCCGTCGGGCTTCGGCCGGCCCGCCAAACAGCAACATTGCGGACGCCAAAGCGACAGCCGCGGTCGGCACTATTCGTCTGAAAGTCGACATTGCGGAGTTCCCCGTGTCTGGCCGGCGCTTGGGTTGATGCGCCGGCTCTGGTTGGCCGGCCCGAAACTAAAGGGCCGGTTGTCTTTGGCCGGCCTTCTGCCTGCCAATCTGGAACGGCGGATCACGCGGGATGGGAGCGCATATCCACCGATGGATGCATTGCTCGTACGGGCAACCGGAAGTTCCCCGAGACCGTTCAAGAAGGCACCTGGGCCCATTCAAAGCTTGCTGCGCATTCGACCGCACAATCGATGAAAAATGGCTTGCAACCGAATGCGACAGATCGAGCGACTTTGTCATTGTCATAGGTTTCCAAACCTGCTTGAGACACTTCGGCTCGAGTCTGTGCCACCTAGGTGTTAGCGCCCGTTCGTCACATTATGAGTACACACCGTTCGCATTTAATCAAGACATAATGACATCAATTGTTTGACTTTCACCCAAACATGTACCAGCATTAGCAACACAATCAGATCAGACAATGTGCTTTTTTCCGGGAGGATGCCATGGAGAGACATCCGAATCTCGGGATCGACCGGGACATTCTGCATGCATCTCTGAGCGCGGCCGCATCTAAGACATTGGCTCCAATTCTGGCCTATAGTACAATTTCCGCGCGTTCGCTCAGACGCGTGCTCGTCCGTGGCACACTTTCGTCGTGCAAGGCGAAAAACTGTCTCACAAAGCCATGCACGGCGCATAAGCCACGCAGTCACGCGCGCGCGTGACTGCGTGGCCATCAAGCGTCAGGAGAAAAGAGCATGATCCGTTTCCTCATCAGTCGCGTCCTGCAGTCGGCGGGGGTCATGCTGGTCGTAGGGCTTATCGCTTTCGCACTGTTCAACTATGTCGGCGATCCAGTGAACAATATGGTTGGCGCGGCGGCCTCCGCGGACGACAGAGCCCAACTGCGCGAAGACCTCGGTCTGGATAGGCCCTTCCTGCTGCAATACATAGATTTCGTTGGCCGTGCAGTTCGAGGCGATTTCGGCCTTTCCTACCAATACGCCCGCCCGGTAATCGACATCGTGGCCGAGCGCCTGCCGGCCACCATCGAGCTCAGCTTTGCAGCGGTTTTCCTGGCGCTCGCGCTGGGCATACCGATGGGCATCTACACCGGCATTCATCCGCGTTCGGCGCTGTCGCGGCTGTTCATGTCGTTGTCGCTGGTCGGGATATCGCTGCCCACCTTCTTTACCGGCATCATCCTGATAGTGGTCTTTGCCATCATCCTGAAATGGCTGCCCCCATTCGGTCGCGGTGATGTCGTGCAAATCGGCTGGTGGTCGACAGGCCTCCTGACGTTTTCCGGCCTGAAATCGCTGATCCTTCCCGCGATCACTCTGTCGTTGTTCCAGATGACGCTGATCATGCGCCTCGTGCGCAGTGAGATGATGGAAATCATGCGTGCAGACTACATCCGGTTCGCCATGGCGCGAGGGCTGAGTTTCTCGTCAATTCACTTTCGTCACGCCCTCAAGAACACGCTGGTCCCGGTCGTCACGATCACCGGACTTCAGATGGGCTCGATCATTGCCTTCGCGGTCATAACCGAGACCGTGTTCCAGTGGCCCGGCCTCGGCCTTCTCTTCATCCAGGCATTAAGCTTCGGCGACATCCCGGTGATGGCGGCCTATCTCGTCTTCGTGTCGCTGATGTTCGTCCTGATCAATCTCTGCGTCGACCTGCTCTACTTCCTGATCGATCCCCGCCTGCGCCAGGGGAAAGCCTGACGCAACGCGCCCGAATCCCAGCCTGCAAGCTAGGCAAGACATGGAATGCACCGATGATCCGAAATATCAGCAATCGCTGGTCCACCTTTCTAGACAGTGATCTGGTCTATGAGTTCTGTCGAACCCCGAGCGTGATCGCTGGCTTTACGCTCGCTGTCGGCCTGATACTCGCCGCGACGATGGCCCCGCTTCTCGCCCCCTATAACCCTTATGACCCCTCCAGCATCGACCTGATGAACGGATTGCTACCTCCGTTCTGGAGCTCGGGTGGCAGCATGGAGTTCCCTTTGGGAACCGACAACCAAGGTCGCGACGTGCTTTCGAGTATTCTTTACGGCCTCAGGCTTTCGCTCACCATCGCTGTAGCGGCCGTGGCCCTGTCCGCGATCGTCGGCACCGCGCTGGGATTGCTTGCGGCATGGGTCGGCGGCTGGGTCGACGCGGCGATCATGCGGCTGGCTGATATCCAGCTCTCCTTCCCCGCCATCCTCGTCGCCATGCTGGTGGACGGCGTGGCTCGCGCCACCCTGACGCCATCACAACATGCAGTTCTGGCCATTCCAATCATCGTCGTCGCGATCGGCATTTCGGGTTGGGTCCAGTATGCCCGCACAGTCCGGTCGATTGCCATGGTCGAGAAAGGCAAGGACTATGTCGAAGCAGCACGGCTGATCGGGGTAAATCCTGTATTGATCGTGTCGCGTCATATCCTGCCGAACGCGACCGGGTCGATTTTCGTACTTGCGACCGTGCATCTGGCCCTCGCAATTCTGACCGAGGCGACACTGTCGTTCCTTGGGCTCGGCTTGCCGCCGACCGAACCATCGATCGGCACGCTGATCCGCATCGGCAACGATTTCCTGTTCTCGGGGGAATGGTGGATCACCATCTTGCCCGGCATTACGCTCGCGCTACTGGTCTTGTCGGTCAATGTCGTCGGCGACTGGCTGCGCGATGTCATCAATCCGCAGTTGAGGTAACCCGATGGATACCAACGTACTCAGCGTTGAGAACCTTAGGATCGAATTTCCCCAACGCCGCCGTACGCTGGTGGCAGTAGACGACGTTTCGTTCGACCTGCGCCGGGGAGAGGTTCTGGGGGTCGTCGGCGAGTCCGGCGCAGGAAAATCGCTCACGGGGGCGGCCATTATCGGCCTGCTGCGTCCGCCGGGGCGCATCGCCTCGGGCAAAATCTGGATCGACGGCAAGCGTGTCGACAATCTTGGCCCGGCCGAGATGAACAAGATTCGCGGGAGGACGGTCGGCGCGATATTCCAGGATCCGATGACCAGTCTGAACCCACTGCTCACCGTGGGTCAGCAACTCGTCGAGACCATCAGGACCCATCTGCCTCTCGATCGGGCCCAGGCGCGGGCGCGGGCAGTCTCCCTGTTGGCCGAAGTGGGCATACCGGCGCCCGAGCAGAGATTTCTTCAGTATCCGCACCAGTTCTCGGGCGGTATGCGGCAAAGGGTGGTCATAGCACTCGCACTGTGCGCCGACCCCAAGCTTATTATCGCTGACGAACCGACGACTGCGCTCGACGTATCGATCCAGGCGCAGATCATTGGCTTGCTTAAACGGCTCGGCAAGGAGCACGGAACCTCCGTCGTGCTCGTAACCCACGACATGGGCGTCATTGCCGAAACAGCTGACCGCGTAGCGGTTATGTATACGGGGCGTCTCGCCGAATTGGGCAAGGTAGCCGATGTGATCCGCTCGCCAAAGCATCCCTATACTGCGGGCCTGATGTCCTCGATTCCGGCAATCGGTCAGTCACTCGACCGATTGCACCAGATCGACGGCTCAATGCCACGGCTGACTGCCATCCCGTCAGGTTGCGCCTTTCACCCACGGTGCCCCCACGCCTTTGAACGCTGCCAGCGCGAGAGGCCTGATCTCCTGGACCTTGATGGTCACAAGGTTGCCTGCTGGCTACATTCGGAGTCAACCTTATGACAATGCCGCATCCGTTGTTGGAAATTCACGATCTTCGTCGGCACTTCGACATGCCATACAGCCTGCTCGACCGCTTGCTCGGCCGTTCGCGACGTACGGTCAAGGCAGTGGACGGCGTCAGCATCTCGATTGAAAAAGGTCAGACGTTCGGCCTCGTCGGTGAATCGGGTTGCGGCAAGTCCACGGTCGCTCGCCTGGCAGTAGGGCTTATGCCGCCGAGCTCCGGCCAGATCCAGTTTGACCATGTCGACCTGAACCTTGCAAAACGACAACAGCTCTCCGATCTGCGCCGACGTTTCCAAATGGTGTTCCAGGACCCCTACTCCAGCATGAACGTCCGCTGGCGTATCCGTGACATCGTCGCCGAGCCAATGCGCACGCTCAAGCCCGAATCATCGACGGCTGACATCGACGGACGCGTCGACGAACTTCTGGAACTGGTAGGTCTCTCAGCCGCGGACAAGCGAAAATACCCGCACGAATTTTCCGGCGGGCAGCGGCAGCGAATTTCCATTGCGCGGGCGTTGTCGACCAACCCCGAATTCCTGGTTTGCGACGAACCGACCTCCGCGCTTGATGTGTCGGTGCAGAGCCAGATCTTGAATTTGATGAAGGATCTGCAGCGCGACTTCGGCCTGACCTATCTCTTCATCAGTCACAACCTGTCGGTCGTTTCCCACATGTCGGACCATGTGGGAGTGATGTACCTGGGCCGCATGGTCGAGGTCGGCCCCTCGCGCCGCCTGTTCAGCGTCCCGCGTCATCCTTACACCAAGCTCCTGCTGGAAACGGTGCCTGAGCTCAATCGCATCGGCTACGATCGCAAGCCAATGTCAGGCGAAGTGCCAAACCCGATCAATCCGCCGAAGGGCTGCAGCTTCCATCCACGCTGTCCACTGGTGACGGAACGCTGCCGTCGCGAGACGCCTGCGCTGAAGCCCGATGGCGCGGGAACCCAGGTCGCCTGCCATGCGGTCGAGGAAGGGCGGGCGGCATAGCTCCGCTCCGCTCCGCTATCAGCGGAACAAGTCCTCGCGCTGCTGGCGCACAATGTCCGTCGCTCTAGACTGCGGCGCGGCCACCCAGCCCAGCCCCCGGAGAAGAACGACCGGGGTCTTGGCGTTCTTCCTGACGACCAAGCCGCTCGCCGCAGCAATCTCGTCGGCCAGAGCCGGTTCGGTAACATTGAGTTTGCGCCCCCAGGCATCCATGTTGCCCTGCTCGCGAATTGTTGCAGGCACCTGCCAAAGCCCGATGGCCACATTGACCTGTCCGATCCGCCACGGTCTGCCAAATGTGTCAGTCATCACGACGCCGATCCTGGCGTGCCCATAGCGCGCCGACAGCGTTGAGCCCAAGGCCGCGCAGCTGGCATCGGGGTCCATAGGCAGGGTCATTACGGCTTCGGTCTGGCCCAGGTTCGACTCGTCCACGGCCGCATTGGCAGAAACGAAACCGAGCCGATGCTCGCAGATCAAAACTCCCTCACTCTGCCCCGGATGCCGAAATGCGCGTACGACACTGCGGCTTTCTCGCAGGATCACCTCAATTTTGCGTGGGTCTCGCGCCACTATGTCTGCCAGCCTAAGCGCCTCTTCCGAAGGAACCACGTCGGCAAGCGGCAGGATACAGCCTTCCGCCTTGGAAAAGATCTTCTGTGCGACGCAGAGAATGTCGCCCTCGTGCAGAGCAAGGCCTACGGCATCGAGGCAATCGCCGATGATCGTGGCAAGATCGTCGCCTTCGACAATGTCGGGAACGCCCGAAAGAGCGGTCAGCGTTACGCTTGTCGACACGGAAGTCGGCATGGCAGGGTCCAGTGAACTCATCATGCTGCGCGCCACGATCCGGCCAGCTGGACAATGTCGCCGGCCAACCGCGCCTTGTTGGCCTGATCCGGCATAAGAATGTCGCGCACTATCGCCTTCAGGCCATGCGCGCCAACCTGTTTGCTCATCGCTTCGTCGGCATGATCTATCACCAGCAAATCTGCGAGGCCGCGATAGCGTTCGGCGATGCCCTCGACATCGGCCCGCATGCCCAATGCGGCCATCATGCGGTCGGCCGGTCCCTTTACCACCTTGCCGGCGATGAGAGGGCTCACTGCGATGCATAGGGCCGGCGCGGCTCGCAATGCATCCTCAATCCCCGGCACGGCCAGGATCGGGCCAATACTCACCAGTGGATTCGACGGCGCGATGACAATCAGGTCGGCATCGCTTATCGCCTCGAGCGCCTCGGGCGTGGGACGAGCTGCCTCGATCCCGTCGAACAGGATTTCCCGCACTTCAGGCTCGCAGCGCTGCTGGACGAAATATTGCTGGAAGGTGATCCAGCCCGCATCGGTACGGATGCGCGTCTGCACCCGGTCGTCAGTGGGAAGCAGGATCTGTGGCACGACCCCAAAGGCGCGGGCTGCGTCGGCAGCGATGGTCGAGGGCCGGTCGCCGCGGGCGCGACGCATCGTGCGCCAGATATGGAGCCCAAAGTCTCGGTCCCCCAACGACATCCAGCAATTCTGCCCGAGCCGCCGCAATACATCCAGCGCGCGGTGCCCCTCGTCTGCCACGCCCCAGCCCTGCTTGCGGTCGATGAGCCCGGCCAAGCTGTAGGTTAGCGTGTCGATGTCGGGTGAAACCCATAGGCCATGGAACTCTTCATCGTCGGCGACATTTCCGATCACCGACAGCCGGACGCCGTCCAGGGCCGCGAACCCCTCGGCCATCTTTGCGCCGCCGACACCGCCGGCGATTAGCGTAACTTTCAGGGGTATGTTCATCTATTGTCACCTTGCTGCCATGTGCAGTCGTCGCCGGCTTCACCTCGGTCAATCCAGGCGGGAGAAAATACTAGCCGAGAGTTGGTTCCCGGCCTCGAGCGGCGGCAACTCAGATAATCATCGCATCCAATGACAGGGGCGCCTGCAAAGTCTGCCGCAACCGTTCGAGGCCGATACGAAGCACCTCGATGTCGGGTTCCGCTCCCAAGCTGACCCGAACCGCATTCTGGACGTAGCTCGGGCTGGTCTGGAAATGAGCGCCGGAGGTAACCGCGGCGCCGTTTTTCAGACAGGCTTCAACGAATTCATGAGGACGCCAGCGCAGCGGCAATGGCAACCATATATGATAGCTCTGCGGATGCGCGTGGAAGGAGGTTTCACCCAGAATCTCTTTGGCCAGCTTCTGGCGCTCGGCAACGGCGACCCGGTGACCCGCTATCATACGGGCCACGGTGCCATCGAAAATCCATTGGCTCGCGATTTCCAGCATCAGAGGCGCGACGGTCCAGGTGGAAGCATGGATCGCCGACATCGCCTGTCCAATACTTTCAGCCGGTGCAATGGCATATCCGACGCGGATGCCCGAATTGACCGCCTTCGAGAGGCCGCAGATGTACCAGCATGGTGTCTCCGCCATGGTGAACAGCGCAGGGTCCGGCTTCTCGATCAGGGCGCCGTAAATGTCGTTCTCGACGATCGGCACGCCATAGTGACCAGCAATGCGTACAATTTCCCGCCGACGTTCCAACGATAAAGTGGCGGTGGTGGGGTTGTGTATTGAGGGTGTAACAACCAGGACCGAGACCTTTTCTGAGCGGCAGATCCGCTCAAAACTGTCTGGCAGCATGCCATGCTCGTCGATTGCGACCGCAGCAATCCGCAATCGCAGGAACTCTGCCAGACGACGAATTCCCACATAGTTCAGTACCTCAGTCGCCAGAACGCCCCCCGGTGCGACACATGAAGATACCGCTGCCATCAAGGCTTGCTGCGCGCCGTTGGACAACACGACCTGGTCGACACTGGCCTCCACACCGGTCATCTGCGCAAGCTTGGTAGCCGCCAGGCGATGCCGCTCCTGCCCGTTCGAAGGCGGATATTCCAGGAACTGGGTGACCGAGAACCCTTCGGCGATCTGGCTCAGCGCCTTACGCAATGACGCGCCGTCGTCCAACGCCGGCGGCTTGTTGATCATCAGGTCGATTACGGCCGGCCCTCCGTCAACGGCATGCTCCGTTGGCGAGGGGGCGTTGATGAATGTACCCCTGCCGATCTCTCCGGACAGAAGTCCCATCTCGCGTGCCAAGGTGTAAGCGCGCGTGACGGTGCCAACATTGATGTTCAGCTGATCCGCCAGCTCGCGATGCGCCGGCATACGCATGCCGGGGCGCAGCCGTTGTTGTGCGATATCGTCAACGATCGCCGACACGATGCGCCGATAGATCGGGTCCCCATTCTCACTAAGCTGCGGGATCCACTCTTCGTAGGTCATTTGTACACTCAGCTCGACCGATAATCTCGGTATCAACTTCTGTCCCGTGTAGAACAATTTTCAACCGAGACCAAGACAATGCGCTGGTTGCCCCCCAATTTCAAGCCAAATTAGGACAAAAAAATGAGACAATATAGATATTGATCGCGACACTTGTCGGATGTATGTGTCTATATATTGCGAAATTCCCTTGACAATATGGACGATAATGATGCCCTTCGCTGCGGACACATCACACAAGCTGACCATAGCCGAGACCTTGGCTGCATATTTTGCAGGCAAAGGCTTTTCGGGCGACGCTATCCCCAGCGACTCGATGGCATTGTACGCCCTGGACACCCTGGCGATGGCGCTCGGCGGAGCTGGAGCACGTTCCAGCCAGATTGCGCGCAAGGCACTGTTTTCGGGGCCAGGCGCAGCTACGGTCTATGGAGCCGGCACGACAGCCTCACCCGCAGAAGCCGCACTTTTGAACGGTACCGCGGCACACGCGCTTGAGCTTGATGACGATCATCGCACGTCCGTCATGCATCCCGGCGCCGTCGTGGTTCCTGCAGCCTTTGCCATGGCGGAGGCCACCGGTGCGAGCGGTCGTGATTTCCTGCGTGGAGTGCTTGCCGGCTACGAGGTGGCAATCCGCGCCGGGGACGCCTACGAGGGCGGGCTATACCGAAACGGATTTCACCCGACCGCGGTATGTGGCGTCTTTGGCGCAGCAGCTGCCTGTTCTGTGATCCTCGGCCTGGACGAGAAGGCCTTTGCCCGCGCAATGGGCATCGCAGGAACGCAAGCGTCTGGTTTGGTCGAATGGCGGACCGACGGCTCGTGGATCAAGCGTCTCCACCCCGGTCGCAGTGCCCAGTCGGGCCTGATGGCGGCACAGCTTGCACAGGGCGGCTTTACCGGGCCGGTCTCCGTGTTCGAAGGCGACTATGGTGTCTTCAAGGCGCTTGGCCACGGGGCGCCTGTCCGAGCCTCCGCATTGACCAAGGAGCTCGGCAAAACCTTCCTCAGCCTTGGAACCGCGATCAAGCCCTTCCCATGTTGCCGCTTCTCGCATGGCGCGATTGACCTGGCGCTCGAAGCACACACTCGATTGGGAGGACGCGCGCCCGACGCACTGACAGTAAGGCTGTTCCGCACGGATGTGCTGACCTATCACAAGCGTCCGACAAATACGGTGGATGCGCAGTTCAGCGTCCCATACCTGGTTGCCGTTGCGATGCTTACCGGCAAGGTAGGCCTTTCGGACTTCACGGAAGAGGCAATCTCTCGTCCTGAAATTCTCGATCTGGCCTCGCGCATTCAGGTCATTGAGGACCCCGAATTTTCGGCGCTGTATCCGGAAACCTATGTCACCGTGTTCGAGATAGCCGACGGTGCAAGCAGGTTCGAACTGCGCAACGATTGCCCCAGCGGCGATCCAGAGGCTTCGGCGTACCGCACCGATCCCGATCTGTTGCGCCGCGAAACCATCGCGAAGACCAAGCGCATCCTTGGCGAATGCGGCTACGGGGCGCGAGCTGGCGCGCTGGTCGAGGCAGTCTATGACCTTCCCCACGCACCTAACGTGGCGGCCGTAGCTGCGCTCCTAAAGCCGGTTGCTGACGGTCCCACTCCAAGCTGAGTTGCGACTGACCCCACCAACATGAGCGGCGGCAGCTTAGGCTGCCGCCGCTGTCGTGGATCATTGGTTTTTCACGAGTGAAACAAAGGACTGCGCTACGGGTTGCGCCGATGCCTTTGCAGATGCTGCGCCAATCGCAGGATTGGCGCAGCGCCGAGACGTCGTTTTCTCGGTGGGATCAAGCCTAATGCTCGTTCTCCACGAAGCGCTTCAGGCGAAGACCTCGTCCACCGCGGCACCAACGATGGCGTCGAACTCCGCGAGATCCTTCTCATCGAGGGCAAGCGAGGGATAGAGCTTGCTCGGCGACTTGAGGACGCCACCGCGCCGCATAGCAGCGTTGAGACGCGAAGCGGCGGCTGTGTCGACGTCGCGCATGTCGCGATAGTTGCGGATTTCGTGATCAGTGAACACCACGTCGAACAGAGTTTCCTCGCCAACGATGCGATACTTGACACCTGCACGGTCGAGGTGATGGCGATAGCTTGCCATCATTCGCGCGCCATTGTTGCGCAGACGCGCATAGGCTCCCTCGCGTCGCAGCACCTCCATCGTCTTCAGCCCTGCCACTGCCGCGACCGGACTGCCGCTCAGCGTGCCGAGTTGCATCAACCAACCCGAGGCGCCGACGTCGGCCTTGTCGAAATGGCGCATAATTTTACGGGGACCGGCAATGGCAGCGAGAGCGAAACCTCCACCTACGATCTTGCCGAGCGTGCACAAATCAGGTGTCACGCCGTAGAATTCCTGCGCACCGCCATAAGCCAGACGGTAGCCCGTAACGATCTCGTCGAAAATGAGCAGGGCGCCGGCGGCGTCGCACAATGTACGCAAGGCGGCCAGGAAGCCTGGCTGCGGCGGAATAACACGCTGCAGAGGCTCGACGATGACGGCCGCAATATCCTTGCCATACTCGGCAAAAAGCGACTGCAGAAACTGCTCGTCATTGAAGGGTGCGATCAGCATGTTGTCGGCCACGGCCTGCGGGATGCCCGCGCTGTCGGGCTCCGCCTTGGGGAAGTTGCCATACCTGGTGGGTGCGAGGCTCATCTGCGCCTCTGCCGACATGCCGTGATAGCCGCCCTCGAACTTGAGGATGAGATTGCGCCCCGTATAGGCGCGGGCCAAACGCATGGCATACATGTCGGCCTCGCCTCCGGATGCCACGTAGCGCACCTGTTCAGCGCACGCGACCGAGGCAACAATCTGCTCGGCAAGGTCTATGCCTGCGGCGTTGTTGGCAAAAAAAGTCATACCACGCGGAAGCTGGCTGAGGACCGCCTCCATAACTTCGGGATGACCATGACCCAGCAGCATGGGTCCCGAACCGATCAAGCCATCAATGTATTCTTTGCCGTCCTCATCCCAAACGCGCGATCCACGACCCTCGCGTATGACGACGGAAGGATCGAAATTGCCAAAACCTGCTCCCGGCAGAACTTCGCGAGCCCGTTCGACCCATTCAGCCTGTGTATGGATCCGCGTCATCTTGATATCTCCTTGTTGACGGCCAAAAAGCGCTTTGGCCCAATCCTGATCAACTGGAATTCCACCGAGGCCGCACGGCACCGCGTTGCCCAACACGGCAGCCGCACATCGACTGGCTCAGTGCCGCCGCCCTCACGAAGGGGCTGCAACGCAAACGAGCCAGCGCCCGTTGCCGCGACAGTCCGCGCCGGTTGTTGTTCGTAGCGAAATCCTGTTGCACATCACTTTTTGGTATGTTTGTATATGTGTCAATAGAAAACTGTACAAATAAACCAAATGGCAGACGCGATCACGACCCGAGGAATGTTGCGCCGCATGGCGGGCGAGCTCGAGAACCTCTCGGGCGAGCTGCGTAAGGCCGTCACATACGTCATTGAACATCCCAATGACGTCAGCGTGAGTTCGGTCCGCGAGATAGCGGAATCAGCCTCGGTACACCCCAACACCTTGGTTCGTATGGCCCGGCATTTCGGATTTGCCGGCTATGATGATTTCCGAGAGCCGTTCCGTGACGAGGTAAGGCAGGGCGGGACCGCTTTTCCCGACAGAGCCCGGTGGCTGCAATCACTCGCCAAGGGCGGAAAGCTGCAGGAGCTCTATGCCGCGATGGCAGCGAGCGCGATCGAAAACATCGAGATGAGCTACGCTGGCAGCGACGCGCTTCAGTTGAAGGCGGCCGCCGAATTTATCGTGCGAGCACGCAGGACTGCGGTCCTGGGTTTGGGGATCAGCAGCAGCCTAGCGCAAAACTTCGCCTACCTGACCGGCATGGCGCTGCCCAACATCTCGGCAATTCCCAGTCCCGGCGGAACCACGCTCGACGATGTGGGCCGCCTAGGTCCAGACGATGTCTTGTTCGCCATAGGTTTTCGCCCTTATCGCACAGAAGTGGTGGCTGCAGTTCAGCTGGCGCTTGCTCAGGGCGCGAGGGTGATCGGCATCTCAGACAGCCCTGCCGCGCCTATCGTCACGCTTGCACACATTGGCTTCGTCGCCCAGTCGCGAACGCCACAGTTCTTCACATCGACCGTCGCGGTAAACGCCATCCTCGAAACGATGGTCGCCTTTATCGTTGCCGACGCCCCGAACGACGTCATCGAACAAATTGAATCCCTGCACAACCGGCGCTTCCGGTTGGGCATCTATGTCGAAGGGTCGGAAACATGACCCCTCTTCCCAACAAGCCGATGAGGTATGAACATGAAAAATGAAGACCTGTTTGAGAAGGGGCTCGCCAAGCGCAAGGCAACGCTCGGGGCCGAGTATGTCGAACGCAACCTTGCAGCCGCCGACGATTTTACCCGACCATTCCAGGAGGCCATGACCGCATGGTGCTGGGGTTTTGGATGGGGCGATGAGACCTTGCCACCCAAGACCCGGTCAATGCTCAATCTCGCAATGCTCGGAGCGATGGGCCGGATGCACGAGTGGGAAATCCACTGTCGCGGCGCCATCAACAACGGCGTGACCAAGGAGGAGATCCGGGCAATCATACATGCCGTCGGCATCTATGCCGGCGTTCCAATGTCGCTTGAGTGCTTCCGTGCCGCGCGCAAGGTACTGGCTGAGCAAACAGCCACGTAACCGTTGGTCCCGGCACGAGCCGCAACGATGCTGCGGGAACCACGACCCGGCAAGGACGCGCAGCGAAATGCCGTGAGCGATACGATACGGAATCCGCATCCACAGAAGGTGGACGGTAGTGGAGCTCCGGTCATGGGTGGCGGGGCGGCTCAGGCAGGAGTGCCCCGTCTTGTATGCAAATGGCGCACCGGTCAGGATGAAACTGGGCACTGCTATGTCATTGTCGGCGCTTTATAATTTCTGACAGATCATTCCCACCTGGGGCTGCGGCGCGGCCTTTCCGGCTCGGGTTCGCCGGCAATGGCGCGCTCAAGGAATCTCTCGCATTCACGCTCCTGCGTCTTCCGCAGGTCGGCGACCCATTGGTCCTGCGACGAATATTCCCGCGCCGCGTCTCGCAATGCGCGGGGCGTGTTCCAGTCCATGGGTATCATCTCAAGGCGAGGAGCAATGCCGTGCTTCCTGACCTCGGTTTCGTAGATTTCACGGCGCTGCGCGAGCCGGCGCTCCTGCCGGTCAAGGTCGACCTGCTGCTTTTGGCGCAGCGCCTGATAACGCGCCCGCTGCAATTCAGACAGGCGTGCTTCCATCGCAGCGCGCCTGTTCGCGGCTTCACGGAAAGCGACTTCAGACGCCGAAATGTTGCCGCGCGCCGTCTGTTCAATGACGGACTGCTTTGGTTGAGGGCATACGTTGTTTTCAGGAGACGGCTTTTCTGATGCGAGTCTAAGGGCGGCGGCTCGCTCAAGAAATCTGTCCCGTTCCCGGTCCTGGGCTTTGCGCATGTAGGTCATCAACCGCGCTTGCGCCGCATATCTCCAAGCCGCCCGTCGAAGGGAGGGAGAGGTCTGCCAGGTGAGGTCTGGCTCGCGGACCGCCGCATCGTAATTTTTCTTGAATTCTGCCAGCCGCTGCGTCTGGCGGTATCTCTCACGCTGCTGCTCTATGAGGAGGCGATTAAATCGCTGGCGTGCAGCATAGGTTAAATCCGCTTCGAGAGCCGCGCGCCGCTCCCCGGCTTCGCGGACGGCGGCGTCCATCGCAGAACTGTTAATCGTGTTCTCCATGACACGGCTATCGCAGAAGCGAAGCCGCCGGTCTGTGCCAGAAATTGGTCAAGCAGTATTTTACAGATCTGACGCCGGGGACCTTGGCGTCCCGCCATGCCTATTGGACAGTTCCTGTGATCTTCCGGACCTTCCGCAAATCCACGGCACGCGATGGCTGCGTATCTGCGGCGAGAGAGTCGGTGGGACCGTTATGCGCGCGTCCCGCGTGCAGATACGCTTGATACAAAGAATCCTGCGCGCTGCGCACCAGAGCGTACCATTCGGGGTCGAGGAGCACGGCGCTATGGTCCAGCAACTCGCGCTGCATCAGCTCGACGATCATGTTGCTGACGTGAAACGCCTCGTGGAAGCCGAACGACCCCGGCCCGAACTGCGTCTCCAGTTCGATGCCATCGCGCGCCCATGACTTGCGTCGTTCGCGGAGCGCCTTGCGGCGGTCCCGTTCGTACTCTTTGAGTCTGGGGTTGCGTGGTTCGTCCGGTGTCATGTTCTTCCCCTCTCTTATTCCCACCCGGGCTGCCCGCGTCGCGGGCCTGCCGGTTTCCGCGCCTGCGCAAGCCTTTCCTGCATGCGCGCCCGGCGCTCGTCGGCGGCGCTGCGCTGTTCGCGGCTGGGAGTCTCAGCCGTGATATCGTGAGCAGTCTCGCGGGCTTCGCGCGCGCGCTGCTCGGTCTGCGCCTGCCGCTGAATATCCTCGACACGGGACTGCTTGACCAGATCGCGAATGAGACCGCGCCGTTCACGGGTTTCAATCTTGTCGAGGGCGGCGGCGCGCCGGTCGATAGCCCGGCTTTCGCGCTCGTGGCGGCGTTTCAGCGCCTCGCTTTCCAAGCGGTGGCGCTCAGCGAAATTAATCGCGGGATTGTGGCGCAGATGCGCAATCACCGACCGTAACGCCGGCACACGCTCGAACAGGGCGAAGACCTTGCCGGCGATAACATTGAACAATCGGTCCTGCTCGGCCTTGTGGGAAGCATGAAGCGACATTCGCTCGCTCGCGTGGAGCGTGGCAAGCTGCTGGCGCTTCGCGTCGATGGCGCGGCGGCGGCGGGTTTCCTGCTGGGCCTTAAGGTCGGCGGCCGATTTTGCGCCGCGCGCGCGGGCTTTTTCGCGGAGCCTGTCGTCGACCGCAGACTGGCGTGCCTTCTGCTGCGCTTGGGCCGCCGCGACAGTCGGCAAGGCCTCCGCCGGCAAGGCGACGAGCCGGGATTTTACCTCCTTAGTCCTCGTGCCATCGATCTGGCGCGCGAGGGCGTGGACATGGCCGGCGCGGTCCACGACGACATAGGCGCGGCGCTCGCCCTGGGCGAGGAGGTAGCCTGCCCTTTCCAGTCCGGCGCGGAATGATTCCGCACTGTCGGACGAGCGGAAAAGGGCGGTGATGTCGGCGCGGCGCTGCTCCGGCGTAAGGCCGGAAGCCTCGGCCATCGACCTCTCGGCGTAATTTACGTCCCGGTTCTTTTCGAACCGTGCGTCGCCGCGATCCTCGGCAAGGCCGGCAGGCAGGGTCAGGCCGTAGGCGTGAGCCAGCTCCCGCGCGCAGGTGCGGAGCTTCATGCGGTCGTGGCTCAGGCCAATCGCCCGCATGTTGTCAAGGTCGATGCGGGACCATACGACATGGCAATGCTCGCGGCCGTTCTTCACATGGAAGATAACGGCGCGCGGTTGGCCCGACAGGCCCAGTCTGCCTTCGATATGGTCGATGGCCGCCATGTATTGATCGCGGGAAATCGGTGCGGACGGATTGATAGCCAGGCTGTAGAGCGGCTCCTTGCAGCGTGTGCCGGATGCTATCGCCTCGATTTCCGCGAATGCGCCGTGAAGGTCGTCGGCGACACTGCCGCGAACCTGAGCAATCTCGATCCGCTCATTGTCGTAGGCGTTCGACAGATGGGTGGCGAGATCCGCAGCCCCTGCGCGCTGGTTGCCTTTCAGGATCATGGCTGGCGTCCCATGGCCAGAAAGCAGACAGAGCGCATCTCGGCGAGATCCCGGAGCGCGGCGGCAATGTGGGGATTGTTCACGTCCACCATCCCAGCCGTCGAGGCCGCCCGTAGCGTTTCCGCGATCCGGCCCAGCTCGCCGAGAAGCCGGGCAGCCACCTCGTGGCTCACCGTCGGCCGCCGCACGGCGTCCGGCAGCGGCGCGTTCAACGTTGCGGAGCGAATAAAGGAAGCCACGGGCACGCCGGCCCGGTCGGCCATCTCGCGGATGGCCTCGGCTTCCTGATCGTTGAACCGTGCCGACAGCGTTTGCTGGCGCTGGCGGGTGTCGCTGCCGCTTGCCATGGCGGCCCTCCTTTCGCGTATCCAGGGACGCGTGTTCCCTGGCCGGGTCCAGCGCCGGGGCGCTGGTGCATGGGGTTGTCCAGAAGGGGAGAGGTCAGTTCACCCCTGCTGGTCGATCGGTGTCCAGAGGGAGCGCGACAGGCTCCTTTTGGTCCAGTGCAGCGGGATACGCTGCGTTGCCCGGCAAGGTTCGATGCCGCCCGCCGGGCAATACCGGGGGATGCAACGGGGGCTGGTTAAAGCCCCCTTGCCAAGATGGCGCGGCGAGTCCGCGCACATCTTGCAACGCTCAGTAGGTGTAGATTTGATTATGGAGGATCAAGATTAGGAACGGCTTAACACAGTCATACGACCGTATGCTTCGCCCGAATTCCCAAGCACCTTACAGTACTTAGCTCCGTTGGTCAAAAACTGGTCACACGGGATTCAAGCTGCCGTAATATGCCTTTGCTTCGGCTTCGACGATGTAGTTGGACAGGGCATCATCGACCCTGGCATGAGCGGCTATTGAGGTCGGCCACCGTCCTGTTCCATCAGGCTTGAACTCGGCATGCCAATCCTCGACCAGGATTTGGGTCAGGGTGAGATTGTTGGTGCCGACTGCGAGATGCAATGCGGTCAGACCCATGACCGGGTCCGTGGCGTTTACATCGACGCCCTGCTTCAGGGCCGCGACGGCTTTGTCGTTGTCGGCGTTATAGACGGCGCTCAAAAAGGCTTTCTGTGCATGTACTGTGTTCACGTGTCCTCCGGTTTCAATGTCATCATTGATACCGGAATCTGGAAAATACCGCCAACTTATCTTGTAAACCGCTGGAACGGCTGACCGATTCCGCCCGTGGGCCATCGCCTTGGTCTGGTCACTCTGGATAAAGCACCTTTTCTTCGGCCTCGACGATGTAATCGCACAACGCCTCATCGACCCTGGCATGAGCGGCTATCGAGGTCGGCCACCGGCCAGTTCCGTCGGGTTTGAATTCGGCTTTCCAGTCCTCGACCAGAATACGGGTTAGGGCCAGATTGTTGGTGCCGACCGCGATATGGAGGGCGGTCAAACCCATGACCGGGTCCGTGGTGTTCACGTCCGCGCCCGCCTTCAGCGCCGCGATGACGCCGTCGATGTCGGCATCATAGGCGCAGCGCAGCAGCACCTGTTCCGGGTCGCGGGTGTCAGTGCTGTTATTATCGGCAGAGCGCGGCTTTGGCTGAGGTTGTTGGGCCATCACGGACTATCCTTTGCCGGGAGGAGCACAACGACCGGACTGTTGTGCAGCGGGCTTCCTCCAAGGGCTTTGACATCGAACCAGCCGTAGGATTCGTGTCCGTAGCCCAAAACCCTGTTTTCCGCCTGCCGGTCGAGCCAATAGGTGCGCGGCGTCCCGGTCACGACGTTGCGCATCATGGCGAACATCGCGCCGTGAGGATGGATCATAACGCCTTCATAATCGCGGCGGGGCATCGTCGGCAGGCCGTCATCCGATGCACCGGGTGCCAGCGCTCTCCAGTTGACGATGGTTTCGCGGATGACGGCGAATATCCGGCCTGGCTCTACCCTTATCTCGATCCGCGAGAATGGCACCATGTCGGAAGGATCACCCGAGCGTCGCACACGCATGATCTGGCCGGGCGGCAGGGCGGCTTTGGTATAGCTCTGGAAGGAGCCGGCCATGTCCGACGGCACCGGCCGGCAATCACGGCCGTCGCGCCACACGCCGAGAAAGGCCGCGAAATGGTCGCCAAAAGTTGCAACCGGATCGGTGGCGAGTTGGTCGATGACGAAGCGGTGGCAAAACCTTACCATCAGATCATTGGAACGGTGCGTGTCCGCCATGAAACGCTGGAGCGTCTTGAGCGGCAGCTGGTCGATGCTGATCCCGTTCGCGCCGGCGATTAGCCGTTGCAGAGTCGGCGCGCCGATATTGTTCTCATCGATATAGCGCAGGAGAGCACGGCGGATGCTCTGGCGCTCCGCCTCATCGAAGTAGGTCTGCTTCGGCGCGGCATACGCCTTCGTCTCCATCCCGATACCTGACCAATATGTGCCCAATCCAGGCCTTCGGCACTGTGCTTCATTTCCAGAAGATTTGAGCAGTTTCGCACAGTAACGCCGAAAGGAAAACGGTCATGGCAAACGATCCGCAGCGGGGATCATCGCTCAGCATGTTCGCGCTGGCCGCAGGCTGTGTCTGGGGCGCGTGGGCGGTGCCGAACGATGCGGCGCAATGGCTGCTCGGCGCGACCAGCGTGATCGCCGTGATCTCGGGCTCTGACCGGCTACGGGCGGAGATGGACCGGGATCGCAAGCGGCGGGAGGCGGAAACACCAAGCGGCATTTACGGCACGGCGGCGTTCATGACCGGCGATGCCGCCGCGCGAGCCGGGCTGACCGATCCGGCGGGCCTGTTCCTTGGATCGCTCGGTGGCCGATTGCTGTTTCACAATGGCAAGGCGCACCTGATTACCGTTGCACCCGCCCGCAAGGGCAAGGGAATCTCGGTCGTGGTGCCCAACCTGCTGCACTGGCAAGGCAGCGTGTTCGTCACGGACGCGAAGGGCGAACTGGCTGCCGTCACAGCAGCGCACCGCCAGAATACGTTCGGCCAGAAGGTTTTTGTGGTGAACCCCTGGGGTCTGCACGGCCTGCCGCAACACCGCTTCAATCCATTGGCCTATCTGGTCGACCTCGATGATGACGAGGCCGTCCGGCGCGGGTTGACCGAGGAAGTCGCGGCGCTGGCGCTGCAATTGCTCCCGGAGCCGGAGGATGCGCGAAACCGCTATTTCCGAGAGGGCAGCCGCAAGCTGCTCAGGGCGCTGATGCTGCATCTGGCAACGCGCCAAGTGCGGGGAGACTGTACGCTGCCGGAGCTGTGGCGGCTTCTACAGAACAGCGGGAAACTCGACGCCGCACTGGCCGACATGGCCGGTTCCGACGCGCTCTCCGGCGTCGTTGCCGATCTCGCCGATGACATTGCCGGCATTATCGAGAAGAGCCCTGAAGCCTTCCAGAGTTTTGTCGAGGGCGCACGGCAGACCGTGTCGATCTTCGATCCGTCCGGCTGGCTAGCCGACAGCGTCAGTGCTTCCGATTTCTCCTTCGCCGATCTCAAGACCGGGAAGGTCAGCGTCTATCTGGTCGTGCCACCTAAGCGCATCGAAACGCATGGCGCGTGGCTCGGCCTGCTCACCCGGCAGGCGATCAACGATGTCGCCGGCACGCCGGGCGGGAGAAAAGTGCTCTTCATGCTCGATGAGTTCGCCAACATGGGCAAGCTCGCCAGCCTGTCGGAAAGCCTGACGCTGCTGCCGGGACTGGGCGTGCGGGTCTGGATGGTCGTGCAGTCGCTCGATCAGCTTCGCACCGTCTACGGGCGGGAAGCGACGAACACGATCCTGAGTCAGGCGGAAGTCCAGCAGTTTTTCGCGGTCCAGGATCATGGCCTGACGAAAATGCTGTCGGACGCGCTCGGCCAGCGGACGGTCAAGACCGCCTCCATCAATCTCGGGCGCAAGGAGGACGACGATCCCGGCGAAAGCAAGAGTGAGACCGGACGGCCGCTGATGAGCCCGGACGAAATCCGCCTTATGCCGGACACCGAGCAACTGCTGCTGATCCAGTCGCAGCCGCCGATCCGAGCGCGGCGTGTGCCCTTCTGGGAGGTCGCGCCGTGGCGCGACTGGGCCGCCCCCAATCCGGTCGAGGGCACCCATCCGCGCCCGGAGCCTTCATTTCGCCTGAACTACAAGGAGAAGCCCTATGTCTGATGATCGTGACTATGATGTCAAAGTGGAATCCGCCAAGGGCGAGCAGCAAAAGCCTGACTGGGAACGTCAAGCCGAGACCGTTGCCGACTGGCTCGATGCCCGGCTCGGCATCCGGTTCTGGACGCTAACAGGGTTGGTGATCGCCAGCTTCGTCGTCGGCACGCCGCACATGCTGATCCAGTATCAGTGTTACGGGCGCTGCGGCCAGAATGCATCTGCGTTCAACTGTCAGTATCTCGGCGTCCGGGGCTGGAAGGTGACGGACTCCGAGCAGGGCAAGTGCCCGCGTTTGCGTTTGCTATAGCAGAGTTCCCGGAAATCGGCGGACGAACCGCCGGCGGCATGGCTCTACAGGCCATGTTCGTCGGCGGCAGACTGATAGGCTTCCAGCACATCGATTTCGCTGAGGGTCGACTTTTCCGGCACCATCATCACGCGACCAGATACCGCCAGACCGGGCGGAATGAACAGCATATATCCGTTCTTGACGACCATCGCCGAGCCAACCTTGTGCGAGCGGCTGCGGGCCTGGCCCTTGTGGGTGAAGGTTTCGATTACCACCAGATCATAGCGATCTTCCTTGTAATACCTTGAAACCATTCAAATGCTCCTGATCTTAAACCATCTATTTATTAAGTGCGTGTTTCGTCCTAATCGTGAATATTTCCAATTTTATTCAGAAATAACTCCCATGGCGACAATATAATTAACAATATTTTATAATATAATATTTATAGTTTTCATATGAGGTGAAAATGAAAGACGATATTATTAGAAATTACATCGACAGAGATCTCATAGACACTGCCAAGGAGACAGCAGAGTCAATCGGCGACTATGTTGCGGACGCGAACAGGCGCTACGTGGACGTAGCGACGGACATGGCACGGGAAGCCGGCAACCTCGCTGTTTCAGCCCATAATACGCTTGTGGACTCAGCGACAGGCCTCGCCGAGGGAGTCGAACAGTACGCCTCTGAGGCCTACTCTTCATTGAAGGCACAATTCGCGAGTTCGGCCAATGCGATTTCTGGGGCAGAAGCGCAGGCCATCACCATGACGGCCGAAGAGGCGTTCAAGAACCTACCCGCCACCAGCGCCTGCGACATGCCTCCGGAAGTGCAAAGCCTGATCGAGGTCAAGATGTCGGAGGAGTTGTTCCGCCAGCACTTCGAGGAATTGAAAGAACAGGGAAGCTTGCGCGAGGTGATGGACTTCCTCAAGAGCCAGCCTTTGGCGGAGGAACCTGCCACGACGGCGACACCTGACATCGAGCTTGATCGCAACAGTCCGGCGGTGGCCAACCGGCTGCCAAGCCTTGGGTGACACACGGCGATCATTCGCAGCCGGAGCCGGCATTGTACAGATAGCCGATTTCGGCGGCTGACAGAACGCGGTTGTAGATGCGCACGTCGTCGACGGTGGCGTTTGTTTCTTCGCCGTCAAACACTTCGCCAATCCTGACAGGATCGGTGAAAGCGACCATCGATTTGGTGAAGGGCGAACCGGTGCTGCTATCCCATGCATATTGAGCGCCATCCAAATAGAACCAGAATTGATTGGTGGCGACGTCATTGAAGGTGACGGCGATGTGATGCCATGTGCCAACAGTCATACTCAAAGGGACTGTGCGGACTTCATTCCAGTTCGCAGCGCATGCAGAATTTGCTCCGGTACAAAAGCCGAAAAACAGCCTCTGCCCGCGCAGGGCAAATTCGAATGTAGCCCGGTCGGTAGGATTATAGGTGCCCTTGGTGACGAGGTCATGGTCACGGCTGTCGAGGTCGGCTGGCTTGAACCACAGCGCGATGGTCATTGCGCTGGTCATGTTCAGCGATGCGCTGTGCGGCACGTTCACATAGTCGTCTATTGTGTCGAGGATCAGGCCGCCATTGATCTTGCCGGAGGCCGTCCAGGTCGGGCCGCTCGGCGTCAGCAAGGTGCCAGTGTTGCTATTACCCGATCCGTCATAGGCGGTCGTGCCACTCCCCTCATTGAAATACCAATGGCCGACAAGCCCTGAGGTTGGCACGTTCGTCCGCGCGCCGATATCGAACCAGTTGGACCCGTCGCAGTATTTGAAGGTTGCATGGGTGGTGTCATAATCAATTTGCCCGCCCGCGCTGCAAGCGCCAAGGGCAGCCCCTTTGTAGATATCGGCCTGAAACGCACCGTTACAGAAGGTGAACTTGTTGGTGCCATAGTCCATCTGCGACGCCGTGCTGCAAGGCGTCGCCGACACGGCTCCGCCAGCAGAGACCCAATCTGTACCATTGCAGAATTTCCATGTGCTGTTGCCGGCATCATAGTCGAGCGTGCCTGCCGTCGCGCAAGCGCCGAGCGTCGTCAGCGCGCCGCATTCGGCCGCGATGGCCGCGTTGGTTGGGAGTAGAACAATCAGAGAGATTGCCAACATAAAATTCTTGTAATTCATGAATTTATAGAAAAAACCTCATGTGTTTCCTATCACCAATATATCACACACTCTAGTCAATACAGTAATTTTTATTAGTATAAATTATGGTTACTTTCTATGACCTTGCCGAAATTGCGCTCATGCCGCGTGCTCTCACCAGAGAGCAAGCTGCCGGTCGGCCGGATCATTGACGCCATAGACGAGGCGGGCCATCGCGATGGTGCCTTTGCCCTCGAAGGTTGGCTTCATGGTCACATGATTGTGAGTTTCCCAAGAAATCCAGATCTTCAGGCCGGTGCCCTGAAAGGTCAGCGACAGCTGATCCGGGCCTCCCGATCCGCCGAAAATGCCAAGTTCGAATGCCAGCGCCCCGGCCAGTTCATCGGCGGTCATGCCGCGCTCGACGCGCTTGGCCCAACGCTGCTTCGCGCCGGAGAAGCCACCGGTGGCGCGGATGAATCCTTCGCGCTTGTCGGCGTCCGTCAGGGGGCGCGTCATGACGCACCCCCGATTTCGTCCTGATGGTGTGCCCATGCGAGGTGATCGCAACGGGGGAAGTCGATGCCTGCGGCGCTGCACCAGTGGCGCAGATCGGTTAGCAGGTCGACGACCGCTTCCTCGTCATAGGTAGGGGCAGCGCCCCGCGTCCAGGCGGCGCGCGCCAGAGCGGCGCGTGCGGCTTCGAGATAGGTACCATTGACCATGGCGATGTCCTCCGAGAGTGAGGAGGGGCGCTTACGCGCCCGCTCCGTTGTTGTTTTCGCTCGGGTGGCGGAGGACGATGCGTCCGCCGTTGACCGGGACCAGGTCGAGCTGAAGGGTCAGTCCCTCGCCATCCTGATGCGTCCACGCCGCGCCGATGCGGGTCCAGAAGGCTTTTTCCTCGTTTCCTGCGACGTGCCAGGCCACATAGGCCGGGCTGCGGGTTTCGCGGGTGGGACGGCGGTTCTGTTTTTCGTTGCGTGCCATGATGTAAGCTCCTTTCGCTTGGGGTTTCTCGACACGCGAACCGTCAGAGCGGGCGGAGAAGCGGCGGGTTCACGGCTGATGCGCTGGAGGGGAATCGCCCGGCTTGCAGCGCAGCGAAAGTCGGGGACACCGGGGCATCACCCGAAGGGCCGAAGGGCCTTGAACCGGACGCGCGCCCGATCAGATCGGAGCGTATTCAGTCGGGAAAAACCCAAGCGGGTGGAACGCGTAATCTTCATCCGAGGCACGGCACCGGCAGAACCGCTGCCGCGATCTGTGAAACCTTGTTCGCATCGGCAGCGAATTGGCCTCGTCATAACGGGAACGAATGCCTTCGGCCCAATGCTGAATCGGTGTGGCGTGGATGGATCAGAAATGTCGGGTGCGCCGGGCGTGACGCTATGCCCGGTCAACCGGAGGAGGCGGATTGGATTCTACGCAACCGCCGATGCGATAATATAACTTACGGAAAATCGGGCGTGGTTCTGCCAAGCCAATCAACGGCTTCGCCGGACATTTGTCGAATACGTTCTGGCAATATCGAAGCTGGCTGCCACGATAGCGCATCAATGCGCCCGTATAGTTGCCGGTCATGACAACCACGAAAAAGACATCAGCGCCCAGGAAACAAAAGCGCCGACGGACGCGTGTCGATCCTGTCTACTATGTTGTCGAAGTTCAGGAATGGGACTGGAGCCTCTGGTTCGGCGTCAGCAACATGCCGGAACGCAACGGCCCTTATGACGATTATCGCCACCTTGTTTTCTACGGCAAGCTTCTGCGGCCATCGAAGGTCAAGGCCGAGTCGGTCGAGCTAAGTTTCCTGCCCAGTAAACATTTGAACGAAGGACAGCGCGAGCGTGATCAGCCTCATTCGATCGGCCACCTGAGCTTGCATCGCGGAAGCATGTCCGGCGTGTTTTCGATGCCTGCCGATGTATTACCCCCGCTGCTCACAATGGCGACGGCGGACCGTCTGCGGTACGTCGTCATGCAGGGAGAGAAGCTGCATTATGGGCAGGCAAGCATGACCAGCTTCCGCTTCGAGATGAAGATTCGCGAAGACGATTTGCCGCCGGAAGTTTAGCTGGCCACCGACGTGACCAGCTTGTGACCACGACCGGCGCGATGGCTGCAATCATAAAGGGGGCAACTCGAACGAAAGGAGTTGCCCGATGACCAGACAACCGATCAATCACTCCGCCGGCCTGACGCTGGATGAGGATTTCGTAAGACGCGCCATGGCGATGCGCGGCGGCCAGAATCTCGACGGCGCGTTCCTCATGGACCTGCTCGAAGCCGGTCTGGCGATCATGGAGCTTTCTGCCGGCAATCATGACGAGCGATGCAGCAATCCTGACTGCACCGGGTGCCGCATCCGTCGCGGCGAGCAGCCGCGCCCGAGCATGGTGGCCGAGTTCAATGCCGTGCGGGCGCATTTGCAACAGCTGGCGGAGGCGCGCGAGGCCGGCGAGAGCCCCGATCGTGAAGTCAAGTTCATGGTATCGGAAACGAGCCTGATCTTCATGGCTTGGCTGGACAGGCTGCTGCGCCAGCGTGCTTCGGGCGGCCTGCGCATCGTCGGGCCGGACATCAACCTGGATCGCCGGGTTGATATGGAAGGCGCGATGCGCTTCCTGACCCATATGCTGGTCGGGACGCTCGAAGAAGAGATGGCGGCCTTCAGCGAAGGGCGGCACAGCCTCCTGTTCCCGCCCCGCTCGCCCGCGCCGGGATCGGGAGAGCCGGGACCGTCGGTCCACTGATATGAGCACCAAGCAGAAATCCGGGCCGGTGGCGACACCGGCCCGGATTGCGTTTGACGGATGGCGGTCGTCACCACCATGACGAATAAAACACCGTCAGCCCGGCCGCGATAGCCTCGCGGGCCTTGGCGATGAAGCGCAAGTCGTCGTGCTGCTCGCTGCCGTCGGATTCGCCGAAGAAGAAGCCGCTCGTTGGCGGCAGATTACGGTACCCGATGGCGAGTTCCAGCGCGTCGAGGTCTTCAGTCGTCAGCTGCAGGTTCACGCAGTTGAAGCTTTGGTCCTTCCCGCCCTTTTCGCGGTAGAGGCGCTCCATCCAGCCATGGAGGTTTGGATGCTTGCGCCAGTAGTGGATTTCCACGGCGTCGTCGGCCTTGAAGTCCACCGGCCTTGGCGGCTCGCGATTGATCGTGCAGGCGTACATATCCAGTCCCATTTTTCTTTCCTTTCGTTCGTTGTTGATCGTCCCGAAGGACGCGGACGAAAGGCCGGGCGGCATGGGCTGCCGCTGTCATGGTCAACACGGCCCGCCCCTTCCGGCGGGGTGGTGCGGGCGGACTATTGACGGCAAAGCGCCGTCCGGCAGGACAGCGGAATTTCCGAGGGTGACGACGAACGAAGGGATCGGGCTGGCGGTGCCTGCTGCCTCACGAAGCGGCCATGAAAGCGGTCATCCGAACGGCTGAAAGCGACTGGCTTGTCGGCATAAGCGCTTGGTGTCGTTAATGTATAAGCGACGGTAAAGCGGCCATAGAAGCGGACATCGTGGCGGCACCACACGCCGGAATCGCGATGGATGGCTGATCAGCCTTTCTTGCCAGGCAGCTTCAATCTACGCGCTGCCGCGCGTAAGGTCGCGAACGCGCCGGCAATAAGTTTTCAGTTCTTCGACGGGCGTGCTTTCAGCCACGCTGCCGGGAATTGGTGCGTGATGGAAGTTGCGGGTGTAGAAGTTGGTATCCTTCAGATCGTCCAGAGCGCCTTTGTAGCGATAATCCGCCGGCGCCGCCTCGATCTTCCGAATGATCCCGTCGAGCATTTCATCGGCTGCAAAAAGCTCTGGGTCGCCGTTGCGGTAAAAATGCTCCAGAACCTTACGCAGAAGCGCACGAATCTCGCCCGGATCGCCCTCGGTCGCATCGATGAACTGAATCATCTTCATGCGTTCGGTTTCGTTGCGGGGACGGGTTGCCTGTTCAAGATCGAATGTTGCCAGGCTGGCCATGCCGGGCGCGCCAGTCTGGATGGCGCACGCCGTTATTTTGCTCTGATCGATGCGGTCCCACAGCAAGCGCAGAAAGCCCAGCTCGTGCGAGAAGACGAGCACCTGCGCCGCACGATCCGCAAGCTTGTTGATTTCGTTCACGGTGAAGGTGCGCCGAAACTCATCCATGCTGGTGAACGGGTCGTCGAGAACGACGATCGTATCAGCGAGATAAGGGTCCGTGTTCACGGTGGCGAGAAAAAGCGCCAAGGCCAGCACGGACTTGTCGCCGCTCGACAGCGTATTCTTGAAACTCGGGCCGGCAACATCATCGGCGCGGGGCGGAACGGGGGTCTTGTTGATGAGGATCGCATACTCGGCGGCTGGTTCCTTTCCCCGGTAATTGGGCGGCTGGTAGTCGATCTGGAAACCCGCCCCAAGCCGGTCGAGATAGGCGTTGATCGTCATCCCCAACCCCTCTGTCACGCGCTTGGTGTGGGCGGTCAGTTGATCGCGCAGCTCGTCTTTTCCGTCCTTCAGCGCCTTTTGGCGGTCCATAAGGGCCTGCCGGTCGGCGACGATAGCGGATGTGTCGGGCTCGTGGCGTCTCTTTCGCGCCTGTAGCACAGCCAGCTCGTTCTTGACGGAGTCCAGGTTCACGCCGGCCTGCGCGCGGCGGATGCCCTCTATGCGCTCACCATAGGCCGCGATCTCCTGATTGTAGGCGATAATCGCGGCGCGTCCGCTGTCCCACTGGCGCGCGAGGTTTTCATATTCATCCGCCGCAACGGGCGTAACTAAATCCTGCTGTTTTTGCTGAAAGACGTGGTCGAGGGCGGCGGCGGCTGCCTCCATCGATCCTGACAGGGATTCAATGTCGAGCGTCGCTTCGCAACCCTCGCCCGTCAGCGTCTTCAGATTCCCGATGGCGACGCGGTTGGCGTCCGCCCTGGTGCCGATGGCCTGACGAAACTCCCCACGCCCGTATCGCTCCAGCGTCTGCCGCCGCTGTTTCACGTCGGCGGCAAGGGCTTTGTAGGCCGCGCTGAAATAGTCGCGGTACAGGTCGATCAGGCTGCGGTCGTGCAGTTCCTGGCCGCAATACGGGCAGTCTTGCGTATGATCAAAGGCAAGCCCGGCTTCGAGCCATACCTCTTGCGGCGGACCATCGCGTCCGGCAGCGTGCCGGGCAATGTGGTCCTGAAGCCTGCGGTGCAGGTCGCTGGCGACGCCATCGACTGATTGCACCAGCGCGGCCGTCAAATCGGCGGCCGGCGTCGGCACCGGCAAGGGCTGTGGCAGGCTGGCGGTGCGGATTTGTTCCTTCTCGGTCGCGCGCCGTACCTCCGTCTCCTTTTCCGTAATGACGTTGTCGGCGTCTTCAAGTGCGGCTAGGCCGGCGAAGTCGCTGACGCTCATACGTGGCAGGCCCGAAGCGGCTGCGGTCGCCTGAAGGACACTTTCCTTCTCCTTCAGCGTTTGCCCGATTTCCTTCAGCTCTCTATCGACAGTTTGAATCCGGCCTATCAGCGCCACGCCGTCAGCGCCGACGACAAGACCGTATTGGCGTTTCAAATGGTCATGTGAGACAGAGTCACCGGAATGGACGTTCTCGTTGATGAAAACCTGATCGAACACGGCGACCCGCGGTCGTGATCCGATCCAGGCAGAGCCGTCGAAGGCGGATTGCTGCCCGTCCACCAGCAGAATGACTTTCTGTCGGCCGCCGGTCGCCAGCGTCTCCCGGCCCCGGATGATGTCAGGCTGGTTGCGGGTGAGCGAGCGCAGTATGTCGGCGAGCGTGGATTTGCCCCAGCCGTTCTCACCAAAAACAAGAGTGACCGGGGTGAATCGGAGGCTGCCGGGCACATTCATTTTCTCGAAGCGCCCGACCTTCTGAATGTCTATGATCTTCTGAAGTGTCGGCACTTCGTCCCCGCCTGCTTAAACTTAACTCTTGGTGGTTTTCTTTCCTGATAGGACTTCTTCCGATAATTTGTTCATTTCATCAAGGATTGCTGCGCGCGAGGCATCGTTCTTTGCAAGATGAGCCTTCTTGCACAAGTCCATAATCTTCTTATGTCGTGCGTCGTCCGCCTTAAAGCGCGGGATACTCAAGTGTTTGAATATGTTGCTGACCTGAATTTGGATGGTGTGACTTTCTATGTATTCCTTCACCATTGCTGAGTTGAGCATCGCACAGACAAAATAGGCAGTATTTTCGTCGTCGAAATCCGCGAAGTAAACCTTGTGATCCGGTACGAACGGCCTCTCCCCGGCAAGCGGAACGCGCCCAGCCGTAACGACCACAGCCTCGAACGTGGTGGACAGTTCCGCCCAGATAACCTTGTAAGGCGCAAAGGAATAGGCACCGACATTGTAAATCGAATAATACGGCGCACTGCTCTGCCGCAGCCGGTACGTGGATCGCTTACCCAGAATGGTCTTGAAGGCACGGAAATAGGCCGCTGTGTTCTTCAGCTTCGCCAGACGCTTTTCGGCGGCGGCATACTCGGCCTGCACGATGCCGTGGTTGGGCACGAACACGAACAGTTCTTCATCGACATGAAGTTCACAAGCCGAGAAATCGCCAGCTCCCTTTATGAGCGGAAACAGCAGATCGGGCTCGACCCAATAGCGTTTTGCAGGGCCGATATCCGTGCGGCCCGCTTCCGGTCTGGTCTCGATCTGAACGAGGCCTTCCTTCTTATTCGTGTCCACGATGCGCACCATATAGATGCCATTGAGGTCCGCTGTGATCCCTTTCCTTCCAGCAAGCCAGTCGCTTGTGCCTTGGATTGCCGTCATCGCTGAAAAGCGGCCTTTCGGCAGTATCGCCCATGGGGAGTTGCCGCCATCGACCGGATTGGCTTCAAGAGTCCTGATATCCACCCTCTTGAGAACGTCGCTCTTGATGCACGTATCGGGAATAGCGGCTGCGAAACCCGACGCCTTTTCCCACACGCGATAAGGAACGGGATAAGTCGCGTGCTGCGCAGCAGGCACCTTCTTCAGCCGCATGATGGCGGTTTTATTCGCGACCTTTGGGAAGGGCTTCAGCTTCTTCAGGTCGTCAATCTCGACAGGGATGAGATTCGCCTGATCGTTAATCCTGAAACTGCGGAACCCTTGCGAGGATGGCGACTGGAAATGCGTCTGCGTAATAAGGAAAACGAGCGTACCGCCCTGCCTGAGCCACTTGTCGCCGACCGTGTAGGTCAGCATGCCGGAAATATCGAGTTCGTTGCCGCCGTGATAGGGCGTTTCAGAAAAAATCGCATACTGCTCGCAGGTGGGCTTGATGCGGTCGCGATACATTTCGGGAAGATTTGACCAGCGGACCCAAGGGGGATTTCCCACGACCACGTCAAACTCGCCCGCGACCGCAGACCAAAAGAAATTCCTCACGATGCGAAACCAGATGCCGTTCCAGGACTTCTTGTGAAGTTCCAAAACCTGATCGTAGGTCTCGCTTAGAGCATCCCTCCAATCCTTTGCCTCCGCAGCGGTGATTATTTCGCGCTGAAGCAACCGCTTCTCGACAACCTTGTACGGATTTTCATCCTCGACGGCTTCGGCCATCGTTGCGAACGCTTCGTCGAGACGCTTGCGGTCATAGGCCAGCGCCCATGGCAGAACGACCCGGAGATCCGATTGCGCGCTGCCGATGCGGTATTCGACGAAGTCTTTATCTTCCTGCGGCGAATGCGCCGGTGAATAGACGGCGTCAGCCAAAAGGACCGGCAATTCGACTTCAAGCTTGGTCACGCCGACGAGATCGGCAATGGCGATGAGAAAGTTGACACGGGACGACTGCACGGCCAGCGGGTTGAGATCAAACCCCCAGGTCGTTTCGAGGACGTTCTGGAGCACCTTCTCCGGCGGGAGCTTTGCCTTCGCGCCGATTGTCCTTTTTCTTCGGATGGTTTCGAGCAGGAAGGAACCTGAACCGCAAGTCGGGTCGAGGACGCGCGCTCTGTACCAATCGGAAACGTCTGCGCGATCACAGGCCACGTCCACCAACCAGTCCGGTGTATAGAATTCACCGAGCGCCTTTCTGAGTGTTTCCGGGACGAGCGCCTGATAGAATGCCTTCAATACGTCTTTGGACCGCGCTGCGCTGAGATCGTCCATCCTGTAAAGCGAAAGCTGCGTCAAGAACGAGCGGATGCCCGCGCATATTGCCGCTCGGCCCCCAGCTGACAGCGAGATGTCGGCATACCAGGAAAAGACGGCTTCCTCGACGAAGCCCTTGATGCGGGCGGCCTCGAAATAGGCGCTCCGCTCGACCTCCACATCAAGCTTTTGCAGAAGGTCGTCATCTTCGTATCCGAGCAAATGCTCGCAAAAGTCGGGATGCGCCGTGAGACCGTATTCCGCCACGATCTCGGCCGCCAGCATCTTCATGACAAAGGCGTTGTAGGTGTGGATCACAAAAAGCAGCGCGGCAACGGCGTCCGCCTGGGGAAGTGCAATCGTTAGCGGTATCTGCCGCTTGATTTCCGCAGCTTGCGCAGCGGACAGGTCCGCCACTTGTCCGAACAGGGTGCGCCATTCCTCGAACAGCATTTTCACCTTGCTGTTGCCGCTGCTTTTTAGCTGCCGTTCGAGTTCCGCCGCCAGGCTGCCCATCATCAGCCGTCCGATTTCTGAACCATGTCCGAAATCCTCGACCAGATTTTCGGCAGTCACAGCACGGCGTTTAGAATCGGCGCAGGCCTGCGCGACAAGGCTTATCGACGCCTCGTTGAACGGCAGAAGATTTCTGTGGGCGATGACGCCGTCCTTGTAAAAGGCAAAGCTAATATGATCGCCGTCGGTCGCAATTCCGATATAATCCTCCAGTGGAATTCCCTCCAAGGATGATCTGGCCTTTATATATTTCGCGAGTCTGTCGAAAATTGCTTCCTTGAAAGCAGGGCTTTTAATGCTCCCCTTGAAGAGTCCTTTATCCTTAAACTCAATAATGACCTGATTATATGAGGCGTCGTTGCGGCCGCGCTCAGCGTGAAATGTAATGCCGAGATCGTTTTCGATATGCTTCAGCCAGCTTTTCCGCACTTCTTCTTCGTTGGCCCAGTGCGGCCTGGCTTTGGCCAGATCGGTATACAGCGACGACATCAATCCCCCCGTGCGTCATTTATGATTTGGCCATCGGAGATCCCCCCGCTGTGGCCTTCTGTTGCCCTCATTTGCGCAGCCCCGCTGCGCCTGAACTCAGCCTGTCCGTGCGAACGGGAAGACGAGCGATATCCTTTCCGGCTTTCTCATTCGCTACACGGATATCGTAGGCAATCTGGAGATTGAGCCAGAATTCCGCGCTGTTGCCGAACCAATGACCTAACCGAAGAGCCGTATCACCCGTGATGCCGCGATGACCGTGAATAATCTGCGTAATGCGGTTGGGTGGGACGTCAATGAGGCGTGCCAGCTCCGTGGGCGTAACGCCAAGCTGTTCTAGTTCGTCGGCAAGAATCTTGCCGGGATGGACGGCGCGTCGGATCACTGTTACCCCCGAATCGACATCCCCATGATTGCTCTATTGACGATTTACGTCAAGCGTAATGCACCTGTGAATGCAATAGGTAAATTGCCAGCAGGAGACCGGTATCCGCCATGGCGGATGCCGAAATTTTCTGCCCGCGCACCGCGACCGCCGCACGGTCGCGGCCGGGCGGCCAATTTTATTTTGCTTGCCGCCGACCTGACCGGCGCGCGACACTGCAACGGCTAGTCTAATCCTCTGGCAAGCGCCGCCCCTGCTCCCGCATGGGCGGAGCTTATGTTTATGCCGCCTCGTCCTGCTGCCCGGCATCGCCAGCGGGCTGCCGGCCGGCGAGGTAATCGGCGGCCCGCTGCGCATGGGCAGCGGCGACAAATATGGCCCGCTTGTCGTCCTTCAGGGCTTTGAGCCATGACGCGATATAGCTGGCGTGTTCCGCGCGCGGCTGCGGCGTCAAGGAAAGGTCAGCGCAAACGAAAGCCGCGCCCAGCTCGGCGACAAGTTCTTCCATCGCATAGCCTTCATCGCCCCACCGCTTGCGCCCGAAATCACGGTCAAGGCGCTTGGGGTGTTTCGTCCAGTGGCAAAGCTCATGGGCCAGTGTGGCGTAGTAGGCTTCCGGCTCCTTGAAGGCCACAAAGGGCGGCATCTGCACGCGGTCCTCTGCCATGCTGTAGAACGCCTGATTGCCTCCCTCCCTGATGTCGGCTCCGACGAATGCAAAGAATGTCTCCACGCGCGAGATGCGCGCTTCCGGCTCAAGGGCCGGTTCCTGCACGGCGTAGAAGTGCGCTGGCAATCCGTCCACCTGCTCGGCATTGAAGACGGTGTATCCCTTCATGAAGGGGATTTCCCGTTCCATGTCCGCGCCGGTCGCCTCGTCCTGCTCGGTTCTCTTGATGGTGTTGGCGTAGACGACAAGACTGCCCTTCTCGCCTTTGCGCACCTGCGCGCCAAGCTCCTGCGCCTGCTTGTAGGTTAGCCAGAGCGGAGCCGTATAACCGCGCTCGGTCGCTGCGGCCCAAAGCATCAAAACATTGATGCCGCGATACGGGATGCCGTTGGCACGCAAGGGCCGGGTGATACGCCCTGCCGCATGGTCTGCATTCCAAGGTTTCAGCCACGGGCGAACGCCCTTTTCCAACTCCGCTATGATGCTGTCGGTTACACGCTGATAGATGTCTTTCCGTTCCTCACTCATGGCCTTCCTTCCTTGGTTAGCTGGTTGCGCATGCAACCGGACTAGCCACGCGGCGATGAGCGGGGGGTTCGGCGGTCAGGGCCGCCGCCGGGGACAGGGGTATCTCCCAGCTTGGCAGGGCGCGAGCGACCGAAAGTTGGGGAACGCCCCGGCGGCGTCCGTAGTGAAACGAAGAATGAAAGCCTTGACGGCCGTGGGGCCGCAGGCCCTCTTTCTCGTCTAGGGATGCGGGCAGCGCCCGCCGATCAGAGCGCCGGCAATGCCGGCTCCGCTGTTCTCAATGCGCGAAGGATGGAAACCGGCTGGCGGAGACGCTGCGCGGCTCCGGGCGAAGCCTGACAGCCTGGTCCGCTAGGCGGACGCGCCCATTCCTGAAACTGCACTATCTGTTTCTGCAATCATCAGAGCCGATTCAGGATTTCTCCGAACCGACGTTATGCAATCCGGGCCTGACTGCCAATCCAGACTGTGAATCTGCATCGGTCTGTCCTTGAAACGCGCAAGCGCAAATTCCCGTATCCCCTGCCTTCACTTCGTTGCAGGCGGGCGATTCCCCTCGGTTTTTGCGCCTGCGCGCCGTCCATCCCGAAGCGACAGGGCATTCACAAGGCTGGCGATCAAGCCGGCCGCAAAACAAGGAAGAAAATCATGAACCGCTTACTGACCATCGCTGAACTGCAACATCGCAGCCAATCGGAATTGCGCGCCCTGTTCCGGCAGGCCTCACAGGCTTTGGCCCGCACCGCGACCGGCACGCCGGAGCGCCGGGCCGGGCTCGCCACACTGGAGAACATCTCGCGCGCGATGACCATGGGGGCGCCGGGCTTTTAGCCCGGTGCTTTCCCGCTCAGGGCCTGTCGGCTTCGGCCGCCAGGTCCCGGCGCAGGGCCTCGGCGGCGCGGGCGCAATCCACCCACGCCATCTGCCAGTCGAGCAGCAGGTCCTTGTTCATGCTGGTCAGCGCCATCAGAATAGTGCTTCGTGCCAGCTTGCGGTCCCCGTGCGCGAGCGCATCGAGCGCCGTTTCGATCATGCCGCGCCACTCGCGCCCTGCTTGCAGGACGGGACCGCCGAAGAATTTATAAGTGCTGATGGCATCCCGAAGATAACGTCCAGCCTCGCCGGCTCTCGGACATTCTTTCCGGAACGCGCGGGCCGACCGCTCCGACATATTGCGGGTGCGCGGGCTTATTTCTCCGCCGCCTTCATTGCTGTCGTCGCGCACCTCCGCGATGCGCCCAATGCCGAGATACTCTTCGACAGCATCGAATGGCGTCTCGGACCGCAGGTAAATGAAGGAGTCGGTGATGTTTCCGCTATCATCGAACACATAGGCCAGCGCCTTGTCGGTCAACACGCGGGCGCGATGAAGGCCGTCCAGATAAAGGTCGATCTCCTGCACGGAGTCGATCCAACAGTTCACCGGCGGATGTTCCGCACGGTATGCCTGCCGGGCGATCTTGGCCGCTGCGATGTAAAGCGGATTGTCCTGTGGCCGTCCGGTCCATTCGGTGTCGTTGTCGTCGTCCGTGATCCCAGTCATATCCTTCTCCCACCGCCGATCCTGCCTTTCCTCGCTTCAGATTTCCACACCGCTTTAGTGATCACTGCGGAAGATGCCTGTCTTCGGCAACTATGCCGCCGGGATACTCCCGTTCGAGAAGCGCGACAGCCTTCTCAAGCGTTTCGCCCAGGCCCCAGCCCTGCTGGTCGGCAATCGCGCAGAACGAGGCAACAGTTTCAGGCGTGGCTTTCAGGTTCAGTTGCATATTGCGGCCGGTGCGACGGCCGCGCGGCGGACTGAGCTTCGGGGTCTTCGATGGTGCAGGCCGCTCCCCCGCAGCCTGCGGCTCACGGCTACGGAACCCGGCGGCTGCGGCAGCCTTCGTTGTTGCGGCCTTCGGCGGTTTGTCGTTGGCCTGCGCGTCTGCGCGCGGCAACCATTCAGCCGGGTCGAAGTCGTCAAGCGTATCGGTGAAACCAAGGTCGGCGCGCTGCTTGTCCATGTCAGGCCACCTTGGGCGCTGCGGCCGCGCTCTTAAGCCTGCCGATGACCTCGCCGGCAAATGCGCGGGCGTTCTCCCGAGCCTTTTCGACGTTGCTGACCTGGTCCGGCGTCAGATCTGACAGCAAGCCGCCATAGTCGAAGATGTCGCGATAAGCGGCCCGCTCGACTATAGAGGTTGTCAGCACGTCGATGCCTGCCTTGTCCAACTGGTCGCGCACGTTGCGCAGTGCCCGTGATGCGACGGCGGCGCTGGTGCGCGTGAGCAGGACGCTATGCGCAATGGTCCGTCGCGCCATGCGCTCCTGATTGCGGATGAGCTTGATGGTCTTGGCCGCACCTTTTGCGTCCATCGACGCGCCCTGCGTGGGAATGAGGACGAGGTCAGACATGCCGATGGCGTTCGCCACCATAAGGCTGGCAGTGCCCTCAAGGTCGACAATGACGAATTGCGCCTTCTTCGCGGCGCTCTCGATGTGGTCGACGATGGTGTCTTCGCTTACGTCCGCGATGATGTCGATGGTGGCCGGCTTGCCGGGAAGTTTCGCCCACTGGGAGATCCAGCGCTCGGGGTCGGCATCGATGATGGTGACGCGCGCGCCTTTGGCGGCAAGTTCTCCGGCAAGAAGCAAGGCTGAGGTTGTCTTTCCGGCTCCCCCTTTGGGATTGGCGAAAGAAATAATGGGCATGAACACTCACAACGGTAATTATTAATGGAATATCATCAATCAAAAGTACCGGAATTTCAGTGCGCAGCGAAATACATTCGATAGCTATCCGGATGTTATCCGGAATCTAATCGATAGCGTGCTATCGGATAGCCAACAGATAGCTATGCGTTGGCTATCTGGTCGCTATCCAGTGCAAGCCAAAGGCAGATAACACTATGGCAAACGCCAGCGCGCGAAGTCGTCCTGCGATTCGTCTGTGAAAGATGCGACGTCGCGCACGCCGGGCGTCCTGCACGCCGCGCAAATCCTTGGTTCCCAGAACTGACTTGCTATAGCGGCGCACATTGCGGACAATTCACGAAACCCGTTCGGGTCTTTCGTAATTCTTTTTGAATACAAATGAGGATTTAGTGACGTAATAAAAAGAAAACCCGCCGAAGCGGGTCGCATTAAAATCAAAGATGTTCGTGATCTCAGCAATCCGAATATCTCAAACTCCGAATAACATCGCAAGCACTTTCTGCGATGCTTTCGTGCGCCCTCACGTTTCTGCGGGTTTTCTCCATCGCATAGAGGAGGAAACCAGTGACTATGCAAAATGATCCGCAAGCCGCCTTCATCAAATCGGCGCGCAAGCTACAGAATCGAATCGTGACGCCGGGAACCGATCCGCGACCGATGAATGTCCCAGCCGCCGATCCTACGCGGCGCAAGCGTTCGCTCAATACCTGCCATCGCTATGCGCAGTCAGAGCGACCGCGCAGTGTCGCGCCGCACACCAGCTGGGCCTATGTGCCGGAACTGGCGGCGCGCATTGAGGACGATCCGAACCTCACCGATGGCGCGCGGCGCTGCGCGCGCAAGCTCGCCGAGCTGACCTATCGTCGGAACAGGGAAGGCCGGTTGCTGCCGGTGACAGTCACATACCTCGCAAGGGCGCTCGGCCGTTGCCGGCGTACCGTACAACGCTATCTCCGCCAGCTGGAGCGGGAAGGGTATGTCGCGGTCGATGTCGTCGTTTCGCAGCGGGCGAGGATGTGCGTCGGCCTCGTAGTGCGGCTCCTTCAGCCGCTGCTTGCTGCGCATCACCGCGAACGGTGGCCCGGAAGCTCTGCAAAGCCAGGGGCGACACCGGAGTCACTGAACAAGAGATTCAAAGGTTATATTCAGGCGGAAGGTTATCGAACCGGCGTCGAGCAATGGGCGCTGCGCTGCATGGATGGGGTTTTCCGCAGCTATATGAAAACAGCCCCGCTCGCCGCGCTGCCGTCCATCGCTGCCACGTAATAATCTTGCGCCGATGCCAATGCCGATTCCGGCCCGGTAGCGGGGCGGAGAATGCGCTATTGCCTTCAGGGGGTGGTTCGGGCCCGGTCAGCGCCGGAACGCATCCTGACGCAAACTCGGCGAAATCAGGGGCTTTCCCGTATCAGGACCACAAACGCGAGAGCCATGACCAGAATCCGTTCTTCGGTCTGCTGGGCGGCACTGAGTCAGCGGGCTTGGCAGCCTGCTTCGACTCGTCGAAATAACGCGCCTTGGCGCGGCGGTCGTGGGCGCGGACGCTATCGATCTGGTCCTGCGTCATGTCGCCCGCCCAACGGGCCTTGCCCTTGTCGATCCAGTAGTGGGAACGGCAGGGGAAACTCCAGTTTCCGATTGAGGGATGAAGAGATACGGCTACGCCGTCATAGGTCAATTTCCAGTCGGTGGGGCTAAGCGGCGTTACGACTTCTAGGCCGCAGCCGCAGCAGCATTTGTGCGCGACCGTGGCGTATTCCATCGATACGTAAAGGGTATTCTCGGCGAGTCTGTCGGGGATGCTCGCGACAAATTCCGTGTCGAGGACGATGGGCTGTTTCATGGCTTGTCCTCGTTCAGGAGCATGTTGCCGTCGAGCGTGTAGGTGCAATGGTGTTCGTCATCCAGATCGAGGTAAAACCCGAACAGCTTCTTCCACTTGATGACTGCCAGCGCCGCGTTCAGGGCGTTCAGATCGGCAATCTGGATATTCTTGACATACAAGTCGTCGGCCGCGCCCGTAGAAAGGCCGATACGCTTCTTGTCGCGGATATGCGCCCTCATCCGTTCGGTGCTGGTAGTCGTCCTGACGATGCCCTGCAGCTTGTCGTCCACGAGGTCGATGCCCATGCCGACATCGACAAACGGGATGCTCAGTGGCTCCAGCTTCTCGATGATCGGTCGCTTTGCATCGCCGCGATCGACGCAAAGGAAGACGAATGCCATCCCGTCGAGGCAGTCCGCATTCGCGGCGTCGATATGGAAATCGTGCGCCACGATGTTCCGGCGCATCGGCGCATAGCGGTCGCGGAAGTAATGGACCTTTTTCGGCGCGGCCTTCAGTTCGGCAAGCGTTGCGGCCCCGGGCGAGCGAAACGCATTGTGCTGGAGGTAATGGTCGCCGTCGAAAAGATGGATCTCATGGACCGGCGTTTTCGCCACCAGATCGAGGACGTAGGAACCCGTACCGCCAAGGCCGATGATCGCCACCTTGGGCAGGGCCAGCTTCTGCGACACGGCGTAGATGCCCGCGCGGCTTGAGGCAGTGTCCAGATACTCGAATACGGAATCGGGGTCTTCGGCTTCGATCACCCGGAACGTCTTCGCCGTGGCCGTCGGATCGATTGCCGCCGCATGGCTCGACAGCATGTCGGCGTAGGTGGTCATCTTGTGGTGGTAGTCCTGATACCCGCTGGCGGGCTTGCTCGAAAACGAGTGCTCCACCACGAGACCGTCGCCCAGATTCTGACGGCTGCTGCCGTTGACGATCTTGGTCAGAGGACGTCCATGCCGGTCGCAGGGATGCTCGCCCGCGAACAGGGCGACGTGGGTCTCCGGCTTCGCAGTGACCTGCCCGGCGAGATTGAGCGTCGAGACCAGCAGTCCGCGTTTCACGACGCGCTTGCTGTTAACGTAAGGCACGTTGCGGAGAACGAGGTGGTTGGCCCTGACCTCCACCTCGTATCCGTCTTCCTTCAGCTTGGCGAGGTCGGGACTACGACTTATCAGTGGCGGTGACATTGAAGATCATGCCCTTCTTGATTTTCACAGTTTCGCCCTCGACGAGCGATCCTTCTGGCTTCTCGCCTTGGCCGCGCCGGTAGGTGATCGTGAAGACGATGTTCTCGCCCGTCGGCGGCGTGTCAAAGGCGAGCGCGACGAGCTGCGCGAAGGAAAGTTCCTTGCCGGTCACGGTCTTCTCGCGGCCGTTCACGACGATGGTGATGTCCTTGTCGTGATCGCTGTGACCGCCGTTGCCGTGGTCATCGCGGTGGTCGTTGCCGTTGCGGCCGTGTTTGTGATCGTCGGTCATCCTTTTCGTCCTTTCTTCGGTTCAGCCCTTGGGCGGGAACGGGTCGCCGCCGTGGCTGTCGCTGCTGGCGATGCGGCCGTCCTGATTGTGGATGCGCAGCTCGGTGCCCTGATTGCGGCTGACGGTGCGACCGCTTTCGATAGCCTCGCGCTTGGTTTCGTGGTGCCTGCTGGCGCGTTCAGCGCCGCCGCGCTTCACGTCCCATCCTCCGTTCGGGTTCGGGACGACATGGTGGGTTTTCGGCCCTTTGCTCATCGTTCGGGTCTCCTTGACCTGCTTCCTCGCGGAACCGCTGTTCCGCATATCTGCTAATTAGCGTATTTCAGAGTCGAATACAAGGGCAGCCGATTTTTCGGCTGCCGGCGTTGTTTAGAGACGGTCGAAGAGGGAGGGCCCGGCGGACGTTGCGCCCAGAATGTTTAGTCGGAGGAGCCTCACCCGCGCGGCATCCGCCGACACCTGGAACGCTTCCTGAACCCGCGCGATCAGGGCCTGGCCGTGTTCCGTGCCGGTGCCGATGACTCCGAACAGCCCGTTAGCTTCCTGATATGCGCCGACGACGCGGCGCAGATAGGACACCGGCATCAACAGCGCGCCGCAGGCATGGCCCGCTTGCCATTCCATCCAGTCGGTCTGGACAGCTTCCAGCATCGTATCGCGCTTGCAAATCTGCTTGTTGGCGTTCGGATTCCGCCGGAGCAAATCGGCGCCGGGCGGCTCGACCTCCCAAAGATAGGCATGGAAATGCACATGCCCGTATTCGTGGGTCAGGGTTGTACGGAGCCGATTCTCGCGCCGTTCGTCGTTGGAGAGGTTCTCGGCGATGCGGACGATCGGCTTCCGCCCCGGCTGGAACTCGGTCACGCCCTCTACGTCATGGCCGTATGAGGACAGGTCAGCGTAACCGTCGAAATCTTCTGTGTCGCGCTCGATCAGTAGCGTGAGATCGTCGGTCGTGACCGGGAACTCGGCCTCGCCGTATTTGTTCTTCAGGAATCCCGTGATGATGTTCTCACATTCACGGTCGAGTTCTTCGGGCTTGTAGTGCGGGCGCTGAGAGAAACGCCCTGTCGTGTCACGAACGTATCTCACCATCCACTACCGCCTCATTTGCTGTTCGGCTTGCCGCGAAAGGCGACCATCGCCTTGGCGACTTCCTGTTGCGACAGCTTCCTTTCTCGCAGGTCCGCCGGAAACTTGCCGGCCAGGTAATAGAGCCAGTCCGCCTCGATACCGAGCACGTCGGCGAATTGCTGGACCATCCGGTCGGATGAAGGGCTGCGCCGATCGTGCTCGATGTCGTTGAGGTACTGCGGGGAAATGGCTTCTTCGTCCTCCCGGAGAATTTTTTGGGCAAGCTCTTTCTGGCTCCAGCCGCGCGCTTTGCGCGCCTGACTTATAGCGCGCCCGAAGGTATCCGCCTTGTCACTCATGTTGCTCCTTCACAATACGCTTATTCGCTAATTAGCGTATTCCAAGGGCGAATCACGGTCAAGATGCCCATGGGATGCCGTGAAGCTGGCGGCATCACGCCGCCAGCCTCCGGGCTGCGATGCCGTGATAGGCCCGGTCGATTTCGATCCCGATATAGTTGCAACCGGCCTCGGTGGCGGCCACCAGGGTCGAACCCGAGCCGCAGAACGGGTCGAGCACCAGCCCGTCTTCCGGGCAGAACGCCTCGATCAGCGGCGTCAGCGCCGCGACCGGCTTCTGCGTCGGGTGCAGGCGATTGCCGCTATAGGGGAAATCGATCACGTCGGCGGGCGGGTTCTCCGGCAGCTCCGGACGGCCCTTGGCCAGCACATAGGCCGATTCGTGCGTGTAGCTGACGAAGCGGGATCGGGAAGCGTATTTCTTGCGAAATACGATGTGCCCGACGATGCGGAAGCCCGCCTTGCGCCATGCCTGCATGAAGCGGTCGGTCTGCGTCCAGCCGTAGAAGCTGACGGCGAGGCTGTCGTTCTTCAGGATGCGGTACATCTCGCGGTAGGCTGGCTCCAGCCAGTCGGCATTGTCGTCGTTGGCGATGGAGCGCCCGCTGCGGTCCTTGTAGCGGACGAGATAAGGCGGGTCCGTCAGGATGAAATCGACGGATCGGGACGGCATTTGGCGCATCACCTCAATGCAGTCTCCCTGCCGGATCGAATTGCGAAGCTGGTCGGTCGTAAAGGTCATGGCTTGCTCCTGCCTGTTGCGGTTTGATGCCGCGTGACAGGGCCGGCCGGAGAAGCCGGGGCGCACCGCAAGGGGAATGGCCAACACGGGAGCGAAGCGAAAGAGCGGGCAGGCCATTGCGCACCTGGCGCGGCCCGCCAGAAGGCGGAAATCAGAACAACCGCACGGCAGGGGCAGCCCGATGCCGCCTGACCGAAAACCAGCCTGACCAGTTTGTGCGCAATACGGGAGACGGGGTTGGTGCGATCACGGTGTCATGGACCCCGTAGATCACATCACTGCCGGACAACGCGCTCCCCGCAAGCCGCACGACGGCTTCGTGGTCACGGACGATCTTGCCGGCCTGCCGGTTACGGATGCCGAGCTAGATGTCATAGAGGCGTTCCTGATGGCGCAGTTCAGGGCTGTCATGGCCGGCGAAACCCCTGCGAAAGCTGCGGTTTCGGCGACAAAGGACTCGGAACAGCCGCAAACCCATGCTGAAATCCCGCGATCCAGACCGAAACGGGGGGCCAGGCGATGAAAGCCTCTGACGCAAATGCCAATCAGGCCGCGCCGCAGCGCGTTGCGATCTACATGCGGGTGTCCACGGGCCGTCAGGCCGAGAGCGACCTGTCGATCCCCGACCAGCGCCGTCAGGCGCTCGCCTACTGCAAATCCCGGGGCTGGACGGTCGTCACCGAGTTTGTCGATGCCGGCCTGTCTGGCACCACCGACAACCGGCCGGAATTGCAGCGCCTGCTCGACATCGCCACCTCGGATGGCTCGCCTTTCGATGTAGTGCTGGTGCATTCGCTCAGCCGCTTCATGCGGGATGCGTTCTTGCAGGAAATGCACGTCCGGCGTCTCGCCAAGGCGGGCGTGCGCTTGGTGTCTTTGACGCAGGACGTGGGTGATGATTCCATCGGCGTCATGGTGCGGCAGGTCTTCGCGCTGTTCGACGAATATCAGTCGAACGAAATTCGCAAGCATGTCAGCCGCTCGATGAACGAGAATGCCCGTCAGGGATTCTGGAACGGCGCGGCTCCGCCGTTCGGCTATACGACGGTCGTCGTCGAGCAGCGCGGCGCGCGCATGAAGAAGAGGCTCGCCATCGACCCGGTCGAGGCGGAGACCGTGCGCCTGATGTTCCGGCTACTCATGGAAGGGGACGGCACGACAGGTCCGATGGGCGTCAAGGCGGCGACATGCTGGCTGAACGAGCGCGGCTACCGCACGAGGGGCGGCGCGAGGTGGGGCATCGGCCCACTCTACAACCTGATCTCCAACACGGTGTACAAGGGCGAAGCCGTCTTCAACCGCATGGACTCGAAGACGCGCAAGGAAAAGCCCGCCTCCGAGCGCATCATCGTGCCGGTCAATCCAATCATCGAACCTGCTGTGTTCGATACGCTTCAGGCGCAGCTGAAGGCTCGCAATCCGAAGGCCGTGCCGCCGCGTGTTGTCACCGGGCCGATCCTGCTCACCGGCATTGCCACCTGTGCTTCCTGCGGCGGTGGCATGACACTGCGCACCGGCAAGTCAGGGCGCTATCGCTATTATGTCTGCGCGGCTGCCGCGCAGAAGGGCAAGTCCGCCTGTCCGGGCCGCTCGGTGCCGATGGACAGGCTCGACGATGCCGTCATGGACCGCATTGCCCACGAGTTGCTGACGCCGTCGCGCGTGGCAGATATGCTGCGGGGTCTCATGGAGCGCCAGACCAAGCGTGATTCCGACTATGCTGACCGCCTGACAAGTCTGCGCGGCAAGCTCTCGGAAGTCGAAACCCGGCTCGGCCGGCTCTATCAGGCTATCGAGAATGGCATCGCCGATACGAAAGATCCGATGCTCAAGGACCGGGTCGCGGCGGTGAAAACCGAACGCGACATTGCCAAAGCGGCGTTCGACCGGGCGGTATCGGAAATGAGCCCGGAAGCCCGGATCACGGAAGACAAGATCGCCGCCTTCGTCGAAACCATGCGCGGCAACGTGCTGTCAGGCGACACGCCGTTCCGCCGCGCTTGGCTGCGTTCGGTCATCGACGGCGTCGAGGTGGACGACACGGAAATCCGTATCCACGGAAGGCGGACTGTTCTGGAGCGGCTGGTGATGGGTGGCGGGGCGGCTCCGGCAGGAGTGCCCAGTTTTGTTCGCAAATGGCGCACCCGACAGGATTCGAACCTGTGACCTCTGCCTTCGGAGCAATTTAGAGTAGCCCTCCGAAAAACGCGAGAGGGTACGCCATGGTTCGCTATCTGTCTGAAATAGCTAGATTTTCTGAATCGCCGCTTTCACGATCTTATCCGAACCTACGCTACGATTTCCGCCCGCGTGCTTACGTGGTGCTTACGCGAGAGATCGGCACTGATCGGATGGAATGCCATGACTAAGATCACAAAGCGGGTTGTCGACGCCGCAGGTCCCCACGAAAAAGACTACGTCATTTGGGACGACGAACTACCCGGTTTTGGCCTCCGCGTCTTCACTTCCGGCAAACGGAGCTACGTTATTCAGTACCGCGCCGCCGGACGGTCGCGCCGCTACACGATTGGCCTCCATGGGGTCTGGACACCTGAGACAGCACGCCAAGAGGCCAAGGTTCAATTCGGCCGGGTCGCAAGCGGCGACAACCCCGCAGAAGAACGGCAACTCGATCACAAGGCGATTACGGTGAAGGAGCTTTGCGCTCTTTACATCGCCGACCTCGGAGCAGGTCTCATTCTCGGCAAGGGTGGACGTCCGAAGAAGTCCACGACCGTCGGCACCGACACAGGTCGCATACATCGACACATCATCCCGCTCATCGGCACGCGGCGCGTGAAGGATCTTACCAAGGCCGACATCAACAAAGTCCTCAAGGACATCATGGCCGGGAAGACGCGTGCCTCCGTTAAGACCGGCAAGCTGCGCGGCAAGGCGATCGTCCGTGGCGGTGTCGGGACCGCGACCCGGACCGTCGGGCTGCTTGGCGGCATCCTGACATATGCCGTGGAAGCCGGCATCATTGAACACAATCCCGCACATGGTCTGCGCAAACCCAAGGACCAAGTCCGCGACCGCCGGCTCACCGAGGAGGAGTATCGCATCCTCGGCAAGATGCTCGCCAAGGCCGCCGCCAATGAGAAGTACGCGATGACCGTGGATATCATTCGCCAGATCGCTCTCACGGGCTGCCGCCGATCCGAGATTATAGAGCTCATGTGGAAAGAAGCCGACACCGACTCCAGTTGCTTGCGCCTGATCGACAGCAAGGAAGGAGCCTCGATCCGTCCGATCGGTCTTCCGGTGGTGGAATATCTCGAGGAGCGGAGAAGAGACCAGTCCGGCACCTATGTGTTCCCAGGTCCGCGCATGGAGGACGGTGCCTTTGGCGGCTTCGCAAACCACTGGGAGCAGATATTCAAAGACTCTCCGCTATCGGGTGTAACGCCCCATGTCCTCCGCCATAGCTTCGCTAGCATCGCCAACGATCTCGGCTTCACCGAAGTAACGATCGCAGCCCTTGTCGGCCATTCGAAAGGCTCGGTGACCAGCAAATACATCCACACGCTCGACACTGCGCTCATCATGGCGGCAGATACAATCTCTGGATACATTCAGGGGCTTCTCGACGGGATCGAGTTCAAACAGACCGCTTACGCTCTCGACCGAGATTCACGAAAGGCTGCGCTCGAACGTTTCCTCCTCCAGGCGGTGGGTAGTGATGACACTCGAGAATCTCGGCTTGCCGCATAGCCGTTCGAAGTCGATCCGGCCTGGCTAGAATGCACGACTTGGACAGATGTGGCTTCCCCTCTGCGATGCGCCACGCCCGCCCGCACGGGTGTCGGCATCAACCAGGTGTCGACGCTTTTTGTGATCCGGTATTTATGCGTCGACCCATGACTGCAGCACGCCTTGCCGGTCATCCGACGAGTCTCCAACGGTGCGCTTCGGCTTTGGACAACGGCGGTACGGTGCCCGCCTGGAGCTGCAGTTTGCCGGCAGCGATGATCCAGGATTCTAAGGAAAATTGCTCAAGACGCGCGCCCCGGCCACGCTGGGCAGATCACCCTTGACACCGGTTTCAATGATGGGAACAAATAGAGAACAATGACAGTGCTTCAGGCGCGCGACCGGTTGGCCAGATTTCTGGCTTTCCTGCTTTCTGCCTATCCGGCTTTCCGCCTTGCAAGAAAGGCAGATTTCGTTATGATTCCGGAATCAGAGCTCTTCCCGGTCAACGACCGAGACAGGTTGCCCGTCATGGCTGAAAACCGCCTTCGTGCGAGCAAGAAAGACCTGCTGGAAGACAGCGACAAGGGCAGCAGCGGCTCCCTCAATTTCAAAGTCACTCCCGAGTTCAAGAAGGAGTTCAAGGGCTACGCGGTCAGCCAGGGGATCAGCATGGTGGACCTCCTCAAGGAAGGCTTCGCGCTATCCAAGAAGCGGCGCAGCCAGTGAGCCACCCCCTTTCCTTTGGCCGGACAGATCGCGTGACAGCGCAGCATGATCGAGGGACGACATGACCCTCGATCTGTTCAGCGATGCCGAGGCCGAACCCACCCGTTGGTTCGTCGAGCTTGAGCAATCGACCGGCTCAAAGCCTGTCGACGGCCTCGTTCTTGTCGCTGGTTATGTCCCGACGGGACGTCCTCCCGAGGAAGTCGCGACCATGGAAAAGGCGCGACGTTACGGCGCGCACTCGGTGTTTTTCGAAGCGGGACGCAATGGGCGAGCCCCCGTCCCGCAGGCCTTCGTCTTCATCTCCAAGGACGGCACCGACGACAAGGAGTTCGCCGACCTGCACAAGCGGCTGTGGAGCTGGGGCGGCGTTCCAATCCTCTACCGGCGAACGCCCGGTCAGATTCAGCTCTTCCGCTGTGCGCATGACCCGGACTTCATCTCCGCGACCGGCGAGCAGATCTGCAAGCCCTTCAAGTTCCTCGACATCGGCTCCCGTATCGCCGGGAAGGAAGCATGGTGGGATGCCGAGCGGATTCGCAACGGTACGCTCTGGGATGATCCGGATGCCTGCCGCATCATGCTGTCCGCCCAAAAGGCCGCTCACCGGAAGCTGGTAGACGTCGTCCGTGGACTGAATGACGAACTCAACACCAAGCGCCTGCTAACCGCGCCTTTGCGTCGACGGCTGCTCATCCTATCCCTGCTGATCGCATACCTCGAAGAGCGCGGGGTCCTCCGGCCGGAGTTCTTTGGTCGCTATGTGAAGGGCGCGACCCGCTTCTTTGAAGTGTTGCGCGAAGGCGATGCGCTGGTCGAGATGCTCAAGGCGCTCGAAGACCGCTTCAACGGTCACGTCTTTGCGCTCAAGGATGAGGAAGCCGCGGCGCTGAAGGCCAGCCGGCAGTTGGGCCGGTTCGCCAGCCTGGTGGAGGGCTACGAGGATACCGGCGGTCAGCTCAGTTTCTGGCGCCTCTATTCTTTCAAGGATCTGCCGGTCGAGCTGATCAGTCACATCTACCAACTTTTCGTCACCGACACCGACAGTTCCGTCTATACGCCGCCCACCCTGGTTCGGCTGATGCTCGACGAGGCGCTGAGCTGGGATCGCATCGATCGCCTGATGGCCGGCAAGGAGATCATTCTGGACCCGGCATGCGGCTCTGGCGTCTTCCTCGTCGAGGCGTACAAGCGGCTGGTGCTGCATTGGCGCAGCCGCAACGATTGGGCCAGGCCCGGGGTCGATGAACTGCGCGCGCTCCTCGAGCGCGTTCACGGCATCGACCTGGAACTGGGCGCGGTCGAACTGGCCGCGTTCAGCTTGTGCCTGGCGCTCTGCGACGCGCTCGAACCCGAGGAGATCCGCGCCAGCGTCAAGCTCTTCCCCAAGCTGGCCGACGCGTCGCTGCATCAGCGGTGTTTCTTTGAAGCTAAGGAAGAAGGTCTGATAGCGGCCCCCGTCGGCGTGCTGATTGGCAATCCGCCTTTCGAATCCAGCCTCACCACACCGGCGGCAAAGCGCGCCTATGACGCCTATGTCAAACAGCATGGCAAACTGGCCGACCAGCAGGTCGCCTACCTCTTCCTGCACGAGGCCATGGGATTGACCGCCAAGGGCGGCGTCCTCAGCATGATCCAGCCCTCGGGCTTTCTCTACAATCAGCATGCCGGCGATTTCCGCGCGAATTTTTTCAAGCGCTGGAACGTGCGTGAGATCCTCGATCTCGTCTCGGTCCGCGGCCTGTTCAAGAAGGGTGACGCCGATCCCAAAGTCGTTGTCGTCGTCGCAGTGGCGGAGCCCGCAAAACCAGCATCAACGCTGCTGCACACGGTCTTCCGGAGAAACGGGCGGGCCAATGCCGAGCAGGGATTCGAAATCGACTATTACGATCTCCACCGCGTGCCGCATGCCGCTCTTTCCGGCAATAGTGACATCTGGAGGGCTAATCTGCTCGGTGGCGAACGTCTTCTGACTTTCGTTCAGCGGCTGCGCGGCCTCCGCACGCTCGGACACTATGCGGCTGAGCGCGAATGGAACAGCGGTGAAGGGTATATCGCCGGCCAAAAGGGAATCTCGCGACCGGCCGCGCACATCGTCGGGCAGCAGTTGCTGCCCACCAAGGCATTGTCCGCGACGGGCCTGAACCGATCCGCGCTCACCAAGGTGCCAAAGGCGCCCATCAAGGATCCCAAGTCGCAGGCGCGCTTCACGCCGCCCCTCCTGCTCGTGAAGGAGCATCAGGATCTCTACAACGCTATGTGGGAGGAGAGCTACCTCACCTACAAGCACGAGATCGTCGGGTTTGCTGCACCCAAGAAGGACCTGAAGCGGCTGCGCCAAGTTCGCGACTGGATCGCGAACAATCGTCCAGCCCTCCAGGCCTACGTCGCCAGCACGAGCATTCGCTTGTTCACGCAACGCGCCACCTCGATCGCCAGCGCCGACATCATGGCGCTTCCCTATCCAGAAGACGGTACGCTCGACCTGAGTGCCAATGAGCAAATCCTGGTCGACGATGTCGTGCGGTACTGGCGCGACTTCGTACGCACCGGCAGTGATTCCGATGTGATGAAGCTCGATGGACGAGAAGCGCTGCCTGCCTTCGCTGCTTCCTTCACCGCACAGATCAACACGGTCTACCCGACCACGCCGCTGTCGGCGCTTGAACCACAATCGTGGCCCGGCATCATCTGCCAGCCTTTCGTCTTTGGCGCCGGCCAGGTCGACTGGACCGGCGTCGATGACCTGCGGGGCCGACTGGACAACCTGCTCCGCGAGCAGCGCGGCTCGAGTATCACGGTCACGCGCATTGCCCGGATTTACGACGGCAAGTTTGTCTTTCTGCTCAAGCCCGACCGCCTTCGCTACTGGCTCCGGTCGATCGCGCTGCGGGACGCCGATGACGTGCTCGCCGATCTACGTGCTCAGGGGTTCTAGGCGTGCTGGCAGATCACGCAGAACCAAACGTCCAATCGGGCGGCCTCGATCCAAACCTTCACCTCCCAGCGGCATGGCGCTTGGCCCTTCTGGACTTTATCGCGGATGAGCTCCCGAGGTGGCGTGACGATCCAAAGCGTCCGATCGAAACCGCGGAGACATCGCTCACCTCCCGGCTTTGCGCCCACATGAATAGCGCGACCCGAAAGTCGGGCGGATGGGACTTCCTGCAGTTTCGCGTTGAAGAGCCGGATGAACTGGTCGGCGGCCGTAAACTCGACCTTGTGCCCGCGCCGAGCGCGGCGACGATCTGGATCGACGGCCGTGAGTACACTCAGTACACGCCGCTCATTCCCATCGAATGCAAGCGACTACCTATCCCGGCTGCCGGGACCCGAGACCAACGTGAGTATCTCTACAGCGCTTCTTCTTCCACGGGCGGCATTCAACGGTTCAAGGCCGGCCACCACGGTGCCGCGCACTCAATCGGTGCAATGATTGGCTATATCCAATCTCAGAACATTGATTTCTGGCACGGCCAGCTTCGCGCTTGGCTGAGAGACTTGGTCTCAACACCCATCGATGGCTGGACGGCTGACGATGACGTCCAAATAACCAAACAGGATGCGGCCGCAAAGTCAGCGTTGCTCGAGTCCCATCACCAGCGAACTGGCCTGCCGGACATTAAACTACATCACCTGTGGATCGACATGACCGGCTCGTCACGACAATCAGCGGATACAAATCATGACTAGCAACAGCATAAGAAACATATCTTTAGCGCGTTCGGTTGACATTGCCGCCGACTGATCGTTTCCGAATCAACTTGTCTTAGCGCCGCCTTTCCCAGCCGCTAAATGTAACGGCGCCCGCCTCGGGGAGTTTTCGTGGACGATATTTTTCAAAGACTCGTTCGTCGGGATGAGCGCCGCTCCGAAGCCGAAATCCAGGCGGATGTACGACAGTTCATCTTGTCCGCGCCCTTTGAGCTCGACGAGGGGGATGTCGCTCTGGTCGCCCTTGAATCCTCAGTCGGCAATCGACAGCGCATTGACGTCGAAGTTGGCGCTACGGTGATTGAAGTCAAACGCGATCTCCGCCGCGGAAGAGTCAAAGAGGAAGCGATTGACCAGCTTGCGGGCTATGTGGAACTGCGGATGCAGCAAACCGGCTTGCGATACGTCGGCGTTCTGACGGATGGAACAGAATGGTGTTGCTACCATCTCGTAGAAGGCGGACTAAGGGAGGTATCAAACGCGACGTTCGGTTCACCTTCCGATGACTTGAGTCGTCTTGTCGTGTGGCTTGAGGGCGTCCTTGCCACCGCGAAGGGCATTCCGCCCACCCCGCAGAACATTGAAGCCCGCCTTGGGGCGAGAAGCAGCGCCTACGCATTGGATCGCGCAACTCTCTCCACCCTCTTCCAACAGAACCGCACGAATCCTAGCGTCCAGCTCAAGCGCACCCTTTGGTCACGGCTGCTCACGTCGGCCCTCGGTACGCAATTCGAGGATACCGACGATCTTTTCATCGAGCACACCCTTCTCGTCAACACGGCCGAGATTATCGCTCACGCCGTGTTGGGCCTGTCACTCGAGGCCCAAAACCCCGTTTCATTGCTGGGTGGGCACAAGTTTGATGAAAGCGGCATCTATGGTGTCGTTGAGCCCGACTTTTTCGATTGGGTGATCGAAGTGGACGGAGGCGAGCGTTTTGTGAGGACGCTGGCTAAGAGGCTGGGTCGGTTCGATTGGGAACACGTCCATCAGGATATCCTCAAGGTTCTGTACGAAAGCATCATCGCAGCCGAGACTCGCCAGCGCATGGGAGAATATTACACGCCCGATTGGCTAGCGGACGTTGTTGTCCAGCATGCAGTACCTCAGCCTTTGGCAACGCGTGTTCTCGATCCTGCCTGCGGGTCAGGGACATTCTTGTTCCATGCAATCAGATCGTACGTTGAGGCCGCCGAGCGAGACGGTATGTCTGTTTCCGACATGCTGGACTCGTTGACGAAAAGCGTCATCGGGATGGACCTACATCCTGTGGCGGTAACACTCGCCCGCGTTACCTACCTTCTTGCCATAGGCCGTGAGCGGCTCACTCACCCAGCACGTGGGACGATCCAGATTCCGGTCTATCTTGGCGACTCTCTGCAGTGGCAAGAGCAAAGTGCTGACCTCTGGGCTGCTGAGAATCTTGTCATTCGGGTGGACGATAAGCAGGAATTGGTGGGGCCAGAACTGCGCTTCCCTGACGGACTACTTGATGATGCCGCCCGCTTCGACCAACTCGTAACCGAACTGGCGAACCGCGCGGCCAAGCGGAAGCCCGGTGCTGCGGTACCCGCCCTCACAGTCGTATTTCAACGCCTGGCGATTCCAGAGAAATACAGGAAAACAATCGAGGCTACTTTCGCAACGATGTGTCGCTTGCACGACGCAGGCCGGGATCACATTTGGGGCTATTTTGTCAGAAACCTGGCTAGGCCACTGTGGCTTTCGCGCGAGAAGAATCGCGTCGACGTGCTGATCGGCAACCCTCCCTGGCTCGCTCTGCGACACATGACCAGCGACATGCAAGTCGCATTTCGAAACATGAGTGAGGCGCGCGGGTTGTGGGCCGGTGCCGAGAACGCCACACACCAGGATTTGTCGGGGCTCTTCGTCATTCGCGCCGCCGAGCTTTATCTGAAGCGCGGAGGCCGTTTCGCGCTCGTGATGCCAAACGCTGCATTGGATCGCGAACACTATTCCGGCTTCCGTCGCGGATACTATGGGGACGCCACGATCGGGCTGAAGCTCCAATTCAGCGCCTCGTGGGACCTGCGTCGTATACGTCCCCACTTCTTCCCTCGTGCGGCATGTGTCGCATTCGGCACGCGCTCGACACGTGGGGAGGAAATGACGGACGAAGCTACGATTTGGTCAGGACGACTGCCTCGGCCTAATGCACCCTGGTCAGAGGCTCGTCCGCTCCTCGTGCGCAGTGAAGGGCATGTGACGCGTACCGGCATGGGCCTCAGGTCACCCTATCACCCTGCTTTCGCCCAAGGTGCCGTCTTGCTTCCGAGATTCTTGTTCTCGGTTGAGGACCAAGTGAAACCACCCCTTGGCTTGCCCTCCGGGAAAGTAGCGGTCAAGTCGTCGAGGAGCGTCCAAGAAAAGAAGCCTTGGAAAGAGCTTCCAGCTCTAGAGGGCGTGGTCGAAAGCGAGTTCGTAAGACCCTACTTCAACGGCGAAAACATCCTTCCTTATTTGGCGGGCTCTCCAGAAAGAGCCGTCATCCCCTGCAATCCTAGCCGTCTTCTAACGAGCGACGAGATCGAGTTTCATCCTGGATTGCAGCACTGGTGGGAGCGCGCTGACGCGCTATGGAAAGAGCATTCCGGCGGAAAAATATCTTCGCTGCGGGGCCAACTGGACTACCAATCCAAGCTGTCGAAGCAGTTGCCCGTAGTTCCTCTTCGTGTCGTCTACAACCGCTCCGGAATGCATGTGGTCGCGGCAAAGGTGCGCGACAGGCGCGCGCTGATTGCAAGTGGATTGTATTGGGCAGCAGTGCATTCCGATGCAGAAGCTAATTTCCTTTGCGCAATCCTTAATGCTCCGATCACCACCGAATTGGTCCGGCCGTATATGACTTACGGCAAGGACGAGAGGGACGTAGCCAAGCACATTTGGGAGTTGCCAATCCCGACCTTCGACCCTGACGATACCGTTCATGCGCGGCTCGCCGAGCTGGGGCAATGGGCCGAACGCGAAGTTTCGAATTTTGCCATCAATGATAGCGTGCACTTCTCCGCCGTTCGTCGACACATTCGCCAGCACCTCGCCGCGTCCGCCGAGGCGGAGGAAATTAACAATACCGTGTTTGAGCTGCTCGGGTAAAAGTCGCGACCCACACCGGTTAGTTTCGTTCGAATAACTTCGACCTTGGTGTGTTTCTCAACCGGGTGCATTACAATACACTACAAATCACGTCGCGGGGGCGACAAGCTACGCGCAGCGTGGCACGTCACCGGTCGGCGTCTTCGCGGTGACCCCCATGCTCCAGTTCGACGGCCGTTGGAGATTTGACAGTCCAGGTCCGATAGAATCCGGCGTCGACGACGCGTTCCTTGACCTCATCAATCGGATTGCCGGACAGGCTCCGCGTAAATCCATCCTCGAGCATTTCAAGTCACGGTTCGCGGCCGCGGCCAACATCCAATACTGGCCGAGCAGCAACGAGCGGTTCGCCGCCGAGGATCTCACTACCGCCATGTCCGAAGCAGCGGCGAACGCGCCTTTATTCATAGAAGCGTTCTGGCTTGGCTGTGAGGAACTCCGGCTCCGTCATCCCGAAATGGTGTTGCCCGACGCGGGGCGGATCAACCGCATCCTCACCGACACAAGCGCCGGCTATCAGCTCGATCCGCCGATGCTGGTTGCCACCCGTGTGCATATTCCCATCACGGTTCCGACCCCGCCTCCATCACTGGATGTGCAGGCCCGGTCGCTCATCGAGCAGGCATTGCAGGCGTCAGAACGCGCCCTGGCCGAGGGGAACGGCCGACAGGCCGTCCAGGAAGTACTGTGGCTCCTGGAGACCATCTCCACTGCATTTCGCAGTCCTGAGGTGTTCGACGGCACCATTCAGGGACGCTACTTCAACAAGATCATCGGTGAGTTGCGCCTGCGCGGTCGCGGGCATCAGGAACAGATCCTGCAATGGATGATGACATTGCATGGATACCTGTCCTCCCCCACCGGCGGCGGGGTGCGCCATGGTGTCGACCTCAAGGAAGGCCTCGCCTTGGGAATCGAAGAGGCGCGTCTCTACTGCAATCTCATCCGTAGCTACCTGACATTTCTCATGGCGGAGCATGAGCGCCTGACAAGGCGCGCCGCATGACCGTCTATATGACGAAGACTTGGGGATTTGGATCGCCATCGGGGCCACTTCAATTTAGCCAGCGCGGGTGGCGGGACAGAGCTCGCGGCCTCCTCCGGCTAGGCGATCTTGTGGTGATCGTCGGCACGATGGGCGATGAAACCCATTCCGAAGAGCGCGGCATGATCCTTGGCCTCATGGAGCCGACCACGACGACCGTCAGCTCACTCGATTACGACCTCGCCCGTGGCCCACGCGATTTCGATGAGGCTGGCAACTACCGCTGGCCGTTCGGGCTCGAGCTCTTGCGTGCCTGGCGCTTCCTCGAACCAAGAACCGCTTTGTCGGCGATATCGCCACGGCGCTTCAGCATGGATTCCGCGCAGGGAATCGTACCGCTCCTAGCAGATGAGGCCGAGGCGATCCTGCTCTTGCCCAGAGAACCGGTCGCGCTGCTCCGGCCCGCTCGAGCCGAGGCACGGGTCGCGGGTCTAGAGGCAGCTCGCCGGCGAGGTGCCCCGCCACCAACGACCACGCGCACCGGCATCATGCATATGCGGAGGGCACCAACCTTCACCTACGCCATGATGATCGAAGGCGCTTCACCCCCTTCGTTCAAGATTGGCTGGGCCTTTGACTGGAGGCAGCGGGAGCGCAGTTTCAACCAGGCATCCATGCCCGAGCTCGGTGGCGTTCGATATCGCACGATCCTCCACGAACTGTGGGACACGGCCATAGATGCCTTTCGCATGGAGCAGGCGCTCCTCCGCCATTTCAATGCTCTCCGGCATGCGCGCAATCAGGAGGTGGTATCCGCGGTTGCGGCAGACACGATCCAGAAGTCGTGGATCGACTACCTCTCGAACCACAGGAAGGGGAGCACGCGGGGAGGAAAAGGCACATGAAGAAGCCGTCCGCGATGGTCAGCAAGAGCACCAGGTTTCCCTTCCAGGTTGCCGTATCCTGTTGGATTGACCTGCTCGGTTATGGCGAGATGATCTCCGCCTCTGGGTTCAATCCACTGCACGCCGAAGCGCGCGATGCCCTCGCTCGCATCAGGACGTTTCATCGCATCGTCGCCGAGCACAGCGCGAGATACTTTCCGACATTGGTGAATGATGGGGCGGTCGCCTATCGTGACCTCTCCCTGCGATCGCGCTCACCTACTCACGATTTTCTCGTGCGGGCGTGGAAGATGTTCGAGGCGGTTCGAAAAGCGGACACGGACAGTGGCCATCCAGGACCGCGGATGGTCTTGGCCTGCGGGTTTCGCATGCTGGGACGGCGTGCCGGCCTGGACGCGTCTCGCGAACACTTCAAATCAATTGTCGATCGGTTGCAGAGGGGCGGTATCGGCGCCGAGCAAGCGGTGCGCGAGGCAGCATCGATGCGGCCGCGCTTCGATATCATCCCGCAACTGCAAGCGAACTTCGCCTTCACAAAAGCCTATGTCGCCGAGCAGACCGGGACGAAGGGCAAACTTCCTGGTCCCGCATTCTACGTGGACATGGCGATATTCGGCGACGACCGTCCGCAATGGATTGATCTCGGCCCTGACATTGACTGGGCACACCCCAAGTTGAACTTACATGCGGTTTTCGCCGAGGCCCGTGGGTTGCAAGATGGGCGACATCCGAGCGGCGGCCCGACGGATATTCGCGATGGCCTTGCCGTTGCGCAGACGCTTGCCAACGATCCAAATGTCCTGGCGGCACTGCGCGCCGCGGAAAAATCGTAAACATCGCCTGGGAACGGTCTTCGTCCCTATCTACGGCTAGTCCGCAGGAACACCCGTCCCGCCAGGCTGCTTCTTCGAGCGCTTCTGACTACGCCGGTCCAGAGCGGCGATCATCTCTGCCGGCCGCGAAACATCCAACACAACGACCTCCAATTTGCCTTTCAGGCGTGTCGGAATATCGCCAAGGAGCATCGCCTCCAGCCCCTCAGCGCTTGAAGGGGCTTGTTGCCCATCGCTCCGGGTGGGGATCGAAAACTCGGTCCCGAACCAGAAGACCAGATACACTCCGTGTCCGTCGGCCCCCGCGTCCGATGCGTACCCGCTGAGCTGACTGAGTGGTGAAGTCCAAAGCTCCTTATTGTAGTGACGCTTAGCTTCGATCGGCAGGTTCTTGCCGGCGTGGCTGAGAAGCAGAACGTCGGCTCGCGTGTTCTCCCCGCGCCGTGCTTCAGGGAGACTGGCGACAATCCCGTATCTCTCCAGGCGAACCCGCATCAGTTCGAGCAGCCGGTCCCGATCCTCATTTTCAATCTGTGGTGTCGTTGCCGCACCGTCCTTGTCGGTGTTCCAGAATCGTTTCCATGGGGTTTCGCTGCCTGTTCGCAACGTGCTCCTGTACCGATCGATCTCCTCAAGGACCACCGCTGTGAGATCTGCCGGACTTGCAGGGGCTCCCCCCGAAAGCGCCGCGACGAGGTCGCCCACTGGCGGCGCCACATAGAGATCATCCCGCTTCATCCTGGCATGTTCGGCGGCCGCGTGGGCGAGCTGCGGCTTCCAACTCGGATGTACCTCTGATGAGAGCGTTTTCAGAATCTCGCCTGCGTCGTTACTTTTCGAAGCGCTCAGGCGGCGGATGGCTGCCCTGATGATCCCGCTGACGGTGTTGGAGTGCCGCCAGTCATCCTCCTCGGCCTCGTGGGCTTTCCCAAGAACTGCGATTCGGATGCGATCCAGCACATCGGGCTGCGGAGACAATTCAAAGAGGGCCGTCGCCAGATCGCCGTTGGGTCGCAACAACGCGCCCCGGACCTGCTCATCGGACAGTCCGGCAGAATATGCAGTCGGGTCGAGAGCCAGCGCGACAAAGCTCCAGATTTCGCGCTGCTCATCGCCAAGATCGGTCCGCTTTAGTGCATCGTCGGCAAAGCCCGCCAAATCGTCGGCAGCAAGCACAGTTGCGGCAGCGACCAAAGCCTGCCGCAATGCGGGCATCGGCAGGTTAGGCCGATGGTTCAGCAGTTCACGAAGGCATGCCGCGATAAGCCCATGCTCTTCGGCGCTCACCAAGTGATGAAGGCCATTGAGATCGTCATCTCCAGCGTCAAGGGCAGCTTTCCAGTACCGCAACATCTGGCTGACGCCTTGCTCGCGATCCTGCGCGAGACGTTGCACGGCCCAAGTGGCAAGCGAGGGTCCGTCGTCGCCCGCAAAATAGCTCTGACGCATTCCGACCAGCGCGCAGACCAGTGGGGCCGCTGCAAGCTCCGCTTCCCGACCATGCAAGAGCCCCTGATGCAGTCCGGCGGCTACAACATATTCCTGCGCATAGGCGCCGTTGGTTGCCTCCGCCCGCCCGAGACTCTCCGCATCGACCTTGATGTCGGTGTGGATCGCGAACTGGACAAACCCTTCTGCAATGGCTGCCGTAATCTCCCCGTTGGTGTAGCTCGTGACCTTGGCGAGCGGCTCCTCCTTCTTTGATATTCTCGCGTTGCGGTAGTGATCGGCCGCCCACTTCAGCGCGCCGAATTCGCTCGCGACGCCGCTCGCGATCGCGGCGAGCTTCGGTGTCAACGCAGCGATGTTGTCCTTCCGCGAGACTTCCGTCTTTGCGTCCTGTTGGGCCTGCCTTTGCGCCTGCTGCTTCTTCCACTTGGCGTTCGGGTCGGACAGCAGCAACTTTATGAATCCGGTGTGGCCACCTTCCTCTTTGAGAATGGAGACCATCTTTTCGCGCCACTTTGGCCAACGCGCTTCACCGCGCGCCGTGTACGCGGCAATCTGGAAGAGCCGTTTGCGCCATGGTCCCTTCGCCTCGTTCCGGGCCAGCACAATCAGTGCCTCGACCAACGCCTCCGAGGGGAGCCGGCGCATGGTCGACATGTAGTGGTTCACAACAACCCAAGGCCCATCGGTGGGTGCGCCGGATTTCGACATGGCGAGAAAGAAGTCGAGTTCCCGCCGCTGAGGGTCGGCGTCCATCCACTTCTGCATCGCCTCGACCACGTCGCTATCGAGCATGTCCCAGACATGGTCGCGGGCGTTGTTTATCCAAGTCCACAAACGCTCGGCGTCAACCTCGGGACGCCGTTCAATTGTGGACACCAGCGCCTGATCGATGAAGAAGCGGACTTGCGATTTCTGTCGGAGCCCGCCCGTCGACCCGTGCGAAATCGGCAGATCGAACAGGTCTTCCGGCGCAGATCGACGCAGGGCAAGAGCCAGCGCATTCAACGCCCCGCGGTCCTCAACCTCATCATCATCCGATGGTGCGGGCAATGCGCTGAAATCGGCCAGGAGTTTGCGAATCTCGGATGCCGCTATCGCGTCGGCCGGCATTGCCGCCAGCAGTCTTGCCCTCAGTACAACCTGGCCGGCGTCGACGGGCTGAAGCTCCAGCTCAGATATCAGGGCTCGGCGTATTGCCGTTCGGTCCCCTCCGGCTCTGGCGATCACTTCTGAGGCGCGTTCGCGCATCCACAACGGTCGGCCGGCTTCGAGAACGATCTCACGAAGTTTGCTCTGAATTCCCTGGACCGGTAGTCCGTCCGCAAGAGCCTGCAGGACCGTAAGCTGGAGATGACTGCGGATGTCCGTGTCCAGGATCGTCGCGAAGTCCCCGGCGAGGTCCTCGCCGGCGAGCCCGCCCAGCACGGTCGCGTCGTCCTGCGACGAGAGAAAATAGGGATCGTCGCGGTCGAGATTGAGAAGGATCGCTTTCCGCCCCAGGTTGTCGAAAGCGGCAGCATCACCATAAGCGAGCACGGTCGCAGCATCCCGATCGATGAGACGGATTGCGCCCTGCGCGTCTCCCCGCTTGTGAAGATGCGCCGCGAACCAGGCATAAAGTCCTCGAAGCTCGCTGGGTGCCTGGCGATCCGCGCCGGTGATGAGCGCGATGGCACGACGCAGGGGGAAAGCGTGATTGTTTCCGGTCCCCGTTACGATCCTTGCCAGGAAACGAGCAGCGAGAAACTCTGCCACCGTGCGATGGCAGACCTCGAAGGCGTGACCCTCGCCGCGAAACAACGCCGTGTCCAAGGCGGCAGCAACATGTGCAGGCTCGATGTTGAGCCCGTTCGTGCTCACATACTCATTGGCGCCACCCGTTTGAGGTGGCATGGCATTGGAGCGCCAGACCGCCCTGGCACCGGAAGCGAGGACGTAGAAGCATAGTCTTGAGGCCGCTTCGACAATGGCCTCGACGCTGGGTCGGGGATCGATCACACGCTCGGGATCGTATTCGTGGGCCAGTGCCCAGATGGCCTTTTCGAACAACTCGAAGCGCGTTCCAGGCCATGTTCCATCGGCCGCCACGGCCGAGTGAAGCAACCGGAGACTCAAGGGGCTTTCGAGGAAGGCCGCTGCGCCGCGCGTCCGCGCCTCGATCACGAATGCTCGCGGATCCACGGCGCCGAGCGCGGCCAGAACGGCTTCGGCCTCGCTTTCGTCCAAGGGCAAAAGGCGAGCCACGACGATGGAACTATTGTTGGCCGCCCGCCGCATGGCCCCCAGATCGGCGGCGTCGCGCCAGTCCTCAGCCCGACAGGTAAGGCGCCAGCGATGATGTTTGCTCGCTGACAATGTGTTGGCGAGTTGCAGGAGCTTGTCCTTGCCGTTCTCGCCCGTCCGATACTCATCCAACGCATCGAGGTAGACCGTATCGGGGGCCGGCAGCGGAACACCGCTCATCGCTTCGCGACACGTGACGACTTCGCCCCCTTCGGCCGCGGCCTCATGGCGCAATGCCGTCGACTTACCGAGGCCGGGCTCGCCGAGCAGAACGACACACGGTTCATCGCGCAGCGAACTCAGGCGGCGTTCGCTCGCTTCTGCCTCGCCGTGAACAAGGACGCGTCGGTCTAGGGATGCAATCTTCATGAGCAAGAAATACTGTCGCCCGTGTCAGCGACAAAGAACAAAATGCGAGCCCTGGGCTGCTCCACATCGCGTTCGCTGTGGATTCTCCATATTGCAGGAGCCTTGCTTTCGACCGCAGTTTCTTCGACAGACTTAGCAGGGGACCGACAGCACACCGGCAATCCTCGGCTCGGCAACCCAACGGTCACAAACTGCGAGGCTTTCGAGCTTGCCGGCCATTATCGACGTCTGGAGCGCAAACACATTCGACTCGGTCTTGCTTAAGTTCCTGACGTCGAAGGCAGACCTGGTCCGGGCCTATTTTGACACCGACAGGGACATCTTTCTTTCCTACGATCTAGGCCGTGGGCAACCGCGACCGATGATGCGCCCCGACAACCCCTACGCCTCGGACTTTTATAGTCTGCTCGACACCGCCGACGAACTCATGGCTGCGCGCACAATCCGCGCCTTTCACTACACGCGGCTTACCGATGATGAAGTCACCGACCTGTCTCGTTCCGGCATCCATCTGTCGACACCGGCAACGCTGCTCCGGCGCTTCAACACACTGGTTACATCAGCCGTTTTGCCGCGCGCGATAGCCGACAGCCTATACGCGCAGAGTCCGTTCCACAGCGATCAGCGCGAAGCCCGAGCCGGAAAGTTCTGGATGGTATCGCATCCCACACCACCTGAAGATGGCGGCGTTGTCCCGCTCATGAAGCACTGGGGTGGCGAAGTCGCCTCCATGTGGGTCAGCGACCCGGGGCTCTTGGCTCCATTGCAGGCCATCGGCCGCGCACGCATCCTCGAGGTGGCCGTGCCGCTCGCGTTGACACGGCACAGCTACGCCGCCGGCAAGGCGGTCGTCGCCACCTTTGGTCGCTCCGTGGGAGCTATCCCGGAAAAGGGGGCCTTCGACCTCTATATAGATCAGGCATTGCCGCCTTCCGCCGTTCTTTCCGTCCACACCGAAGGCGACCCTGCCTACACCGCTGTGGGCACCACTTATCCCGCAGGGTTTACCGACGTGGATGCAGGTCGCTGGAAAGAACTGACTGGCGAGGAAGACTGATCGCGCGTGCCACCTGGCCAGTCGGCCAACACCATGCGTGAGCGCCCGTCGAGGGCGGCTATTGGGCCGAGCGCAGCAAGATCAAGGCCGGAAGCAGTGTCATCCTCGAACTGCGCGGCTCGACGAAATCGCCGGCCAATGCCGAATGATAACGCATCGGCAAATTGCAGACCCGCTACATGGCTGGATGGAGCGGTCAATATGCCACCTCCTATCAACCAGGGCGCATCCTCACTTGCGTCGCGCTCAATGCCGTTTCTGGCACGATCCTGATCGATCATGATCATGGCCGGCCGGCCTTCAGCGTACAATTCTTCCTGGAGCGACCGCAGCATCACGCGCTTGAGCGCGGCATTCCGACTGACGCCGAACTCAGCGTTTCCCTGCTCGCGCCACTGCCGTCTCATCTGTTTGTATTGGCCGGCGGAAAGATAGCTGTAGCGCATGCTGGCCCCGGAGCGATCGACCAGTTCGCGCATCAGATGAAACATCCCCATCCGGTCCGAAATACTGACGTCGCGCCAGCGTGAGCCCTCCTTCGGGTTGAAGACTTCCGCCCCGTGAAACTCAAGCTGACCTAGCTGCCTCAGACGCTCATTGAGAACGCTCTCGATCTCCGAGTAGCGCTCCGAATCCAACTTTATCGCTGCGAGCACACGCAGGTCGGGGACCAAAGCCTTTGTGCCACCGCCATGAAAATCGGTATCATCCACAAACACCAGTGTCGTTCCCGGCTCACGCATCTCCGCGAGAACATAGGTGAGATCGAACTCTCCGCTGGACGCCGTCATCGTGTCTTTCCTCACCTCGGCATTCCGAATCGGCCCCACTGAAGCAGGCCTGTGGCGAAACGAGCTGAATGCTTCGCGGACCGCCGACTCGGCGCGATCCGAACCGAGCAGGATACTACCAGAAACTCGTCCGCCTCGGATGACCTCCAATGATGGTTCGCGTCCCCATCGAGGTATGGCCCGCGATCAAGTTTGGCGCCGGCGCCGCGAGTCCGATTGACTCATTCCCATTGAATAGAACAAATAGGGAACATACCAACCCAGAAATCCATTGGGAAGACCGTTTGAGAGTGATTTATCCATGGGTCAGCCGGCCGCCAGCCCTGCCATCGCTGCGCTTCGCGAGCGAATCGCACGCCTCGAAGGCGGGCCGGCGCGTCATCGTGCGGCGCTTCCGTTCGGCGTCCCCGCTATCGATAGGGCACTGCCGGGAGGTGGGCTGGCGCTCGGGGCGCTGCATGAGGTGGCGGGCGGCCGCAACGGGGCAATCGATGGGGCGGCGGCGGCGTTATTTGCCGCCGGCATCGCCGCGCGCACCAAAGGCAAGGTGCTCTGGTGCGTCACCCGGCAGGATCTCTTCGCCCCGGCGCTCGCCCAGGCAGGGCTGCTGCCCGGCCGTGTCGTCTATGTCGAGGCCGGCGACGAAGCCTCGGTGCTCGCCTGTTTCGAGGAAGGGCTTCGCCATGGCGGGCTCGGCGCCGTCGTCGCGGAACTGGCCCGTCTTCCCATGACCGCCTCCCGCCGACTGCAACTGGCCGCCGAGACATCCGGCGCCATCGGCATCGCTATCCGCCGCTGGCGCCGACAGACCGAAGCCACCGATTTTGGACAACCGACCGCCGCGGTCAGCCGCTGGCGCGTCTCCGCGCTTCCCTCCCGCCCCTTGCCGGTTCCCGGCATCGGCCGCGCCCGCTGGCAGCTCGAACTCATCCGGGTGCGGGCGGGAGAAAGCGCCGATTTCGAAGTGGAAGCCTGCGATGACAAGGGTCGTCTCGCTCTATTTTCCGACCTGGCCGACCGATCGCCTGCGGCGCGCGATGGGGACATCCGCGCCCTCGGCTGAAACCCCGATCGTCATGCTCGGCCGGCAGGGAAACCGGCGGCTGGTGCTGGCCGCCGATGCGGCGGCGCGCGCGGCTGGCCTGCGCGTCGGCATGCCGGCGAGCAAGGCCCAGGTTCTGGTGCCCAACCTCCAGAGCTTCGACCTCGACGCGCCGGGCGATGCCGCGGCGCTCGATAGAATGGCGCTCTGGTGCTTGCGCTACGCGCCGATCATCGCCGCCGACCCGCCCGATGGTCTCATCATCGACACCACGGGCGCCGATCATCTGCATGGCGGCGAAGAGGCGATGCTCGAGGGGCTGGTATCGCGCCTGGCGGCATCCGGGATCGACGCTCGGGTCGCAGTGGCGGACACCTGGGGCGCCGCCCATGCCTGCGCACGTTTCCTCGCCCGTCCGACCTTCATCGTCCCGACGGGGCAAGCTCCGGCGATCGTGCGCGGCCTTCCGATCGGCGCCTTGCGGCTTCCCCACGAGATCATCTCCGGCCTGCTCACGCTCGGCTTCGAGCGGGTCGGCGACCTCGAAGCGGCGCCGCGCGCCTCTCTGACCCTGCGCTTCGGGCCCGAACTCGGCCGCCGCCTCGACCAGGCCCTGGGCCGGCGTGGCGAGCCATTCGAGCCCGTCCGCTCGCCCGAAATCATCGAAGTCCGCCGCGCCTTCGGCGAGCCGATCAGCGCGGCGGAAACCATCGCCCGCTATACCGGCAAGCTCGTCACGGCTCTCTGCGAAGCGCTCGAGACCAGGGGCCTCGGCGTCCGCCGGCTCGACCTCGTCTTTCACCGCGTCGATAGCCGCTTCGAAGCCATTCGCGCCGGGACCGCCGTGCCCGTGCGCGACGTCAAGCGGCTGACCCGGCTCCTCACCGACCGGATCGAGACCGTCGATCCCGGCTTCGGCATCGAGGTCATGACGCTGGCCGCGACCCTCACCGAGCCGTTCGGCGCCCGGCAGATCATCTCCTCGCTGGTCGAGGAACCCGAGCCCGACATCACCGACCTCATCGACACGCTCAGCAATCGCATCGGCGAGCAGCGACTCTATCGCTTTGCTCCGGTCGAGAGCGACGTACCGGAACGCGCCATCCGCCGCGTTGCGCCGACCGCGCCGGATGACGGGACGAACTGGCCAGGCGACTGGCCGCGCCCGCCGCGTCTGCTGGCGCATCCCGAACCCATCGAGACCATGGCGCTGCTGCCCGACCACCCGCCGGTCTGGTTCAGTTGGCGCGGCATCCGGCATCGCGTCGCGCGCGCAGACGGTCCGGAACGCGTTTTCGGCGAATGGTGGCAGCGCGATGCCGAACTGATCGCGGTCCGCGACTATTTCCAGGTGGAGGACGCGTCCGGGGAGCGCTTCTGGATCTATCGTGCCGGCGACGGCGAGGATCCCGAGACCGGCTCGCACAAATGGTTTCTGCATGGGGTCTTCGCATGAGCGGGCCGCGCTATGCCGAATTGCAGGTCACGAGCCACTTCTCGTTCCTGCGCGGTGCGAGCAGTTGCGATGAGCTTTTCGCCCAGGCCACCATACTCGGCATCGAGGCCCTGGCCGTGCTCGACCGCAATTCGCTGGCCGGCGTTGTGCGTGCCCATCAGGCAGCCAAGGATACCGGCATCCGGCTCATCGTCGGCTGCCGCCTCGATCTGGTCGATGGCATGTCGGTGCTGGTCTATCCGACCGATCGCGCCGCCTATTCCCGGCTGTGCCGGCTGCTCACCCTGGGCAAGAAGCGCGGCGGCAAGGCAAAGTGCCACCTCGAGTGGGACGACGTCGCCACCTACGCCGAGGGTCTCATCGCGGTCCTCGTCCCCGCTCAGGCGGATGAGACCTGCGCGATGCAACTGCGGCGCCTGCGCGACACCTTCAAGGACCGCGCCTATCTCGCTTTGACCCTGCGGCGCCGGCCCAACGATCAGCTTCGCCTCCACGATTTGTCCAACCTCGCCACCCGGATGCGGGTTCCGACGGTGGTGACGAACGACGTTCTGTTCCACGAACCCGGCCGGCGCATCCTGCAGGATGTGGTGACGGCCATTCGCCACAACATCACCATTGACGCGCTGGGCTTTAGGCGCGAGCGCCATGCTGACCGCTATCTCAAGCCGCCCGAGGAAATGGCACGGCTGTTCTCGCGCTATCCCGAAGCTTTGGCGCGCACGCACGAGATTGCCCGCCAGTGCCGCTTCTCGCTCGACGAACTGGCCTATCAATATCCGGAAGAAAAGATGCTGCCCGGGCTGACGGCGCAGCAGGCGCTTGAGAAACTAACCTGGGAAGGCGCCGAACGGCGCTATCCCGAAGGCGTCCCGGACAAGGTCATCGCCCTCATCAAACATGAATTGCGGCTGATCGCGACGCTGCAATATGCGCCGTATTTTCTGACCGTGAACGCCATCGTGCAGTTCGCACGCAGCCGGGACATCCTGTGCCAGGGCAGAGGATCGGCCGCCAATTCGGCGGTTTGCTACGTGCTGGGCATCACCAGCATCGATCCCGAACGCAACAATCTCCTCTTCGAGCGTTTCGTCAGCCAGGAGCGCAAGGAGCCCCCTGATATCGACGTCGATTTCGAGCATGAACGGCGCGAGATCGTCATGCAGTGGGTCTACGAGACCTACGGCCGCGATCACAGCGCGCTCTGCTCGACCGTCGTGCGCTATCACACCAAGGGCGCCGTCCGCGACATCGGCAAGGCGCTCGGCCTGCCCGAGGACGTCACCAAGATGCTGTCCTCGCAGGTCTGGGGTCACGGCGAGGGCATCGACGAGTCGCGTGCCCGCGAACTCAATTTCAACCTGGCCGATCGCCGGCTGCGGCTGACGCTGGAACTGGCGCAGCAGTTGGAAGGGACGCCCCGGCACCTCTCGCAGCATCCGGGCGGCTTCGTTCTGACCAATGACAGGCTTGATGACCTAGCGCCGATCGAGCCGGCCCGCATGGTCGATCGCCAGGTCATCGAGTGGGACAAGGACGACATCGACATCCTCAAATTCATGAAGGTCGACGTGCTGGCGCTCGGCATGCTCACCTGCATGAAGCGCAGCTTCGATCTGCTCGCCGAGCACAAGGGCATGACCCTCGACCTCGCCACCATCCCGGCCGAGGACCCGGCGACCTACGCCATGATCCGCAAGGCGGACACGATCGGCGTCTTCCAGATCGAAAGCCGGGCACAGATGTCGATGCTGCCGCGCATCAAGCCGCGCACCTTCTACGATCTGGTCGTGGAGGTGGCCATCGTTCGCCCCGGTCCGATCCAGGGCGACATGGTCCATCCCTATCTTCGCCGCCGCGAGGGCAAGGAGCCGGTCGAATTCCCGACGCCCGAGCTGGAGCGCGTGCTGGGCAAGACGCTCGGTGTACCGCTATTCCAGGAGCAGGCCATGCAGGTCGCGATGGTCTGCGCCGGCTTTTCCGCCGGCGAAGCCGACCAGTTGCGCCGCGCCATGGCGACGTTCAAGCACACCGGCGGGGTCAGCAAGTTCAGGAACAAGCTGATCGGCGGCATGATCGCCAATGGTTATACCCCGGACTTCGCGGCCAACACCTTCAGGCAACTCGAAGGCTTCGGCAGCTACGGCTTTCCCGAAAGCCACGCCGCTTCGTTCGCCCTGATCGCCTATGCGTCATCCTGGATGAAATGCCACCATCCCGACGTCTTCTGCTGCGCGCTGCTCAACTCCCAGCCGATGGGCTTCTATCTGCCGGCACAGATCGTGCGCGATGCCCGCGATCATGGTGTCGAGATCCGACCCGTCTGCATCAATGCCAGCCGCTGGGACTGCACGCTGGAACCGGCCGGCGAGGATGGCCGGTTCGCCGTCCGTCTGGGTCTCCGCCTCGTCAAAGGTCTCGCCAATGCCGACGCCGGCGCGATCGTCGCGGCACGGGCGGACGAGCCCTTCGCCTCCATCGACGACCTCTGGCACCGCGCGGGCGTTCCCGCGGCGTCGCTCGTGCAACTCGCCGAAGCCGATGCCTTCCGCGCCGATCTCGGCCTGGCGCGTCGCGAGGCGCTCTGGGCCCTCAAGGGATTGCGCGACGAACCCTTGCCGCTCTTTGCCGCCGCGTCGGCGCGTGAGCGGCAGACCGTCGCCGAGATTCACGAACCGGCCGTGCCCCTGCGCGCGATGACGGCCGGACGGGAAGTGGTCGAGGATTACGGGCATGTCGGGCTCACCCTGCGCAGTCATCCGCTGTCCTTCCTGCGCGCCGACCTTGTCCGACGCCGCATCGTGACCTGCCGCGAGGCAATGCAGGCCCGCGACGGCCGCTGGCTGGAGGCCGCGGGGCTGGTGCTGGTGCGCCAGCGCCCCGGTTCGGCCAAGGGCGTCATGTTTCTCACCATGGAAGACGAGACCGGCGCCGCCAATGTCGTGGTCTGGGTCAAGGTCTTCGAGAAGTTCCGCCGCGTGCTGCTCTCCTCGTCGATGCTCGCCGTGCGTGGCCGGATTCAGCGCGAAGGCGAGGTCGTGCACCTGGTCGCCAACCAACTCACCGACCTGTCCGGTGACCTCGCCAGCGTCGGCAACCGCGATACGCCGTTTCCGCTGCCGCACGGCCGCGGCGACGAGGCGCACCATGGCGGCCCGGGGATCGATCCGCGCTGCTTGCCGAAAGGGTTCAGGCCGCGCGACATGGTGGATCCGACGCTGAAGGTCGATCCGATCAGGGTGAAGACACGCGACTTCCGGTGATACCGTGCAACAGTCAGAGGGCCGTCCGCTTCTGGCGTGAGCGGACGCCGCTCCGTTCACGAAGCCGTATTGTCGTCCTTCAGCTTGCGCTTGCCCTCTTCGAGAAAGCGCTCCAGCAGTGCCTCCATGGCGGGAATCGGGTTGTCCGGATTCTCGGCGCGGAGCTTTTCAGTCTGCTCGACGAATCCCGAAATCAGGTCGCCCATCGTGTCCGGCGATGTCGCCAGCCGCTGGAGCATCTTCATCCCATTGTGGGCATAGCCCAAGAATTCTGCGTTGCGCGCGGTGATCTCGCTCAGCATCTCCTTGGTGATCCGCTCGCCGGGCGGCACGAAGGCACCGTCAACCCAGTCCACGTAGAGCGAAGCATTCTTCGCCGTGTTCGATGCGTGGTGAAACTCCTCCTGGGTCTTCTTGAACGCATCCAGAGCCGCCTTGAAATCCCCGCGCGATTTGGCCTCCTTCTCGGCCGCGGATCCTTCAAGCATATAGGCATTGGACTTGTTCTTGGACGCGTGCCGCGCCAACGCGGCCAGGACCTTCTTCTCGTCCACGTCGAAGCCGACAATCAGGCTGACGGCCCACGCGCCGAGCGTCTCGATCTTGGAGCACTCCTCGAGAGAAATCTGGTGCAGGAACAGGGCGCGCGAGACCGCTCCCGCCTTGGCCAGCAATTCTGCCTCGAAAAACAACTGCTCGGCGTTCTCGAACGTCTTCGCGGCCCCCGCCGCAAGGACGTCGATCGACGCCTTGGCCGCTCCTTCGGCTGTCTCAGTCACACACCGCACTCGAACGAGGCGGAATGATTGCCTTGGGCCTCGCGCCAGATCCCCGTGATGGCATGCATGCGTTTGATCTCACCGTAAATGCCGCCAGGGCGACGACGAGGCACAGGATGGCGCTGCTGGCGCGGTTCGACATGACTAGCGGTTTCTCGCCAGAATCTTAACATTTCTTTGTCCTGAGCCGGATTTCATTCCGGGCGTGCATTGGCATATCCCCTACGGGGGGATAGCATATGTGTATGGGCCAGACACCCCACCTTCACGAAACCCACCCCCAAATCGTCAAACGATTGAAGCGCGCCGATGGTCATCTGCGTGGCGTCATCGAGATGATCGAGGCGGGCCGGCCCTGTCTCGACATCGCCCAGCAGCTCCACGCCGTCGAGAAGGCCATCGCCCAGGCCAAGAAGACTCTCATTCAGGATCACCTCGACCATTGCCTGGAGGAAGTGGTCGGGCCGCTCGCGCGCGACCGGCGGCGGTCGATCGACGAGTTCAAAGAGATCGCGAAATATCTGTGATGCTGGCGATCCTGAAGAACCGAACCTACCGCCATCTCTTTCTCGCCCAGGTGATCGCACTGGTCGGGACCGGCCTCGCGACTGTTGCCCTCGGGCTGCTTGCCTTCGAACTGGCGGGCGAGAACGCGGGCGCGGTGCTGGGGACGGCGCTCGCGATCAAGATGATCGCCTACGTGACGGTGGCGCCGATCGCATCGGCATTCGCCGAGCGGGTGCCGCGCCGCGCCATGCTGGTGACGCTCGATCTCGTGCGCGCAGGAGTGGCGGTGTTTCTCCCCTTCGTCACAGAGATCTGGCAGGTCTACGTCCTGATTTTCGTCCTCCAGTCGGCTTCCGCTGCCTTCACGCCCACCTTCCAGGCGACGATCCCCGATATCTTGCCGGACGAGAAGGAGTACACGCGCGCATTGTCGCTCTCGCGGCTGGCCTACGATCTGGAAAGCGTCGTCAGTCCCATGCTGGCGGCCGCACTGCTCGCCTTCATCTCCTTCCACAATTTGTTCGTCGGCACGGTGATCGGCTTCCTCGTCTCGGCGGCGCTGGTGGTGTCGGTCGTACTGCCGAGCCCGAAGCCGTCAAAGCCACGTGGCATCTACGACCGCACCACACGCGGCACCAGAATCTATCTGGCGACGCCGCGCCTGCGCGGCCTGCTCGCGCTCAACCTCGCCGTCGCTTGCGCGGGCGCGCTGGTGATCGTCAACACCGTGGTTTATGTGCAGGCCACTTTCGGCCTCGACCAGCAGGCCACCGCCCTGGCGCTCGCGGCCTTCGGCGGCGGCTCCATGGTCGCAGCACTCGCGCTGCCGAAGCTGCTGGAGGCCATTCCGGATCGCACCGCCATGCTGGCGGGTGCATCGTTGCTGGCGGCAGGAACGCTGACGGCTGCCGCACTACCCGGATATGGCTGGCTTTTGCCACTGTGGTTCGTCCTCGGCCTCGGCTATTCGACGGCGCAGACGCCATCCGGCCGGCTGCTCAGGCGCTCGGCCAATCCAGAGGACCGCCCGGCGCTGTTCGCTGCGCAGTTCGCGCTCTCCCATGCCTGCTGGCTGATCGCCTATCCGCTCGCCGGCTGGGCGGGTGCCGCCCTTGGACTCCCGGCGACCGCGATCATTCTCGCAGGTCTGGCGGCCGTAGCGATCTGCATCGCTTTCTCGGTCTGGCCGGTCGATGATCCGGAGGTCGTCGAGCATGGTCATGACGAGTTGCCTGCCGACCATCCGCACCTTGCCGACGCGGATCGCGGGCATCGTCACGCCCATGCCTATGTGATCGACGATATGCATCTCGCATGGCCGCGCGAGCACTGACTGGCAACGTGGAAGACCTGCTCTCGCTGGCCGGGCTGTTCGCCGTCGCTTTCATCGCCGCAACGATCCTGCCGGCCCAATCGGAAGCCGCCCTGGTCGGATTGCTGGTTCTTGGCAAGCAATCGCCCGCCCTGCTGGTGATCGTCGCAACCTTCGGCAATGTACTCGGCTCCATCACCAACTGGCTGCTCGGACGCTGGATCGAGCACTATCGCGACAAGCACTGGTTTCCCGTCAGCCAACAGACGCTCGACCGCGCGACCGGCTGGTATCGAAGATGGGGCCGCTGGAGTCTGCTGCTCTCCTGGGCTCCGCTCGGGGGCGACGCGCTGACCGTTGCCGCCGGTGTCCTGCGCGAGTCGTTCTGGAGTTTCCTGCTCCTCGTCACGATCGCGAAGGCGGGTCGCTACATCATCCTTGCCGCAATCACGCTGGGGGTGCTGTGATGTGGCAGATCTATCAGCAACTCGTTGCCGTCCAGCGCGAAATCTACCTGACCTTCGCCAGCCACATCCGGACATTCGCCGAGACGGGCGACTGGACATTGCTTGCGACCTACCTGCCGATGGGCGTCGTGTTCGGCGCGGCCCATGCCCTGACCCCCGGCCACAGCAAGGCGGTGCTCGCCACCTATCTGACCGGCTCGACGGCGAGCGTGCCGCGCGGGCTGGGCGTGTCGCTGCTGCTTTCAGCCGTCCATGTCGGCATGTCCGTGCTGATCGCGCTGCTGTCGCTGCCGCTGGTCTCGGTCGCGTTCGGCAGCGTCGGCCGTGCGCCGCTGCTGGAGAACCTCAGCCGGGGCCTGCTCGGCGTGATCGGGCTCTGGATGCTCTGGCAGGCCGTGCGCGGCACGGGACATGCGCATACGGGACAAGCGACCGCGGCCGGGTTCGCGGCCGGCCTGGTCCCTTGTCCGCTGACCCTCTTCGTCATGACCTTCGCGATCTCGCGGGGCGTGCCGGAAGCGGGTGTAGCTTTTGCCGCGGTCATGATGATCGGCGTGGCGCTTGTGCTGGCGATGGTCGCACTCGCCGCCGTTCTGTTTCGCCAGCAACTCCTGCGGCTTCTGTCGTCGCGCCCGCGTCTGGTCGATGTGGTGACGCGCACGATCCAGCTCCTTGCCGGCGTCGTGCTGGTTGTCGTCGCCGTCAATGCGCTGATGGATTCATGATGCTTGACAGGTCTCATTCGCCGCGCAGAATAGAGTGCATGGGGATTGCGATCTCCCCACGAGGCTACGGCCCAAGAATCGCGTCCATCAAACCCGGCAACGGAAGGACGCGCCATGCCATCCCCCACGACCATATCCATTGACAAGCTCGCCCGTCTCGTCGGCACGCCGAACGCTCCGGCGCTGATCGACGTGCGCATCGAGGAGGACTTCAAGGCCGATCCCCGCCTGATACCCGGCTCGGTGCCACGCCCGCATGACAGGATCGAAGAATGGGTAGCAGGACTGGGCCGACCGGCGGCCGTCGTCATCTGCCGTCAGGGCCGCAAGCTCAGCGAAGGCGTCGCGGCATGGCTTCGCCATCTCGGCGTCGCGGCGGAAGCCCTGGAGGGCGGCCATGACGCATGGATCGCCGCAAACCTGCCCGTCGTGCCAGCAAGCCGTCTGCCCGCCCGCGACAGTTCGGGGCGAACCGTCTGGGTAACGCGGGCGCGGCCCAAGATCGACCGCATCGCATGCCCCTGGCTGATCCGCCGCTTCGTCGACCCCCACGCCGTGTTCCTCTTCGTCGCGCCGCAGGAGGTCGCGGCCGTGGCCGAACGCTTCTCCGCCACGCCCTTCGACATCGAGGACGTGTTCTGGAGCCATCGCGGCGAGCTTTGCACTTTCGACGTCATGGTCGAGGAGTTTGGCCTGGCAACCGAGGCGCTGCTGCGGCTGGCACGGATTGTTCGCGGCGCCGACACCGCGCGGCTCGATCTCGAGCCGGAGGCGGCTGGGCTGCTTGCGGCCTCACTTGGCCTGTCGCGCATGTATGCCGACGACCTCGAACAGCTCGAAGCCGGCATGACGCTCTATGACGCCTTCTATCGCTGGGCCAGAGACGCGACGGGCGAGACCCACAACTGGCCGTCTGCCAGGCAGGGAGGCGTCAAATGAGCGGCTCCCCTGCATCGGCTTCGGCTGAGGCTGCAACGGTCGGCACAGCAGCGGAGGCGGGTCTTTCGCCACCCATCCTGTCGCCCGGGCAGATATTCGTCCGCTTCCTTCGCTTCGGCCTGCTCGCCTTCGGTGGACCGGTCGCGCAGATCGCGATGATCCGGCGCGACCTGGTCGACGAGGAGCGCTGGCTGTCGAGTGGTCGCTTCAACCGCCTGCTCGCCATCTATCAGGTGCTGCCCGGACCCGAGGCGCACGAGCTATGCGTCCATATCGGCATGCTCGCCGGCCGCAGGCTCGGCGGCGTGCTCGCCGGCCTCGGCTTCATGCTGCCGGGCTTCATGCTGATGCTCCTGCTGTCCTGGCTCTATTTCACGATCGACATCACCACGTCCGCCCTCGGACCGATCTTTCTCGGCGTGCAGGTCGCGGTGATCGCCCTGATCGTCCGCGCCGTCCACCGGATCGGCGAGCACATCCTGCTCGACCGATGGCTTTGGGGTATCGGCATAGCGGCGGCCGTCGCCACGGCGCTCGGCGTAGGGTTCTGGATTACGCTGCCGGCGGCAGGCCTCGCCTATATGCTTGCACGGCGCGAGCAGGCAGCACTTGCCGGCGCGGTGCTGCTCGTCGCTGCCGTGCTCGCATTCCTCGTCGGACCAGGAGATGGCTTGCTTCACGCCCTGGCACCGCAGCAAACCGTCCCGCTCGACGCCGTGACGACGCAGCAGGCCACCGTGTTGGCCCTCTTCCTGTCCGGTCTCAAGGCCGGCCTGCTCACCTTCGGCGGGGCCTACACCGCCATACCGTTCGTGCGTGACGACGCCGTTGGCAATGGATGGATGACCGACGCGCAATTTCTCGACGGGCTCGCCCTCTCGGGCATCCTCCCTGCGCCGCTCATCATCTTCTCGACCTTCGTGGGCTATGTCGCGGGAGGTCCGCTTGGTGCGATCGCCATGACCGCCGGCATCTTCCTGCCGGCCTTCGGTTTCTCGCTGACCCTCTACGATCGTCTCGAAAGGGTGGTCGAGAACAGGACGCTGCACAGCTTCCTCGAAGGTGTCGCCGCCGGCGTGGTCGGCGTGATCACAGTCACGACCGTCGAACTCGCGATCGCCGTCGTGCACAGACTGCCCTCGGTGGTTCCGGGCCTGGCCATCTTCGCGCTGGCGCTCGGCGTGCTCTATTTGTGGAAGTCGAAGGTCAATGTACTCTCGGTGATTGTCGGCGCCGGCGCTCTGGGATGGTTGCTGTTCGGCGTGGCCTAGCTGTTGATGAGAGTAAGGCGGGTTCAGACGGTCGACGTCCGATCGCGCTCATCCTCTGACCCTCTTCGATGTCCACGCCGCTCCCCAGAACGCGAGTGCCATCAGGCAGGACATGGCAAACACCGCGACCATGACCATCCCGTAGTTGCCGGTGGCACTCCAGAGCGCGGCGGCCGCGAGTGGGGCAATTGCCTTGGCGATCGTCATGGGAACCGCCAGGGCGCCGTTGATGGCGCCATAGGCCTCGCGTGAGACCATCTCGGGAATGACGATCCCGCGCACGATGGTCATGATGCCATTGGCAGCGCCGTAGAGCGCGGCCGCCCCGCCCATGATCCAGAACATCGCTGGCGCCCAGGCGAATGCAGCCATGGCCAGTGGAAAGGCGATAACGACCAGAGAGCCGAGACGGCGCCCCGATGCCTGCCGGCCGAAGGCCATGACAGCGACGCGGCCGGCGACCTGCGCGGGCCCGATCAGGGTCATCGCCAGGACCACGGCTCCAGTATCAAACCCGCGTTCAAGCATCATCGGATAAAAGTGATAAATGAAGGCGGAGAAAGTCGCCGTGTACGCCGTGAATGAGACGACAAGGCCCCAGAAGACAGGATTTGCGAGAGCACTCCGCAACGGAGGGCGACGCAGCGGGTTGCCCGCTTGGACCGCTCGGCCCGCATCCTGGGACGGATCGATCACCCAAAAGTAGATCGAAGCGCAGAGCAGGATGTTCACCCCGGCCAGCACCTCCAATGTCCCCCGCCAGCCGACATGATCGAGCAGGATTTGCACGACCGGGACAAAGACGGTGGAGGCGAAGCCGCCCCATAGCGTTAACGCGGTGATGCCGCCGCGGGCGTGGATCGGCCCGGCCCGTCGCGCGATCACCGCGAATGCCGGCTCGTACAATGTCGCAGCTTGCAGCGCGCCGACCCCCGCCGCGGCGACGTAGAACAGCCAAATGCTGTCGACGAGACTCCATGCCGCCAGCAGGATGCCGGCGAGCACCGACGCCGCTGCCATCACCACGCGGCCCCGACCGCGATCAATCGCCTGCCCGATGGGGACGGCAATCACTGCCGCGAGCAATGCGCCGAGTGTCGCCGCGCCATAGATCGCCGGCTTGTCCCAGCCGAGGTCCGCCTCCATGGCCGTCGCGATCAGCGGGAACGAGTAATAGAGCGATCCCCAAGACGCGATCTGTGCGATCCCGAGCCCGGTGATAAACCAGCTTCGACCTGAGACGGGAGCGGGAGCCGCGACATCAGACAACGCGCCGACCCTGCGCGTCGATGACGACCTCGCCGTCTTCCTTGACGAAGGGACCAATCTCCGGGTTCTCGAGGATCTCCAGCACGACCTCGGACGGTCGGCAGAGGCGTGTGCCCTTGGGCGTCACCACGAAGGGGCGGTTGAGCAGAATGGGGTGCGCGCCGATGGCATCGAGCCGTTCGTCATCGCTCTTGCCAGCATCGCCCAGGCCCAACGCATCGAAGGGCGTACCCTTCTGCCGCAGGGCTTCCCGCACCGTCAGACCCGCATCGGCAATCAGCTTGATGACCGTTTCCCGCTCCGGCGGGGTGAGGAGATATTCGATGATACTCGGCTCGACGCCCGACTGACGGATCATGGCGAGCGTGTTGCGGGAGGTGCCGCAATCGGGGTTGTGGTAGATGGTGACACTCATGCGGGTTTCTCGTTCGGTAGGAGCCATCGGACCAAGCCGAGGGCAATGACGGCGCCGGCGCACTGCGCCACGACGAAGGCCGGAACATCCTCGGGGCGGATGCCTGAGAACGTGTCGGTCAGCGACCTGGCAATGGTGACGGCGGGATTGGCGAAGGATGTCGATGCGGTGAACCAATAGGCCGCCATGATGTAGGCGGCGACGAGCGCTGGAACGGCCGGGGGTCGCACGCGGGAGCCAAGCAGGATTGTGGCCACGAGGCCAAAGGTCGCGACCCCCTCCGAAAGCCATTGCGCCCCACCGGTCCTGGCCTGGACGCCAGCGACCACCGGCGCGGTCTCAAACATGAGATGCGCAAGCACGGTGCCGGCAACGCCGCCCGCCACCTGGACGACCGCATAGAGCCCGGCCGTTCGCGCGCTCATGGCCCCCTGCATCGCGGCCACCAGTGTGACGGCTGGATTGAAGTGGGCTCCGGAAAGCGGCGCCAGGAGGGTGATGAGGACGAAGAGGATGGCGCCGGTCGGCAATGTGTTGCCGAGCAGGGCGACAGCGGTGTCCCCGGTCAGGCGTTCGGCCATGATCCCCGACCCCACGACCGTAGCGACGAGGAGGCCGGTGCCCAGAGCTTCGGCCGTGAGCCGCCGTGATAGTGACGTCATGACACCTCGCGGCTCATGAGGGCCGCAGAGGCGCAGATCGACGTGGCCTGCCGGGTCTCCAGGATTGACGGCGGGGCGCCCGCGCGTTCTGTCCGGACGAAGCCGAGCCGCTCGAAGAAGGGAACCGCCGTGTTGGTGAGGAGCCAGGTGCGCCGTGCGCCGGCATTGCGCACCTCAGTCAGCAGGGCTTCCGTGACTGCCCGGCCGAAACCCCGTCCGCGATGTTCGGGCGGCACGACGATGGACCGGATCAGAGCATCGTCGCCGTAGAGCTCGAAGCCGCAATAGCCGATCGCCACGCCATCGCGCTCAACCCGAAAGAAGCTGCGACCCGGCTCGTCCAGATCTTCAATCGGGAGGTCGCCCGCCAGCAAGGCGTTCTTCAGTTCGGGCGCCGATGCCTGTGTGGAGACCATCGAGATCATGCCGCACCCTTGCTCTTGGTCGTGCTGCCTTCCATCACGCCAATGAGGTGCAACTTGGAGGTCAGAGCCATGCGGTCGATGCTGGCGAGCGGCAGGCTCATGAAGGCGGCGATCCGGTTGCCGAGGAACTTCAGGGCGTCCTCGAATGCAGCCTCCTGCTTGAACTCCGGTCCCTGCACGGCGGCGGGATCTTCGATCCCCCAATGCGCCGTCATGGGCTGGCCGGGCCAGACGGGACAGACTTCGCCGGCCGCGTTGTCACAGACGGTGAAGACGAAATCCATCTTCGGTGCATCCGGCATCGCGAACTCGTCCCAGGGCTTGGAACGGAGGCCATCGGTGGCGATACCCGCCTTGCGCAGCGTGGCGAGGGTCAAGGGGTGAACCTCGCCCTTGGGGGTCGAACCTGCCGAATAGCCGCGGAACCGGCCCTCGCCGACATGGTTCAGCAGGGCCTCGCCGATGATTGAGCGGGCGGAATTACCGGTGCAGAGGAAAAGGACATTGTAGGTGCGGTCAGCAGGCACAGGCGTTCTCCTTGGCGGCGGGGGCGCAGCAGTCCGCGGCGACGGCGGCGGCAGGAGCGCAGATTTCCGGATGCCCCGAGCAGCAGTCGCGCATGAGGAATTGGATCAGGGCAGACAGCCCGTCATAATTGGCCGAGTAGACGATCGAGCGGGATTCCCGCCGCGACTGGATGAGGCCGGCGCGCTCCAGATGCGACAGGTGGAACGAGGCCCCCGACGAGGAGGCGCCCACGGCATCGCCGACAGCACCGGCGGACAGTCCATCCAGCCCAGCCTGCACCAGCACGCGCACCATGCGGAGGCGCGTTTCCTGGGAAAGTGCACCGAAGGCATCAAGGGCTTGCGATTCTTCGAGTTTCATTTCAATATCTCAAGTATCATTGAAATATGGATACTCGATCATGAACGCCCATGCAACTCTTCCCTATGTCGAGGTGGAAGCCTCCCTTGCTGCCGTGCTGGCGCACCTGGAGGGACAGGACGAGAAGCCCCTGATCATCGAATACGACGATCGCACCGTCCGGGCCGGCTATCATGTCACCGAGGTGAAGGCGGGCTCGTTCGTTACGCTCGACTGCGGGAACAACCCGGATGCCTGGCAGGAGACCGTCCTGCAGATCGAGGACATTCCGGCGACCGACGACCGCCCCATGATGACCGCCGGCAAATTCCGCAAGATCCTGAGCCAGGTGGATCGCAAGGTCCGGCTGAACCACGACGCCCGACTGACCATCGAGATCGGCCAGCCTGGAGAGGCGATGCGCGTATTCGATGTCGCTGAAGTGAATGTTCTCGAGGATCGTGTCCGCTTCGCGCTTGGTATGCGTGCCGCCATCTGCAAGCCAAGGCACCGCGCCCAAGAGGCTGCGGCCAACGCTTGCTGCGCATCGGCGGCCACGCCATCCGCCTGCTGTTGACCTGTGCTGGAGGCCTGAAGTTCGCCAGCAACGCGGCTCACTTCCTCTCTGGAAACGGGACGGGTGCGACGTTGCGGTCAGGTCAAGATCTTCGACCTGACGCCCGGTTCATCTTCAGCCCTGGCATGATGACCTTCATCGCTCACCCCGTCACTCGGCGCCCTTCCGAACCATCGTGACAACGAGTGAGCCTTCCGCCAGCGGCCGCAGCAATTCAGCTTCGGGCTTCGTGCGATGGAGCCACGCCTTCCAGTCGTCCGGTCGCAACACGACGACCTGCCGGTCGTGATAGGGCTTGATGTCGGGACCGGGTTCGGTCGTCAGCATGGCGAACGAGGCGGAGTGATTGCCCTGTGCTTCGCGCCAGATGCCGGCAATGGCCATGAAGGGGGCGCCGTTAAGCGTGAAGCGATGCTTGGTCTTGGGATATTTCGTGCCGGTGAATTCGAAGAACCCGGAAGCCGGGATGAGGCAGCGCCGGCTGTTTGAGAAGTTCCGCCCGTCGGAGCGATAGTTGAATACCGGACCGCGCTTGGGCTGATCCGACGGCAGCCCGAAATTCATCGGCGTCAGTTCGACCTCGTTGAAGTTCGCCGTGGCGCGCATGACCGGCGCCATGTCGTTGATACGGATGTCGTCCGCCTCCGGCAGGTCAAGTTCGGATTGTTGCGTCGGGATGCCAAGCTCGATCGCCTGCATCATCCGCACATACTCGACCCATTTCACATGCTGTTCGTAGGCATTGCACATTTCCGAACCTTAGCCCGGGATCGTTGGGATTTCGAGACTTGGTCTGCCACCGCATCCTCTCGGACCCAGACATTCGCACTGGCGTAATTCCTGAAACCCGCATTGCCGCTTTCGCTACTGAAAGGGGAACGCCTTCCCCTGCGGCCGAGCCAGGGTCTCGACCGACCCCTTCTGCGGGGAGACCCCGCAACGCCCCCTCAGAGTGAGAGTGCGGACGGGTTTGCCGTGACGGGTTGAAAGCCGGAGGAGAGCTTCCGGCGCCCGTCGCGGAGAACCGCGATGTCCAGACCTCACCGCCACGCCCGCGCCGGCACCGACTGGGCGAGCCTCTATGACGAGATCACCGGCAGGATCATTGCCGACCTCGAAACCGGCCGCTTCCCCTGGGTGCAGCCCTGGGGCACGTCAGCCGCCCAGGCGCCGCTTGGCCTGCCGAAGAATGCCAGCACCGGCCGCGCCTATTCCGGGATCAACATCCTGATCCTGTGGGGCGCAGTGGTCCAGCACGGCTTTCCTGGCCAGGGCTGGCTCACCTTCCGGCAAGCCCTGTCGCTGGGCGGCAATGTCCGCAAGGGCGAACACGGCACGACTGTCGTCTATGCTGATCGCTTCATTCCCGAAGACGAGAAGCAACGCGCCCGCGACATCGGCGACGAAGCCCAGGCCATTCCGTTCCTGAAACGCTTCACCGTGTTCAACCTGGCGCAGTGCGAGGGGCTGCCGGACGACATCGCCGTCGGGGCACCTCCACCTCCGCCGGGCACGATCGAGCCAACCGTCGCGGCGCTGATCGAGGCCACTGGCATCGATTTCCGCATCGGCGGCGACCGCGCCTTTTACGTGCCGATGCATGACTATGTGATGGTGCCGCCGCCAGCCGCATATTTCGAGTCGATCAACTGGCACCGCACAGCGCTGCACGAACTCGGTCACGCCACCGGCCATGCCTCGCGGCTCGCCCGTGATCTTGGCGGCTCCTTCGGCTCGAGGAAATATGCCTTCGAGGAGCTGGTCGCCGAAATGAACGCCGCCTTCTGCTGCGCGGCGCTCGGCATCGTTCCGACCGTGCGTCACGCCGATTACCTCGGCTCCTGGCTCGAGGTGCTGCGCGAAGATAATCGCGCCATCGTGCGCGCTGCCTCGCAGGCCAGCAAGGCAGCCGACTGGCTCCTCGGTTTCGTGCCGCAAACCAGCCGCGTCGCCGCAGCCGGCGCGGACGAGTCCGATGCGGCCGAGATCGACATGAGGGCGGCATGATCGCGAACCGTCTTGACCGCGGGCGAGGCGATACCCACATCCGTCAATGCTTGCATGACAGCGCCGTGTCGCCGTCAGTCTTGGCCCCGCGCCAAGGTCCCGTCCTTCTCCGAAGGTTAACCGGCGAGCCCCACACAGGGGCGCGCCATGGTGGTCGTCCCTCGCACAAGGAGGCGATCATGTCGCAACGTAAGCGTACCTACACACCACAAGAAACCGCACTCGCGAAACAGCTCTACGAGCGAGCCAAGGCAACCGGCACACTGAAGCGACCCCGCGCGATTGCCGCTCTGGCTTTGAGCAATGGCGTCCGCCAAGTCGCCTCGGCCTCGACCGTCACGTTTCGCGACTATCTCCGTGACGCGCGTCAGCAACTGGCGCGCCGCACAAGCTCGTGACGCTCTGCCCGGCCGGCGCGACACCCTCGTCCGGTGAGGGAGCCTAGACTTCGGCTTTTGGTCCGCCGCGTTTCGACGCGAGTATGCGGCGCCGTCCTCAGAGTGAGAGGGCGGCGCCGCTTCTCGTGACGGGTTGGAGGTCGAGAGGAGTTCCCGGCCGCCCGTCGCGGAGAAAGACCATGGCGACCGCCAAGCAGAAGATCACTCTCAACCCCTCGCGGGATATCCCCTTCAAGAAGCTGATGCTCAGCCAGGCCAACGTCCGGCGCATCAAGAACGGGCAGTCGATCGAGGATCTCGCCGCCTCCATTGCCCGGCGCGGGCTCCTGCAGAGCCTCAACGTCCGCCCCGTGCTCGACGCTGACCGCAACGAGACCGGCATGTTCGAGGTGCCCGCCGGCGGGCGGCGCTATCGCGCGCTCGAACTGCTGGTCAAGCAGAAGCGCATGGCCAAGACCGAAACCGTGCCCTGCGTCGTTTCGGACGCGAACAGCGCCGTGCCGATCGAGGAAGACTCGCTGGCCGAGAACTTCCAGCGCGAGGACCTGCATCCCCTCGACATGTTCCGCGCCTTCCAGACCCTGCACGATCAGGGTGCAAGCCACGAGGACATCGCCGCCCGCTTCTTCGTCTCGGCCACCTTCGTGCAGCAGCGCCTGCGCCTCGCCAAGGTGTCGCCCAAGCTGCTCGACATCTATGAGCAGGACGGCATGAAGCTCGACCAGATCATGGCCTTCACGGTCACCGACGATCATGCGCGCCAGGAACAGGTCTGGGAGGCGCTCCAGAATTCCTGGTCGCAGGAGCCGCATCAGATCCGGCGTATGCTGACCGAGACGGCGATCCGGGCCAATGACCGCCGGGCGTTGTTTGTCGGGATCGAGGCCTATGTCGCCGCCGGCGGGATCGTGCTGCGCGATCTGTTCGAAGCCGACAATGGCGGCTGGCTGCAGGACCCGGCGCTGCTCGATCGTCTCGTCGGCGAGAAGCTGCGGGCCAGCGCCAACGTCATCGCCGCCGAGGGCTGGAAGTGGATCGTTGTCGACGTCGATCTGCCCTATGGCCATGAGCACGGCATGCGCTCCCTGACCGGCACCTTCGCCGATCTCAGCGACGAGGAGCAGGCCAGCAGAACAGCGCTCCGCAGCGAGTATGACCAGATCGAGGCGCAGTATGGCGAAGCCGACGAACTGCCCGATGAGGTCGATCAGCGGCTCGGCGAGATCGAGCAGGCGCTCGGGCAGTTCGAGAACCGCCCGATGATCTACGAACCGGCCGAGATTGCCCGCGCCGGCGCCTTCGTCAGCATCGATCGGGACGGCGACCTGGTCGTTGATCGCGGTTATGTCCGTCCCGAGGACGAGGCCCCCGCAACCGTCGACGGCGACGCCGGCCACTCGCAGAACGATCCCGAAGGCGACGGTGCCGACTCCGCGGTCCGCCGGACAACGATCACCATCGGTGCGCAGGCCTCGGAACCTGACGAGGAGGAGAGCGACACCATCAAGCCGCTGCCGGAGCGGCTGGTCATCGACCTCACCGCGCACCGCACGCTGGCGCTGCGCAATGCCGTCGCCGGCAACCCACACATCGCGATGACGGCACTGCTCCATCGGCTTGTGCTTGACACCTTCGGTCAGCGCTCCTCGATCGGCTGTCTCGAAGCCTCCGTCCGCCACGTTTACTTCACCGCGCAGGACGTCGACCTCAAGGACAGTTCGGACGCCAGGGCCGTCGCCGACCGGCAGGGGGCCTGGAAGGCGGACATTCCCTTCGGCGACGACGAGGCGCTGTGGACCTGGCTCGATACCCTCGACGAGGCCAGCCGGCTGGCGCTTCTGGCGCATTGCGTCAGTTTCGGGATCAACGCGCTTTACGAGCGCATCAATCCCTACGGCTCCGGCGTCAGCCAGCAGGGGCTCGAGCAGCGCCTGCGCGAGGCTGACCGCCTGGCCCGGGTGACCGGGTTGGACATGGTCGACGCCGGCTGGCGGCCGACCGTCGCCAACTATCTCGGCCGCGTCACCAAATCCCGCATCCTCGAAGCGGTGCGCGAGGGCGCCGGCGAGCGTGCGGCGCAACTGATCGACCATCTCAAGAAGGGCGAGATGGCCAGGGAGGCAGAGCGGCTGCTTGCGGATAGCGGCTGGCTGCCCGAGCCGCTGCGCCTCGCCGGTGACGAACAGGCCGGCGTTCAGAAGGACGAGGATGACGGCGATGTAGCGGCGCTGCCTGCCTTCCTCGCCGGCGAGGAAGATCCTGTCGGGGCCGACGCAGACGAGCCGGTGCAGCCGATCGCTGCTGAATAGCAGCCCCCAACGGGTCACCCCTCACTTCATCCCTCATGGCCCGGCGCTCTGCCGGGCCTTTCCGTTTCAGGAGAGATTGCAATGTCTGCCTCTTTGATCTTCGACATCGCCCCGCTCGGCGCGCTGGTCACCTATTCGGACGGCGCGCCTCGACCGCCGGCGCGCTTCACCAAAAAGCTCGCGGCCTGGGAGCGCCGCAACGGGACCGGCCGGCTGGTCCGCAAGGAGCCGGCGCGCGAGCGCCCGACCTACACGTCCCCGCCCGGCTTCACCCTCCATGAGGGGACTTTCGGCCAGAATGGCATCATCCTCGTCTCGGTGATGCGCACCTATGGGATCGACAGCGATCTTAGGTTCCGCGTCATCGACCGTCCCCGCATCGGCCAGGTCCGCGTGCTGCAATCCGTCGGCGACGGTCAGGAACTGCTGCATCTCGCCGAAAGCCGCGACGCTGCCGAGTTGTGGCTGGCGCGAAACCGCCACCACCAGTCCCGCATCGACGAGGTGACCGCCGACGAACTCAGCGCTGATGCCGTCGAGGGACGAGCCGCAGCCTGACACCGGCGAGCCACCGATTTTCACGGCGGAACGACCGCCACTCTCAATCATCCCCACGAACGAGGCGAACCTGCCCGGGCTCCTGAACGAGCGCTGGGCAGTTCGCTTTACGGAGACCGATCATGCCCGAATTCACCGTTGAAACGACGTATCACCTGCCGATCTACCGGCAGCGCACCTATACGGCCGAGACGCCCGAAGCAGCTTGCCGGCTCGCCATCGAGGACAAGGACTGGTCGCAACAGAAAGAGGATTGCGAGTCCGCCGGCGAGACCTTCGTCACCGGCATCTGGCAAGGAACCGATGCCGCCTACCGCGGTCCCACGGTGCAAGTCGCCCCGCACTTTGAGGAAACGCAGCAGCGCCAGGCGCGGCACTTCGAAGTCCTGCTCGGCCTGCTCAAGATCCTCCTCGCCGATTCCGAAGCGGGTCGAACGACGGCACCCGAATGGTCCGGCAAGGCGAGATGGGCGGTAGAACTAGCCGAGGCCATCCTCGGCGGTGCCCGCGGGCCGGACGAACCGGGCAGCGCAGGAGACGTCTCATGAGCATCCCCGGCTTTGCCCGCGCCAATTTCCAGACGCTGCTCCGCGTCGCCGGTGATGGCAATCTGGCGCTGATGGAGTGCCTCGACACCGAAACGGCGCAACCGCGCAACGTGATCTGTGCCGTCGGGCGCGACGGCACGGACTACACGCTCACACCCTTCGGGCATCTGGCCGAAGGCAATCCCTTCGACGCCTACCGGCCGCCCGATCCGGCCGACCCGAAAGGCTTCCTGCCCGCGGCCGGCGCGCCGAATAGGAAATAGCCATCACGCCCGATCCTCATCAAGCGCCCGTGCTGCGGCCCGGGCGCTTGTTTCATGTCAGGGGTCATGGCCGAGAGGGAGAGTCTGGCCGGGACGGGTTCGAGCCGCTCCGGTCCAGAGAGAGCGCTGCGCGCGGCGCGATTTCCTGTTGCTCTCCGAGGATCCCATCATGACCCCGACTTCCGCATCCGCGGCAGCGTTTGCCGCCGTGCCGCTTCCGCTCGCCAGACCCGACACCGCTGCCGCGGTGTTTGCCGCCGCGAGCCTTCTCCTGCCTCATCTCGAGCGCGGCGAGCGCATCGACGCGCCGATCCTGCGCGCCAGCATGGAGACCGCCTTCGGCGCCTCCGATGCCGCCGGCGCCTGGGACTGGAAGCAGGCTTACGAGGCCTGCGAGGCGGCCACTGTCCTGTTCCTGCGCAAATACGGAAAGGCGCTGTTCCGTAAAGCCGCCACTCCGGCTTCACGGCTTTCCGCCCTGTCGACGATCGCGGGCCTGCTGCCGACGCATACGCGCCGCTCCGAAGAGTCGCAGGCCTTCCAACAATTCTCGACGCCGATCCCGCTCGGTCTTGCCGCGGCGACGGCCGCCGCCATCACCCCTGCCGACCGCGTGCTCGAGCCCTCGGCTGGCACCGGCCTGCTCGCCATCCTGGCCGAGATCTCCGGCGGCACGCTGCTGCTCAACGAACTCGCCGAAACCCGCGCCGATCTTCTCTCCTCCCTCTTTCCGGCCGCACCCGTCACGCGCTTCGATGCCGCGCAGATCGACGATCATCTCGATCCCGCTGCCGTGCCGAGCGCCGTGTTGATGAACCCGCCGTTCTCGGTGATGGCCAATGTCGAAGGCCGCGTCGTCGGCGCGGTGGTCCGTCATGTCGCCTCGGCGCTGGCGCGCCTGGCGCCGGGCGGCCGCCTCGTGACCATCACCGGCGCCAGCTTCGCCCCCGACAATCCGGCCTGGGCACCGGCCTTCGCGCGCTTGCAGGAGCGCGGCCGCGTCGTCTTCTCGGCGGCGATCGATGGCGCAGTCTATGCCAGACATGGCACGACGATCGACACGCGCCTGACCGTCATCGACAAGTTGCCGGCCGACGATCCCGGTGTCTTCCCCGCCGCGCCTGGCGTCGCTCCCGACGCCGCCACGCTGCTGTCTTGGGTCGGCGCGCAGGTCCCGGCGCGCCTGCCGGTCGCGCTCCCGGCGCTGTCGGCCACCACCTCGACTCCCGCCGCGCCGCGGACGGTACGCGGCTATGTCGCCCGTGCCGCGCAAGTCGCGCCGCGGGCCGCGCTCGCCGAGCCCGAGGGCGTCGACCTCGCCTACGACACCCTCGAGGTGCCGCCGGCCGAAGACGGCGGCATCAGCGATGCCATCTATGAGGCCTACGGACTTCAGGCGATCCGTATTCCCGGCTCTCAGGCGCACCCGACCCAACTCGTGCAATCGGCGGCCATGGCGAGCGTCACGCCGCCCCGGCCAAGCTATCGACCGCGCCTCCCGCACAACATTCTCGACCTGCTGTCCGATGCCCAGCTCGAGACAGTGATCTATGCCGGCGAAGCCCATTCGGAATTTCTCGCCGGCGTCTGGACGGTGGACGACACCTTCGATGTCATCAGCGCCGCGCCGGACGATGCCGCGGGTGCCATTCGTTTCCGGCAGGGCTTCATGATCGGCGACGGCACCGGCGTCGGCAAGGGCCGTGAATCGGCGGCCATTATCCTCGATCATTGGCTGCAGGGGCGCCGCAAGGCGCTCTGGATCTCGAAGTCCGACAAGCTGATCGAGGACGCGCAGCGCGACTGGTCGGCGTTTGGGATGGAGCGGCTGCTGGTCACGCCGCTCTCGCGCTTCCCGCAGGGCAAGGCGATCACGCTCCCCGAAGGCATCCTATTCACCACCTATGCCACGCTACGCTCCGACGATCGCGGCGACAAGGTTTCGCGGGTCCGGCAGATCGTCGAATGGTTGGGCGCCGGTTTCGACGGCGTCATCGTGTTCGACGAGAGCCATGCCATGCAGAATGCCGCCGGGGCACAAGGCGACCGCGGCAATGTCGCCGCCAGCCAGCAGGGCCGCGCCGGGCTCCGGCTGCAGCACGCTTTGCCGAACGCCCGCATCCTCTATGTCTCGGCGACAGGCGCCACGACGGTCCACAATCTCGCCTATGCCCAGCGGCTCGGCCTCTGGGGCGGCGAGCATTTTCCCTTCTCGACCCGCGCCGAATTCGTCGAGGCGATCGAATCCGGCGGCGTCGCAGCGATGGAAGTTCTGGCACGTGACCTGCGGGCGCTCGGCCTCTACACCGCCCGCTCGCTCTCCTTCGCCGGCGTCGAATACGAACTCGTCGAGCACGAACTGACGCCCGTGCAGGTCCGGATCTACGACGCCTATGCGGGCGCCTTTGCCATCATCCATAACAACCTCGATGCGGCGATGCAGGCGGCCAACATCACCGACAGTTCCGGCACGCTGAATGCACAGGCCAAGTCTGCCGCCCGCTCGGCCTTCGAAAGCGCCAAGCAGCGCTTCTTCGGGCACCTGCTCACCTCGATGAAGACGCCGACCCTGATCCGCTCGATCACGCGCGACCTTGCCGATGGCCACTCCGCCGTCATCCAGATCGTCTCGACCGGCGAGGCGCTGATGGAACGGCGTCTCAGTGAGTTGCCGACCGAGGAATGGAACGACGTTCGCGTCGACATTACGCCGCGCGAATATGTCCTCGACTATCTCGCCCATTCCTTCCCGGTCCAGCTCTACGAGCCGTTCACCGACTCGGAGGGCAATCTGTCGTCGCGCCCGGTCTATCGCGACGGCCAGCCGGTCGAGAGTCGCGAGGCCGTTGCCCGCCGCGACGACCTGATCGCAAGGCTCGCCAGCCTGCCGCCCGTGCCTGGGGCGCTGGATCAGATCGTCCAGCATTTTGGCACTGACATCGTGGCCGAGGTCACCGGCCGTTCGCGCCGCATCGTGCGGAAGTCCGGCGCCGTCCCTGGCGGCGACCGCCTCGTGGTCGAGACCCGCGCGGGATCGGCCAACCTCGCCGAAACGCAGGCCTTCATGGACGACCACAAGCGCGTTCTCGTCTTCAGCGACGCCGGCGGCACCGGGCGCAGCTACCACGCCGAGCTTTCCGCCCGGAACAGGCGGCTGCGCGTGCACTATCTGCTCGAGGCCGGCTGGAAAGCGGATACCGCGATCCAGGGCCTCGGCCGCACGCATCGCACCAACCAGGCTCAGCCGCCGCTGTTCCGTCCCATCTCGACAAATGTGAAGGCCGAGAAGCGCTTCCTGTCGACGATTGCTCGCCGCCTCGACACGCTGGGCGCCATTACCCGCGGGCAGCGGCAGACCGGGGGCCAGGGGCTGTTCCGCCCCGAGGACAATCTCGAAAGCCACTATGCCCGCGACGCGCTGCGCCAGCTCTACATGGTCATCGTGCGCGGCAAGGTCGAAGGCTGTTCGCTGGAACGCTTCGAGTCCGCCACCGGTCTCAAACTGATGGACGACACCGGCATCAAGGACGAACTGCCGCCGATCACCACCTTCCTCAACCGCATGCTGGCGCTCACCATCGAATTGCAGGACGTGCTGTTCGAGGCCTTCGAGCAATTGCTCGCGGCGCGGATCGAGGGCGCCATCGCGTCAGGCACCTATGACGCCGGGCTCGAAACACTCCGGGCCGAGAGCTTCGCCGTCACCGGCCGGGAGGTGATCTATACCCATCCGCGCACCGGCGCCGAGACCCGGCTGCTGACCATCACCGAGCGTCAGCGCAACCGGCCGGTCACGCTCGATGCGGCGCTGAACCAGCTCGGCGATCCGCGCGCCATGCTGCTGGTCAACGAGCAGTCCGGCCGCGCCGCCGTGCAGATCCCGACCACAAGCATCATGCTCGATGATGGCGAAATCGAACGGCGGGTCCGCCTGATCCGGCCGATGGAGGCCCAGAACCTGCCGCTCAAGGCGATGGCAGAGACCCGCTGGACGGAGGCCGATCGCGACGCGTTCGCGACGGCATGGCAGGCCGAGATCGCCGAGGTGCCGGAATTCTCCGACAGCGTCCTGCATATGGTGACTGGCCTATTGCTGCCGATCTGGCGGCGCCTGCCGAACGAGTCGACGCGGGTCTATCGGCTGCAGACCGATGCCGGCGAGCGCGTCATCGGCCGCCGCGTCTCGCCGGCCTGGGCCGCCAATGCCACGACGACCGGCGTCCCCTCGCTGACGCCCGAGCAGGCGTTTGCGGCACTGGTGGACGGGCGCACCACCCTCGACCTCGCCGCGGGACTGCAACTGCGACGCGTCCGCGTCATGGGCGCCTGGCGCATCGAGCTCTCCGGTTTCACCGACACGATGCGCGAGCGGCTCACGGCCTACGGGCTCTTCCACGAGATCATTTCGTGGAAGCTCAGGATGTTCGTGCCGACCGATGCCGCTGGCATCCCCGTGCTGGATCGCGTGCTCGGACGCTGGCCGGTCGCGCGCGTCATTGAGCGGGAGACCGCATGATGCCGCGCCACGATGCCGCCGAACTCGCGCACCGTCTCGGCGAACATGCCGAGGCGGTGTGCCGGCACTACCTCTCGAATGGACGCCGCTCGGGCAATTACTGGCAGGTGGGCGACGTCCGCAACGCGCCGGGCCGTTCGATGTTCGTCCGGCTCAGGGACTCCCCCAAAGGACCGGCCGGCAAATGGACCGACGCCGCCACCGGCGAGCATGGCGACCTGCTCGACGTCATTCGCGATGCGCTCGGCCTCATCGACTTCAAGGCCGTCGCCGACGAAGCAAGAACATTCCTGGCCATGCCCCGACCGGAGCCGGAACGGCGTTCTTCGCGCCCCGGCGCGACGCCGGCCCCGGCCGGATCGCCGGAAGCCTCGCGGCGGCTCTTCGCCATGTCGCAACCGATCCCCGGCACGCTCGTGGAATCGTATCTCCGGAGGCGCGGCATTACGGCTTTGCACGGAACCGGATCGCTCCGGTTCCATCCGCGCTGCTATTACCGGCCCGAGGACCACGGACCGACCGAGACCTGGCCGGCCATGATCGCCGCGGTCACCGATCTGAGCGGACATCAGACCGGTGCCCACCGCACCTGGCTTGACCCTAACGGTGACGGCAAGGCGCCCCTCGACACGCCCCGACGCGCCATGGGCGATCTCCTCGGTCATGCGGTCCGCTTCGGTGTACCAACCAGCGTCATGGCAGCCGGCGAAGGCATCGAGACGACACTGTCGCTGAGATGCGCCTTGCCCGACATGGCCATGGCGGCGGCGCTCTCGGCGGCCCATCTCGGAGCCATCCTGTTCCCGCCGACCTTGCACCGGCTCTATGTCATCCGCGACAACGATCCGGCCGGCGACTCCGCCCGTGACACGCTCGCCGAACGCGCACGCGCGGCCGGGATCGAAGCGATCGTGCTGTCGCCCGAACTCGAGGACTTCAATGACGATCTCCGCCACTTCGGCCTCGAGGCACTTCGGGCAGCGATCGCACATCAGCTCCTGCGCCAGGATCGGCTGCGCTATCTGAAGCAGGCGGCATGAGCCGGTAGGAGACGAGGGCGACGTCCGGGGCCGCCTGAATCGCTTGTGGACCCCGCCGAAGGAGGGCCGCGACCCGGCCTTCGAGAGGGCGATCGCGCCCACAAACGGGCCGGCCAGGCAATGGCGGCGGCCGACTATTTTCCGGCGGCGGGCAACTGCTGGCGACGGTCACCGATCAATAGGAACGCCTTTCCATCGCGAGGCAAAATAGTCGGCCTCTGCCATCCTCCGCTGGCGCTTCGGCCCTCCGCTCCGCTCCGGATGCCGTGCCGTCCCGCCCGTGGGCTTTCGTCGCCATGAAGGCCGCGAGGGTCGCGGTCCAGCCGACGGGAGATCCCCATGAGCGAGCATGACGACACCGAACCGCAGCACGCATCGTCCCCGACCGACCACGTCCTCACCGAACTCCAGCTCTACGGCTGGCGCCCCTACAGCGATGAGCCCGATCCGCGACCGCTGCCCGATGGCGACCATGTGGCCGGAGCGGTGGCCGACATCTTCGATGCCCTCATCGCCACCCTGGCCGATACGCGCCTCGAACCCGATCTCGACGACCTGCTCTGGTCGGTCAGCAATGTCTTCCACCGCGCCGTCCTCAGGATCGAGCGCCAACTGGACGACAATGAGCAGGCCCAACGCCGCCTGCAGCGCGAACAGGACGGTACCGAGATCAAGGCGGTCGAACTCGAGACCCTCACCGCCCAGGGCCAGACCATGCTCGAACGGCGCGACGCCTTCGAACTCATGCGCGACCAGTCCGCCGACCGCTACGAGCAGCACACCGGCTCCGCCTGGCGGCCCCGTTCGGGGTCGATGGTCAATCATCGGCACCTGACCGCCGCCCTGGTCGACAGCCGCGATTTCCTCGCCGCCCGACGCAAGGCCGGCAACGAGGTCATGCTGCCGACCGGTCCGAAGATCGCCCTGACCGGCGGCCTCGACTTCAACGATCACCACCTCGTCTGGGATGCGCTCGACAAGGTCCACGCCAAGCACCCCGACATGGTGCTGATCCACGGCAAGTCGCCCAGGGGCGCAGAACTGATCGCCGCCAAATGGGCGGACAATCGCAAGGTGCCGCAAATCGGCTTCGCGCCCGATTGGGAGAAGCACGGCCGATCCGCACCCTTCAAGCGCAACGACGCGATGCTCGACATCCTGCCGATCGGAGTCATCGTCTTCCCGGGCACCGGCATCCAGGACAATTTCGCCGACAAGGCGAAAAAGCTCGGCATCAATGCCTACGACTTCCGCAAGAGGGACGGCGCGTGAGCGCCGTCCACCACCATCACCGAAGCGACGCGCGTGATTTGCGCCACACGCGCGCTGCGCTATACTTCACCTCGCGCCGCGGTGGTGGTGGAGGCGCAACCGTTCGACATCGTCCACGGAGACCACCGCCATGATCATCATCGGCATCCTCGTATCGCTCGCCGGCATCGTCGCGCTCTGCTGGCTGCTCTTCAATCTCGCCGTCCTCGCGCTCCCCTTGTTTGCCGGCATCTCCATCGGCCTCTGGGCGAACAGTACCGGCGCCGGCGGCCTCGGCGGCGTTATCGTCGGTGCGCTGGCTGCGGCTGCTACCTTCGGCCTCTTCCAGGTCCTATTGCTCGTGGTGCGGCCCGCGTGGCTGAAGCTCCTCGTGCTGCTCATCTTCGTCGCGCCGGCATTCATCGCCGGATACCACGCGACCTTCGGCATCGTGAAGCTGACCATGCCGTCCGAGACCTGGCAGGTGGTCTTCGCCGTTGCCGGCGCTATCGCAGTCGGCATCACCGCCTTCCTGCGTCTCACCATGATGGCCCCGCCCGGACCAGCCGGACAGGGTGTCGCGCGAGCCTCGTGACCGAAGCGACCGGCCAGGACAACGCAGCCCCGCACCACATCCGCCGCGCCTCGAAGGTGGGAAGCGCGGGCGTGAACGAGCGACTCGTCGAACTCGAGGGGCCCGTACGGGGGCGGCGTTGGTCATCGGTTGCTCCAGCGCTGGGACCAGCGTCATGCCCGGAACGCGTGGTCCGGGCGGTGAGCGACCGCTCGGGCGGCGGCGGTGCGGACAGCAGCTTGCTTGGGACGCAGGGAGACAATCCCGCAAGTGAAACCGTCAGACGGTCCCAAGGCACACCAGGTCGCCAGAAGCAGATCTCCCCGGTACCTTCCAACTTCAAGACCGCTCCAGTACGGCCTCTTTGTCTGGCTTGATCTGTCCGAAGGCCGGCTTCGCCTCGATCGCCTAAGGCGCAACAGCGCCGTCAAAACTATCTTCCCCTCCCGGCCAGGAGGCCGGGTTCCTCGCGAGACAAGATAGTTTCTCCTCTGCCGTCGGGCCCCTGCGGGGTGCGCCGTCGATCGCCTTCGGCCGGACGATCGCCATCGAGGCCGCATGGTGCGGGCTCGAGCCAGAAACCAAGGAGAACCACCATGGCCACTATCGGCACCTTCAAGAAGACCGCCAACAACGAATTCACCGGCGAAATCGTCACCCTCTCGGTCCAGGCCAAGAACGTCCGCGTCACCGCCGACACCCGCGCCAGCGGCGAGAACGCCCCCAGCCACCGGGTCTTCGTCGGTCGAGCCGAGATCGGCGCCGCCTGGAGCAAGCAGTCCAACGAGGGCCGTCCTTACCTGGGCTTCAAGCTCGACGATCCCAGCTTCACCGCCCCGATCTACGCCAACCTGGTCGAGGACGAAGACGGCGAGAGCTACAGCCTCATCTGGTCCCGCCCGACCCGCCGCAGCGGTGACTGAGGGTTCCAGAACATCCCCGCCCGGCTGGTCCGGGCGGGGCCTTCAACTGCTACTGCCGGTCGAGGACCGGCGCCGGGACGCGCCGCGTTCCGGCCGTTTCAACAGGTCGGATGCCTCGACGCCGAGCACCTTGGCCAGGCTGTCCACGACATCGATGCCGGCCGCGTAGACGCAGCGCTCGAGCGAACTGATATAGGTCCGGTCGATGCCGGCACGGTGCGCCAGTTCCTCCTGCGACAAGCCCCGCGCACGACGGTAGGTCTTCAGATTGTGGGCCAGTATCTCTCGTATCTCCATGCACGAGAGGACACGGCCTTGTAGAGAATTCTGCCACGGAGTATTCTCTACATCGCGCGCGCGGCGGATGCCGCCCCGATGTCCCGATCAGACCATCACTGCCGAGGGCGCTTGATCAGTGCGGCTGCTTCCACCCCAAGGGCCTCGGCAATCCGGCCAAGAACGGTCACGCTTGCAGATTTGTTCGCGCGCTCGATCGCGCCGATATACCGCGCGCTCAAGCCAGCCCGGTCCGCCAGTTCTTCCTGCGTCATATCCTTGTCATGGCGTATCCGACGCAGATTGATCGCCATGACCTCCTTGAGGTCCATGGCAGAACGAGAACCAGCGTCGGAACGATCGTTCTAGGAACGATAGTTCCGATTCGCGAGAGGGCGTGGTACTGACACGCCGCTCATCTTCATCGTTACAGGACCCGGGATGTCGATATATGCTCGGTTCGAGGGGAGAAACACGACCATGGCGCCAACCGACTATCTGGACGCCCCACCCGACAGCGCCGAGCTGACAGACTATGATCGCGCGCATATGAAAGCCTATATGCGGGTGCTGGACGCAGCCAGCGACGGCGCCGACTGGCGTGAGGCCGTGTCGGTGATCTTCGAGATCGATCCTCAAGCCGAACCCGAGCGGGCACGGCGTGTCCACGACAGCCATCTCGCGCGCGCCCGCTGGATGACGGAGCACGGCTACCGCAGGCTGCTTCACGGGAAACCGCTATAGTACGCCGCGGTGCGCCTCAGGCATCGCCCGGTGCGTTCTTAAACTCTTCCCAAGCCGTCAAGTTTCCGGGACGCTTCCCGCCCCACGTTGCGGCAACGAGGACCAACGATGACGCCCGATATCTCCCACTGGCGCTCCTCGGAGACATACGACTATCTCGACGAATTGCATTCGACCGAACTCGCCTGGGAATGGCTCAGGCGCAACAAGGATTATCAACAGGACTATGCCCGTGCCGAGCATACCTCCGCACGGGTAGAGCTCGGCAAAAAGTGGGGATTGCAGTTTTTTTGTCCCGCCGTCGCTGAGTGCTGGCCAGGGTTCCGTGTTCTGGTCCGTCGAGGCGGACACGAGCGCCGTGCTGCTCACGCAGTCGCCCATCGTGCTGCCGACGGCGGGCAACCTTTCCTGCGAACTGCGCGATCCAGCCGCGCGGTCGGACGAGCAGGGCGACCACATGGTGTTCGCTATCGGCAACCAGGCCATACGTTTGCTGCGGATTGCCGGCACACCGTCTGGAACTGCGCTCGCCGCGCTGGTGCCGCTTGATGCCGACGGCTTTGACAGGATCGACGCGATCGACCGCCTGCTGCGCGCCCTGCAGGGCCGCGCCGTTGCCGATGACCGACGACTGACGCCTCAGCAGAAGCGCCGGCACCGGCAGATGCTGCAGGCGACCGACGGCCACCTGGACGGCGCCAGCTATCGCGATGTCGCCATCGTCCTGTTCGGCTCCGGTCGCGTCACGGCCGAGCCCTGGAAGACCTCGCCCCTGCGCGCCACCGTCATCGGTCTTGTCCATGGCGGCCGTGCCATGATCGAGGGCGGCTACCGTCAGCTTCTGCGTCATCGCCGCAAGGAATAGTCGAGAATCGTCACCGGCAGGGGTGAGGATTTTCGCCCTGCAAACTTCCTCATCCTCCTTCGCGCCCCGTCTTCGCCACCGTGATCCATGCCCGCCGTCGAACACCGGCGGTCTGATTGCACTCGCGGAGACCCCCTCATGACTTCCAATACCGCCGGCTTGCCGCCGCGCTATCTCAGGACCCCCGAGGCCGCCCGCTTCCTTGGCCTCTCGGACCGCACGCTCGAAAAGCACCGCACCTACGGGACCGGCCCGGCCTACCGGAAACTCGGTGGCCGCGTCGTCTATGGGCTCGAGGATCTCCAGGCCTGGGCCGATCGCGGCACCAAGACCTCGACCTCCGATCCCGGTCGCGGCACGGTGCATCCGGCCCGCCGTCTCGACGCCCGCTGAGCGGTGATGCCAATGACCGCATCATCGCGCGAGCGCAGCGAACGTGCGCAACTCGATCCCTTCGAGGCGCTGAGCGGCGACGTGCCGCCGCGCGATCAGCGCGATCTGATGGCGCATCCCTTCTTCTCGCTGTCGAAGTCGCGCCGCGTCGCGCCGATCCACTACAAGGCCGGCGACGTCGAACTGCAGGTCTATGCGGTCGCCGAGCACGGCATGGCGACGATCTGGGATGCCGACGTGCTGATCTGGGCAGCGAGCCAGATACTCGCCGCCCAGGATCGCGGCCTCACTACCTCGCGCTTCTTCCGCTTCACGCCCTATCAACTTCTGAACGGCATCGGTCGTACCACGGGCGCGCGCAGCTACTTCCTGATCAAGGGTGCGCTGACCCGCCTGCAATCGACCGTGATCCGCACCACCATCCGCCAGGGCGAACACTGGCGACGCCAGCAATTCTCCTGGATCAACGAGTGGGAAGAACTGGCGACGCGCGGCGGCCGCGTCGAGGGCATGGAGTTCGTTCTCCCCGAGTGGCTCTACCAGGGCATCGTCGACCGCCGCCTGGTCCTCGCCATCGACCCCGACTACTTCGACCTCACGGGCGGCATCGAGCGCTGGCTCTACCGCATCGCGCGCAAGCATGCCGGCCGGCAGGTTGGCGGATGGCGGTTCGAACTGCGGCATCTCCATGCCAAGAGCGGTTCGCTCGCGCGCTATTCCGACTTCGCCATCGACATTCGCTCCATTGCGCGCCGCCAGCCGTTGCCTGGCTATGCGCTCGCCATGGAACGTCGTTCGGATGGCGCCGAGCTTGTTCACATCCGCCCTGTGGAAAAGCTGTGCGCAACTTCGCCAGATATCCGTACATCGGGCGCATCCGGTATCCGTACATCGGGCGCAAACCTATCTGTACATCAGGCGCACGGATCTCACCTAAGCCTCTGGACCGGCGAGACAAACAGCGCCCGTAAAGACTCTAAAGAAGAACCTAAATCTTATTATTTGGACGGGCAGTCCGGGGATAACCCGTCCCTTTCCGGTCCTTCCCGCCGGGGGCGCGGCCGATGATCGTCGCGCTCCTCAATCAGAAGGGCGGTGTCGGCAAGACGACGCTCGCCCTGCATCTCGCCGGCGAGTGGGCACGACGCGGCAAGCGCGTCACCCTGGTCGATGCCGACCCGCAGGGTTCGGCGCTCGACTGGTCGCAGCAGCGCAGCCGCAGCGGCGCGCCGCGCCTGTTCGGCGTCGTTGGCCTGGCGCGCGACACGCTCCATCGCGAGGCGCCGGAGCTCGCCCGCGGCGCCGACCACGTCGTCATCGACGGACCGCCTCGTGTCGCCGGCCTGATGCGCTCGGCGCTGCTCGCCGCCGAACTCGTGCTGATCCCGGTGCAGCCGTCGCCGCTCGACGGCTGGGCTTCGGCCGAGATGCTGGCGCTCCTCGCCGAGGCGCGCATCTACCGGCCTCAACTCGCCGCTCGCTTCGTGCTCAACCGGTGCAGCGCGCGCACGATCATCGCGCGCGACACCGCCGAGACGCTCGCCGATCACGATCCACCTGTTCTCGCCGCAACGATTGGCCAGCGCGTGCTGTTCGCCGCGGCGGCGCAATCCGGGCAACTCGCCTGCGAGCTCGATAACAACAGTCTCGCCGCGCGTGAGATCGCCGCGCTCGTATTCGAGATCGAGCGGCTCCGCGTCGGGACGGTGACGTCGTGACCGGCGCATCCTCCCGACACCGTTTTACTGCTCGTCCGGGCGATCCGGATCGCTGGATCAAGTCCGCCGAGGCGTCGCCACGCGCTGGCGCGGCTGCCGGATACACGGCGCGCCTCACCATCGATGTCACCCCGGATCTGCGCGGCCGCATCAAGGTGGCAGCCTTCCAGCGCGGCATCACTGTCGCCGACATGCTGCGCGACCTCTTCGCCCGCGAGTTTCCCGCCGACGAAAGGGGCAGCAAATGACCCACCGCGCTTCGCTCCCGCTCAGTATGCGACCGACGGTCGACGGGCCGCCGCCCGCAACGACACTGGTCGAACTCACCTGGCGCGAGAAGCGGATCGAATACTGGATCCGCTTCGGTCTCCAAACCTACGAACAGATCCTCGACCGGCATCGCCGTATCGTCGGCTTCGCACCGGAGACGCTCTTCGCGTTCGTGCGCTGGGCCGCCAACGACTACGGCACCGTGTTGTCGCGCATCGATATCGTGCGCGCCATCACACCTGGAGAGCCGTTCCAGACATTGCCCTTTGTGCGGCCCGGCGGCGAGATTCTGCTCCGCGCCGAGGGCTGGCCCAAGGTCGCTCGCGTGCTTGAGCATATCGACACCATCGATGCCCTGGACATCGATCCCGGCGCGGTGCCGGCCGATCACTGGCGTCACGTCCATCATTGCATCGCCACGGGTGCCGAGCCCCGCGCCTACACTGTCGAGCGTCACGGTGCGTGGCTCAAGCGCCGGAGCGTCGCGCCATGAGCCGCACAGCGATCACGCTCACGGTGCTCGTCTCCTGCGCGCTGGTCGCCGAGCCGACGTGGCGCGACGGCGGCCCTGCGTTCATATGGAACGCTTCGCCCAGCGTACCGATCGGGCTCTACCGGCTCGCGCCGGTGAGCCACATCGAAGCGCCTGATCTCGTCGTCGTCGAACCGCCCGAGCCGCTCGCCAGCTTCCTCGCCGAGCGCGGCTACCTGCCGCGCGGCGTGCCGCTGCTCAAGCGCGTGCGGGCGGTCGCCGGCGACAGGGTCTGCCGTCAGGGCAGGACCATCGTCGCCTTCGACCACGCCTATGGGGAGGCGCGCGAGCGCGACGGCCAGGGCCGCCCGCTGCCGGTCTGGCAGGGCTGCCGGACGCTCGCCGAGGGCGAGGTCTTCCTCATGAACTGGGATGCTGCCGACAGTTTTGACGGCCGGTACTTCGGGCCGCTCCCCGCCAGTTCCGTCACTGCCCGCGCGCTGCCGATCTGGACGGACGCGGACGGCGACGACCGCTTCGACTGGCACGTCGGCGACCCGCCCGACGCGCCCTGACGCCTTCCCAACCGCCAGACAAAGGAGATTTCCCATGGCGCAGATCGGTCAGTTCACCCGCACACAGACGGGCTATTCCGGGCGCGTTCGCACGCTCTCGCTCGACCTCGCGATCGTCTTCATTCCCACCGACAATGCCGATGTCGAGAACGCGCCCGACTATCGCATTCGGCTCGGCGACGAGGATGGCATCGAAATCGGCGCGGGCTGGTTGCAGACCGGTGATCGCGCCGGCGCCTACATCTCGGTCGTTCTCGACGATCCCTCCCTCGCGCAACCGATCCGCGCGCGCCTGTTCCAGTCGGACGAGGACGGACGCGACTGGGGCCTGCACTGGACGCGCCAGAAGAAGCGCGACGATCAGGACACGCCCCAGGACTGATCGATGCCACCGTTCAGCCTTGGGTCCGTCGTTCGGCGACACGGCCACTACGGTCGCGTCGCCGTCCTTCTCCTTTCCGGCCTCACGATCCTGACGCCCGCGCCCGGCGTGCAGGCGCAGGACGAGTCGGTCAGCGGGCCGACCATCGACGCACGGTTTGATCCTTTCATCACCGAGACGTCGGCGCGTTTCCGCATTCCCGAGGCGTGGATACGCGCCGTGCTGGCGGCCGAAAGTGCGCACGATGTTCGCGCGGTGTCTTCTGCCGGCGCGAGGGGCTTGATGCAGGTCATGCCCGACACCTGGGACGAACTGCGCGACCGCTATCGGCTTGGTGACGATCCGTTCGATCCGCGTGACAACATCCTTGCTGGCACCGCATATCTGCGCGAGATGCTCGATCGCTATGGCACGATCGGCGGCATGCTCGCCGCCTACAATGCCGGCCCGGCGCGTTACGACGAATACCTCGCAAACGGCCGCGCGCTGCCGGCCGAGACCCGCGCCTATGTCGCCGCGCTTGCGCCTCTCCTGGGCGGCAAGCCTCTCCCGACTGGCGAGGATGCGGACCTCTCCCGCCCCACTGACTGGCGCGAGGCACCGCTCTTTGTCGGCCCTCTCGGCAGCAGCCCCTCTGCCGGTTCGCTGCAGCCCGACAGCAGCTCGGCAGCAGATTCAACACAGCACGACGAGGCGACATCGCCGTCGTCACACGGCATGTTCGTCGCACGCTCCGAGCCTGGTGCACCTCAATGAGGCGCTTTCCACCCCGTCGCTTCATGGCGAACAGCAGCGTGGCATGGCGGGCATCAGGGCGGCGACCCAGCACCACAACCGCACGATGGCGAGATAAAATCGGGCGAGGTGCGCCCCGGTCGGTTGGTTGTTTTTCAATGGGTTACGAGACGCTCGTGCGATGTGCAGCGTTTGCCCCTACATCGCACTTTGCACGTTCTTTCCATTATCTCAGCGCCTTGACGCGATGTGCGGCCTCACGGCCATGAGCGACGAGCGCCCTTTTCGCGTCCGGCCTGGACGCATCCGATCGAGCAAGGCGCAACGGGCGCGACCCTTCATCGCCCAGGCGCTTGCGGCGGCACAGCGCGCCGGAGGGAGGCTGTCCTATTCGGGCAACATCAATCCCGGCAATCGCTCCCGCTTCGGGCGCGGAAAGCGCGCGACCGTCCAGGCCAACTGGCTGCTCACCGGCCGCTCGCGCATCGCGGTGATCAAGACCCGCGTTGTGCGCCACTCGCAGCGCTCGGCGCCGATGGGTGCCCATCTCAGCTATCTGCGGCGCGAGGGGGTCACCCGGGATGGAGAGAAGGCAAGCCTGTTCGGGCGCGGCGGCGACGATCTGGATGCGAAGGAGTTCGGCGAGCGCTGCGAGTACGACAGGCATCATTTCCGCTTCATCGTCTCACCAGAGGACGCTTCCGAAATGGTCGACCTCAAGACGTTCACCCGCGAGTTGATGAGCCAGATGGAAAAGGACCTCGGCACCAGGCTCGACTGGGTGGCGATCGATCACTGGAACACCGACAATCCGCACGTCCATGTCCTCCTGCGCGGCCGAACCGACGACGGCCAGGACCTCGTCATCTCACGCGACTACATCAAGGAAGGCATGCGCGCCCGAGCACAGGATCTGGTCACCATGGAACTCGGCCCACGCAACGACCATGAAATCCACCGGAACCTCGCGCGCCAGGTCGAGGCGGAACGCTGGACCAATCTCGACCGCCAGCTCCTGCGCGACGCCCACAAGAGCGGCATCATCGACCTCGCTCCATCGGGCGATCACCAGCCCGACGAATTTCATGTGCTCAAGGTCGGGCGGTTGCGCACCCTCGAATCTTTTGGCCTCGCGCACCAGATCGGGGCTGGCCAATGGTACATCACCGAGGAAGCAAAACCCACACTGCGCGAGCTCGGTGAACGTGGCGACATCATCAAGCGCATGCATCGCGCCCTGACCGAGCGCGGTATCGAACGCGGTGCAGCTAGCTTCGTGCTCGCGGGAGAAAGCCTCGGCGATCCCGTCATCGGCCGTCTCGTCGATCGCGGGCTCGACGACGAACTCAAGGCCACCGCTTATGCGGTGATCGACGGCGTCGACGGCCGGGCTCACCATATCAAGCTTCCCGACCTGGACGCCGCCGGCGATAGCGCTCCCGGCTCGATCGTCGAGTTGCGCAGCTTCACCGATAGTCAGGGACGGCAGCGGTTGGCCATCGCCGTGAGATCAGACCTTCCGATCGAGCGGCAGGTGACGGCGAGCGGCGCGACCTGGCTCGACCGGCAGGCCATCTCCCACGATACTGTCGCGCTGGGCGATGGCGGGTTCGGCCGCGAGGTACAGGACGCTCTGGAACGCCGCGCCGAGCATCTAGTCGAAGAAGGTCTGGCGCAGCGGCAGGGCGGCAGGATCATCTTCGCGCGACAACTGCTCGATACGCTGCGCCGCCGCGAGGTCGAGGCACTTGGCGAGAAGCTGGCGACAGATCTCGGCCGGCCGTTCAACACGGCGGCGACGGGCGAGTATGTCGCCGGCACCTACAGCCAGCGCTTCACCCTGGCGTCGGGCCGTTTCGCGATGATCGATGACGGGCTCGGCTTCCAGCTCGTGCCATGGACACCATCGCTGGACAGGAAGCTCGGCCAGCACATATCCGGCGTCGCCCGCGGCGACGCAGGTGTCGATTGGAGCTTTGGCCGGAAGCGGGGAATCGGCCTATAGGCCGCGATACCGCTGCGGGTGTCAGCTGTTGAGGCTGTCCTTGAGCGCCTTGGCCGGTGCAAAGGTCAGCTTCTTGGCGGCGGCGATCTTGATGGTGGCGCCGGTGGACGGGTTGCGGCCCTCGCGCGCTGGTGTCGCCTTCACCTTGAACTTGCCGAAACCCGGCAGGGAAATCTCCTCACCACCGGCAGCAGCCTCGGCGATCGCCTTGAACACGCCGTCGACCAGCGCCTTACCCTGGGCCTTGGTCAGGCTGTGCTCGGCGGCCAACTTGTCGGCGATCTCGTTTGCAGTCGTCATGAAATATATCCTCGTTCAAATGCGAATGCCCGGCCTATGCCACGTCATGACGGAAATGTCATTGGCAGGCAGCGTACCGCGCTCGCTGGGAGCGGGGGCAGCCGTGGTTTATGGCAATCTATGTGGCCGCTGCGGTCGCGCTCTCCACCGGGGACTGTGCTTGGGGCTTTAGCTGATCCACGCTCTCGATGGCAGGGCATCCTGTAGGCGGAGCAGGCAAGCCGTGGCGGATGCACACCCGGTCTTTCCGCGCTGTGACGCGCTACCACACCACATCCGCAGCGAAGGTCTTGAAGTTTCAGGTGCGGCAGCCCGACCTCCTGGCGGAGGAGAGCAGTCATGTCGGGAACGAAAATCCTCTGGGGCCAGATCATCGTCGTTGGCCTGATCGTGCTGAGCGCAGTCTGGTGCGCTACGCAATGGACGGCCTGGCGGCTCGGCTTCCAGCCGCAGCTCGGCACGCCCTGGTTCGAGCTCGCGGGGTGGCCGGTCTACTGTCCGCCCGCCTTCTTCTGGTGGTGGTTTTCCTATGACGCTTATGCGCGCTCGATCTTCCAGGAGGGCGGCATCGTCGCGGCATCCGGCGGCTTCGTCTCCATCGCCGCTGCCATCCTCATGTCGATCCTGCGGGCGCGAGAGGCCGACAATGTGGAGACCTATGGATCGGCCCGTTGGGCGACGCCTGCTGAGGTGAAAACTGCGCACCTCCTCGAACCGGATGGCGTGGTGCTCGGCCGGATCGAGCGGGAGTATCTCCGGCATGACGGTCCCGAGCATGTGCTGTGTTTCGCTCCCACCCGGTCCGGCAAGGGCGTCGGCCTCGTCATCCCTTCGCTCCTGACCTGGCCGGGCTCGGCGATCGTCCACGACATCAAGGGGGAGAACTGGCAGCTCACCGCCGGCTTTCGTGCGAAACACGGCCGCGTGCTGCTGTTCGATCCGACCAATGCCGACTCCTCCGCCTACAATCCGCTGCTGGAAGTGCGGAAAGGCGAATGGGAGGTCAGGGACGTCCAGAACATCGCCGATATCCTGGTCGATCCCGAGGGCTCGCTGGAGCGCCGCAATCATTGGGAGAAAACCTCGCACGCGCTATTAGTCGGCGCCATTCTCCACGTCCTCTATGCCGAGAAGGACAAGACGCTCGCCGGCGTCGCCAACTTCCTGTCCGATCCGGCGCGCTCGATCGAGGTAACCTTGGCGGCCATGATGAAGACGCCGCACCTCGGCGGGGCCGGTCCGCATCCCGTGGTCGCATCGGCCGCCCGGGAACTGCTCAACAAATCGGATAATGAGCGATCGGGGGTGCTGAGCACCGCGATGAGCTTCCTGGCTCTCTACCGCGATCCGGTGGTGGCGAAGGTCACCGCCCGTTGCCACTGGCGTATCGCCGATATCGTCGGCAGCACGAAACCAGCGACGCTCTATCTCGTGGTGCCGCCGTCGGACATCAATCGGACCAAGCCGCTCATCCGTCTGCTGCTCAACCAGATCGGTCGGCGATTGACCGAAGACCTCAACGCCAAAGCAGACCGCCATCGTCTGTTGCTGATGCTCGATGAGTTTCCGGCGTTGGGGAGGTTGGACTTCTTCGAGTCGGCGCTGGCCTTCATGGCGGGCTACGGGCTGAAGGCATTCCTGATTGCCCAATCGCTGAACCAGATCGAGAAGGCGTACGGTCCGAACAACTCGATCCTCGACAACTGCCACGTCAGGGTTTCGTTCGCCACCAATGACGAGCGCACGGCCAAACGCGTGTCGGACGCCCTCGGCACTGCCACCGAAATGCGGGCGATGAAAAACTATGCCGGCCACCGCCTCTCGCCGTGGCTCGGCCATCTCATGGTGTCCCGGCAGGAGACGGCCCGACCGCTGCTGACGCCCGGCGAGGTAATGCAGTTGCCACCTAGCGACGAAATCGTCATGGTCGCCGGCATCCATCCCATCCGTGCACGTAAGGCTCGCTACTACGAGGATGTCCGCCTCACCGAGCGCATCCTTCCGCCGCCACATCTCCAGCATGTCGCGCACGCGCCGAACGACGATTGGAGCGCTCTTGCTACCCCAGCGCGGCCGATCCTCGATACACGCGATCTGCCGCCCATACTGGCGGGTGACGACGAAGACCCGACTGAGTCCGAGAAACGCCGCCAGCCCGAACTGAGCAGCAAGGCCATCGTGGACAGGCAGCCGGTCATCGAGGATGAGTTCGACGCCGATCGCGATGCGGACGAGAACCCGGCCGTCCTGGCCCGCAATCTCAACCGCACCATGCAACGGGTCGCACGGCAGGCCGATCTCGATCCCGGCGACGGCATGTTGTGAGGCCGACTGTGATTAAGCTCGGCAAGAAGCAGCGGCTCTCGATCTATCTCGACCCGCCCGTGATGAAGGCGCTCGTCGAGCATGCGGCGCGCCGCGACGTCTCCCGCTCGCTAGTGGCCGAGGCTGCGATCGCCTCCTTCCTGTCGCCGGATGCCGCCGAGCGACAGGAAGCGGCCATGACCAAGCGCCTCGATCAGATCGACCGGCGCCTCAACCGCATGGAACGAGATCTCGGCATCTCGGTAGAAACGCTGGCTGTCTTCGTGCGCTTCTGGCTGACCACGACGCCACAGCTCCCGGAGCCGGCGCAGGCGGCTGCCCGTGCTCAGTCAGGCAAGCGCTACGACGCCTTCGTCGCGGCGCTAGGCCGCCGCCTCGCCCAAGGTCCGAAACTGCGCAGCGAGATCCCCGAGGACGTTCATCCCGGCGCCGATTCGGCTTCCGGCGACCAGCACTAGGTTCATCGCCGCGGACCCGTTCCGCCGTTTCCCTGTCATTCCCCGCCAGGGTACGATGCCCCCTTGAGGCTTGTTGCGGTTCGCCCGTTCCTGCCTCTTCTACTTGTCCCCGATCCAGGGCCGCGCGTCGTGCAGGCCCGCAAAGGAGTGGGGACGACGTGGTGAATACTTCCCGGCAATCGGCGGCGGTCGAACGTGGAACGCGCATGCTGCGCACCGCGCTCGGTCCCGCCGTCGCCCGGTTCCTGGAAGACCCCGCGATCGTCGAGGTGATGCTCAACCCCGATGGGCGGCTCTGGGTCGACAGGCTCACCGAGGGCCTCGCCGATACCGGCGAGCAGCTGACGCCCAGCGATGGCGAACGCATCATCCGCCTCGTCGCCCACCATGTCGGCGCCGAGGTCCACGCCGGTTCGCCCCGGGTCTCGGCGGAGCTGCCCGGAACGGGGGAGCGCTTCGAGGGTCTGTTGCCGCCGGTGGTGGTGGCCCCGGCATTCGCGATCAGAAAGCCCGCCGTCGCGGTGTTCACACTGGACGACTATGTGACGGCCAACGTCATGTCCGCGTCGCACGCAAACGCGCTCCGCCGAGCCGTTGCCGAGCGGAAGAACCTGGTAATCGCAGGCGGCACATCGACGGGCAAGACCACGCTCACCAATGCCCTTCTCGCAGAAGTCGCCAAGACCGGCGATCGCGTCGTACTGATCGAGGATACGCGCGAGCTCCAATGCGCGGCGCCTAACCTCGTGGCACTCCGCACCAAGGACGGCGTGGTCTCTCTATCCGACCTGGTGCGCTCCTCGTTGCGGCTCCGGCCGGACCGGATTCCGATCGGGGAAGTCCGCGGCGCCGAGGCACTCGACCTGCTCAAGGTCTGGTCGACCGGCCATCCCGGCGGCATCGGCACCATCCATGCCGGCACTGCCGTCGGCGCCCTTCGACGCCTTGAACAGCTCATCCAGGAAGCCGTCGTCACCGTGCCTCGCGCACTCATTGCCGAGACCATCGACGTCATCGCCGTGCTCTCCGGCCGCGGTGCCGGCCGCCGTCTCACCGAGCTCGCAGCGGTCACCGGCCTCCGTGCAGACGGCGACTACGAAATCTCCCCAGTCATCAAACACCCCGAATCCTCTGGAGCATCGTCATGACGTTCAAGACTACCTGCTTCCGTCCACGCATCACGGCAACGGCGATCGCCGCCTCGCTGAGCCTCGCCCTGACCCAAGCCGCCTACGCGGCGGGATCATCGATGCCCTGGGAGGAGCCCCTGCAACAGATCCTCGAATCCATCGAGGGTCCGGTCGCCAAGATCGTTGCGGTGATCGTGATTATCGCGACCGGCCTCACGTTGGCCTTCGGCGACACGGGCGGCGGATTTCGCCGGCTGATCCAGATCGTCTTCGGCCTCAGCATCGCCTTCGCCGCCTCGAGCTTCTTCCTCAGCTTCTTCTCATTCGGTGGCGGGGCGCTGATCTGATGGACGAGCCCGTTCCCGGATTCATGGCGCCCGTGCATCGCGCGCTCACCGAGCCGATCCTGCTCGGTGGCGCCCCGCGCGCCGTCGCGATCCTCAACGGCACGCTGGCGGCCGCGCTCGGTCTGGGCCTACGCCTCTGGCTGGTCGGCATCGTGCTCTGGGCGATCGGCCACCTGGCCGCCGTCTGGGCGGCGCGGCGCGATCCGCTCTTCGTCGAGGTCGTGCGCCGGCACCTGCGCATCCCCCCGCATCTCAATGTTTGAGGCACCCCGATGATGAACCTCGCAGAATACCGCCGCACCGGCGCTCGCCTTGCGGATTACCTGCCTTGGGCCGCCCTGGTCGGTGAGGGTGTTGTCCTCAACAAAGACGGTAGTTTCCAGCGCACGGCAAAGTTCCGTGGCCCCGATCTCGACAGCGCCGTGCCGGCCGAACTGGTCGGCGTCGCCAACCGGCTCAACAACGCCTTCCGCCGCCTCGGCTCAGGCTGGAGCATCTTCGTCGAAGCGCAGCGCCATGAGGCGGCCACCTATCCGCGCAGCAGTTTTCCGGAAGCGGCCTCGGCGCTGATCGATGCGGAGCGCAAGGCTGACTTCGAAGAGGCCGGCACGCATTTCGAGTCGAGCTACTTCCTCACCGTCGTCTATCTGCCGCCCGCCGAGGACACGGCCCGCGCCGAGAGCTGGCTCTATGAGGGTCGTGAGCAGACCGGCATCAACCCGTGGGAGATTCTGCGCGGCTTTGTCGATCGAACCGATCGCGTGCTGTCGCTGCTCGATGGCTTCATGCCCAAATGCCGCTGGCTCGACGACGGCGAGACGCTCACCTATCTGCACTCGACCGTTTCGACCAAACGCCAACGGGTTCGCGTCCCCGAGACGCCGATCTACTTCCGGGACCTGCCCGCCGACCACCCGCTGGCCGGGGGTCGGGACCCCCCCCCCGGCGACCCCCCCCCGCGCACCCTCCCCACGCCCGGTTCCCCCGCCGCGACCACGCCCGGCACCCTCGACGAACTGAACCGCCTGGCCTTCCCCTATCGCTGGTCGACGCGCGCCATCCTGCTCGACAAGACCGACGCCACAAAGCTCCTGACCAGGATCAGGCGCCAGTGGTTCGCCAAGCGCAAGAGCGTTGCGGCCATCCTCAAGGAGGTTATGACCAACGAGGCCTCGGCCTTGGTCGATACCGACGCCGCGAACAAGGCCGCCGATGCCGACCTCGCCCTGCAGGAACTCGGCGCCGACTATGCCGGCGAGGCCTATGTCACCGCGACCATCACGGTGTGGGACGCGGACGCCCGGATTGCCGATGAGAAGCTGCGGCTGGTCGAGAAGATCGTCCAGGGTCGCGACTTCACCGGCATGGTGGAAACGATCAATGCGGTCGATGCATGGCTCGGCACGTTGCCCGGACACATCTACGCCAATGTCCGGCAGCCGCCGATCAGCACGCTGAATCTCGCCCACATGATCCCGCTATCGGCGGTGTGGGCGGGGCCGGAACGGGACGAGCATTTCCAAGCACCCCCACTGCTGCATGGCAGGACGGAAGGCTCGACCCCGTTCCGGTTATCCCTGCATGTCGGCGACGTCGGCCACACGATGGTTGTCGGGCCGACCGGCGCCGGCAAGTCCGTGTTGCTTGCCCTCATCGCGCTGCAGTTTCGCCGCTACGAGGGAAACCAGATCTTCGCTTTCGACTTCGGCGGCTCGATCCGCGTGGCATCGCTGGCCATGGGCGGGGACTGGCACGATCTCGGCGGCGAACTCACCGAGGGCGCCGAAACCAGCGTCGCCCTGCAACCGCTGGCCGGGATCACCCACACGCCGGAGCGTGCCTGGGCGGCCGACTGGATCGTCGCCATCCTAACCCGAGAAGGCGTGTCCGTCACACCCGAGGTCAAGGAGCATATCTGGACCGCGCTCACCTCGCTCGCATCGGCGCCGGTCGAGGAGCGGACCATCACAGGGTTGACGGTGCTCCTCCAGTCCAATGACCTCAAACGCGCGCTCCAGCCCTATTGCGTGGGCGGACCCTATGGAAGGCTGCTCGATGCCGAGTGCGAAAACATCGGCGATGCGTCGATGCTTGTATTCGAGACCGAGGGTCTGCTGGGCACCGGCGCGGCACCGGCAGCTCTGGCCTACCTTTTCCATCGCATCGCCGGCCGTCTCGACGGGCGGCCGACCCTGGTTATCGTCGACGAGGGCTGGCTGGCGCTCAGCGACCCGGGTTTCTCCAAGCAGCTCGCCGAGTGGCTTGTGACGCTGCGCAAGAAGAACGCCAGCGTCGTCTTCGCCACCCAGTCGCTCGCCCAGCTAGAGAAGAGCACGATCGCGGCGGAGATCATCGACTCCTGCCACACGCGCATCCTGCTGCCGAATGATCGGGCAATCGAACCGCAGATCACCGTCATCTACCGGCGCTTCGGCCTCAATGACCGTCAGATTGAGATCCTCGCGCGGGCCACGCCGAAGCGCGACTATTACTGCCAGTCCCGTCGCGGCAACCGCCTGTTCGAACTCGGTCTCGGCGAGCTGGCGCTGTCCATCTGTGCCGCTTCCTCCAAGGAAGACCACACGCTGATCGATCACGTGCTGGCCGAACACGGCCGCGACGGATTCCTCGAGACCTGGCTGCGCATCCACAACCTCGACTGGGCCGCCGAGCTCATCCCCAACCTCACCAATATCGCTGCGCCAGAGGCGATCGACGACCTCATCAAGGAGATGTCCCTATGACCCGCCTTCGCTCCCGTATGCGCGCCGTGCTTTTCGCCACCACCGTATTTGCCGTGCCCGCGGCATTGAGCCCGGTCATCGTGACGCCGGCCTATGCCCTGTTTGGCTTCGGCGACATCGTCTTCGACCCGTCGAACTATGCCGAGAATATCCTGCAGGCAGCGCGGGCGCTGGAGCAGATCAACAACCAGATCACCTCGCTTCAGAACGAAGCGCAGATGCTGATCAACCAGGCGCGTAATCTGGCAAGCTTGCCCTACTCCTCGCTCCAGCAGATTCAGCAGTCCGTCCAGCGCACGCAGCAGCTCCTGGGTCAGGCGCAGCGGATCGCCTTCGATGTGCAGCAGATCGACCAGATCTTCACCCAGCAATACTCCAACATGGATCTCACCGCATCGGACCAGCAGCTTGTCGAGTTGGCGCGCGAGCGCTGGGGAAACACCGTGGGCGCCCTGCAGGACGCTATGCGGGTTCAGGCCGGCGTTGTCGGCAATATCGAGACGCAGCGTGCCGAACTCTCCAACCTGGTCGGCGAGAGCCAGGGGGCGACCGGCGCCCTTCAGGCGACCCAGGCCGGCAATCAGATTCTCGCGCTGCAGGCCCAGCAGCTCGCCGACCTCACTGCATTGCTGGCCGTCAACGGCCGGGCCGATGCGCTGTCGGCCGCCGAGCAGGCAGCCGCGGCCGAACAGGGCCGTGAGCAGCGTCGCCGCTTCCTTGAGCCCGGCGACGGCTACCAGCCCGGCAATGCCCGGATGTTCCCGGGTTCCAACTGAGCCGAACCGGCAGGGGGTGAATATGGACGGATGGGTTTTTGCCCGCCTCGTGGCGGTTATCATCGCCGCCGTGACGATCACGGCGGCGGCGATCCACCTTGCCCGTGACAGCGCGCCCGTCAGTTCGAGCCCTTCATCGTCCGCCACCCCTGAAGCGCCGCGGACCGATCCGCTGCGTGTGACGCTGCAACGCTGCCGCGCATTGGGCGAAGCTGCGACCCGCGACGCAGACTGCCTCGCCGCCTGGGACGAGAATCGCCAGCGCTTCCTTTCGCCGACGAGAGGGAACTGAGCGATGGAAGGTTCCGGCGTCATCGATCGCTTTCTGGAGGTCTTTACCTCCTATATCGACAGCGGGTTTGGCCTGCTCGGCGGCGAGGTGGCCTTCATCGCCTCGACGCTGATCGTCATCGACATCACGCTGGCTGCCCTGTTCTGGGCCTGGGGCGCTGACGAGGACATCATCGCGCGCCTGGTCAGGAAGACCATCTTCGTGGGCGTCTTCGCCTACCTGATCTCGAACTGGAACAGCCTGGCGCGCATCGTCTTTGACAGTTTCGCGGGCCTGGGCCTCATGGCCTCCGGGACCGGCTTCTCGGTTGAAGACCTGATGCGTCCCGGCCGCGTCGCCCAGACCGGGTTCGATGCGGGCCGCCCGCTGCTGCAGGCGATTGCCGACATGTCGGGGTACTGGGCCTTCTTCGAGAACTTCCTCCAGATCATCTGCCTGCTGATCGCCTGGGTCCTGGTGCTGCTTGCTTTCTTCATCCTGGCCGTCCAGCTCTTCGTCACGCTGATCGAGTTCAAGCTGACGACACTCGCCGGCTTCGTGCTGATCCCTTTTGGCCTCTTCAGCCAGTCCGCCTTCATGGCCGAGCGCGTCCTCGGCAACGTCATCTCCTCCGGCATCAAGATTCTGGTGCTGGCCGTCATCATCGGCATCGGCTCGACCCTGTTCGGCGAGTTCACCGCCGGCTTTGGCGGCGAACAGCCGACCATCGACGATGCAATGGCCATTGTGCTGGCAGCGCTTTCGCTCCTCGGCCTCGGCATTTTCGGACCCGGCATTGCCAACGGCATTGTCTCGGGTGGTCCGCAGCTCGGCGCCGGAGCTGCCGTTGGCACCGGTCTGGCCGTGGGCGGCGCGGCCGTCGCTGCCGGCGGCGCGGCTGCACTCGGCGTGCGCGGCGGACGTGCCGCCGTGTCGGCGGGAGCTGCCGGCGTCCGCGGTGGCGCGTCCCTCGCCAGTGGCGCCTCGACCGCCTATTCGCTCGCCTCGGCCGGCGAGAGCGGACCGGCCGGTGTCGCCGCAGGGCTCGGCGGCGTCGCCCGCGCTGCGGGCGGGGCAGCGGTCTCGCCACTCAAGCGCGCCGCATCGCGCGTCTCCGCAAGCCTCAGCTCCTCCTTTGACTCTGGAGGCCGCGCGGCCTTCACGGCGACCGGCGGCTCGTCCTCGATGGGCACTGTCGGCGATGGCGCATCTGAGGCGCTGGCATCAGCCACCTCCACCGACGGTCCGCCGGCCTGGGCCCGCCGCATGCGGCATAGCCAGGCCATGAGCCACGGCGTCACCGCCGCCGCACATGCCGTGCGCTCCGGCGACAACCACGGTGGCGGCGCTTCCATCAGCCTTTCCGAAAGAGACCGCACATGAGCTTGTTCAAACGTCCTTCAGCCCATTACGGCAAGATGCCGGAGCCCGAGACACCTTATCAGCGCGCCGCCCAAGTCTGGGACGAACGCATTGGCTCGGCGCGCGTCCAGGCACGAAACTGGCGGCTCATGGCCTTCGGGTGCCTCATCCTTTCGGGTGGGTTCGCTAGTGCTCTCGTTTGGCAATCCGCACGCGGCACTGTGGTCCCATGGGTGGTCGAAGTGGATGGGACAGGCGAAGCCCGCGCGGTCGAGCCGGCGGTCGCCGACTATCGTCCAACCGACCCGCAGATCGCGTTTCATCTGGCGCGCTTCATCGAGCAGGTCCGCGGCCTTCCGGCTGACCCCATCGTCGTCAGGCAGAACTGGCTGAGAGCGTACGAGTTCACGACCGACCGCGGTTCGGTGGCCCTCAACGACTACGCGCGGTCGAACGACCCGTTTGCGCGCGTGGGCAAGCAGCAAGTCAGCGTCGAGGTGTCGAGCGTGATCCGCGCCTCGCCGGATTCGTTCCGTGTCGCCTGGACCGAACGCCGTTACGAAAACGGCCAGATCGCCGGCACCGAGCGTTGGGCCGCTATCCTCACCGTGGTCGTCCAGCCGCCCCGCGACGCCGAGCGCCTTCGCCGCAACCCGCTCGGCGTCTTCGTCAATGCCATCAACTGGTCCAAGGAACTGGGGCAATGAGCCAGCCAACGATCCCGCAGGTCGCAAATCCGGCTTTCCGTAAATCCGCTTCCACGATCGGCATGCTCCTCCTGTCGACCGTCACACTCGCGGCCTGCGCGACGACGCGACCGCCGCAGATCAGCTACGACGCCAATGTCCCGCCGCTGCCCGCGGTTGCGGTCAGCACCGTCGACGGCGCACCACGGCCCATCCTTGTGCCACCGGCCTGGACTCCGGCGAAGGGTGGCGATCCGGCGACCACGCCGACCGGGCGCGTCGAGAACGCCAATATCGCCGCACGCGTCGAACCACGGAAGGACGGCTACTTCAATGCCATCCAGATCTATCCCTGGAGCGAGGGCGCGCTCTATCAGGTCTATGCCGCGCCCGGGCAGATCACTGACATCGCCCTCGAGCCCGGCGAAAGCCTGACCGGGGCCGGCCCGATCGCTGCCGGCGACACGGCGCGCTGGATCATCGGCGATACCGAGAGCGGCAGCGGCGCCACAAGGCGCGTCCATGTGCTGGTCAAACCGTCGCGCACCGACATCACCACCAATCTGGTCATCACCACCGACCGGCGTACTTACATGCTCGAGCTGCGGTCGGGCGAGAAGCCCTACATGCCGGCCGTCGCCTGGGCCTATCCGCAGATCTCGCCGCAGCGGTCCAACACGCCCACGACCCCGACCATTCCAGCCGTCGCCGTGCGCAACTACCGCTACGGCCTCACCGGTGACACACCGCCCTGGCGGCCGGTGTCTGTGTATGACGACGGGCGGCGGGTGTACTTCGAATTCCCACGCGGGATCGTGCAGGGCGAGATGCCACCCATCTTCGTCATCGGTTCCGACGGTCAGCCCGAGATCGTCAACAGCCGCATCTATCAGAACATCCTCATCGTCGACCGCCTGTTCGGTGCAGCCGAACTGCGGCTCGGTAGTGGCAACCGGCAACAGAAGGTCAGGATCGTGCGCACCGATGGGAGGCCATCGTCATGAACGAGAAATATGCCGCAACGGAAAATAGCAGCGGGCCATCCGCGCCCGACCCTGCCGCTACCATGCGGCTCCGGGCAGAAGCGCCGCGGGTTACCCGCATCTCCCGCCGGGTGCTCGCCGGTCTCGGTGTCGTCGCCGGCATCGGCATCGGTGGAGCGCTGATCTATGCGCTCCAGACCGGCGATCGGCAACCGACTCAGGAAGAGCTGTTTACCACCGACCGCCGGCAAACCGCCGATGGTCTGGAGGGACTGCCGTCCGACTATAGCGGCATTCCACAACTTGGGCCGCCGCTTCCGGGCGATCTGGGCGGTCCGATCGTGCGTGCCCGGGAAGACGGTCGCCCGATCCCGGCTGAGGTCATGCCCGTGCCGCAACCCGATCCGGAGGAGCAGAGACGCCTCGCCGAGATGGAAGCGGCACGCACCAGCGAAGTCTTCTTCCCGACCCGATCCTCATCACCATCTGGACTTCCGCCCTTCCAGCCGGTTCTCGGCGGAACGCCCGCCGGCTTTGCCGGAACGGGCACGCAGGATCGGCACCTCGCCTTCCTCAATGCCGAGGTCGATCGCCGCACCGTCGCGCCGGACCGCGTCGCGGCCCCGGCCTCGCCGTTCGTCCTTCAGGCCGGATCTGTTATCCCCGCTGCGCTAATCACCGGCATCCGCTCCGACCTTCCCGGTCAGATCACCGCCCAGGTCACGCAACACATCTATGATAGCCCGACCGGCAGTATCCTCCTCGTTCCGCAGGGCACCAGGATCATCGGCGAATACGACAACGGCGTTGCCTTCGGACAGCGCCGAATCCTGTTGGTCTGGAACCGGCTGATCTTCCCCAACGGCCGCTCAATCGTCCTCGAGCGGCAGCCCGGTGCCGACACACAGGGCTATGCAGGGCTCGAGGATGGCGTCGACTATCACTGGTGGGACCTGATGAAGGCCGCCGGCCTCTCGACACTGCTCGCGGTCGGGGCCGAGTTGACGACGGATGACGACGACCGGCTCATCCAGGCCATCCGCAGCGGCGCCCAGGATACGTTAAATGACGCCGGCCAGCAGATCGTTCAGCGCCAGTTGCAAGTTGCGCCGACGCTCACGATCCGGCCGGGATTCCCGGTGCGCGTGATCGTCACTCGCGACCTTGTGCTCGAACCATACGGAGCAACGCAATGACGAAACTCAAGCTAGGGGCGATTCCCGATGACAAGCCGATCAAGGTCACGCTGGAGCTGTCAGCGGCGTTGCACCGCGACCTCGTGACCTATGCTGAGGTGCTCTCCCGCGAAACCGGACAAACTGTCAGCGATCCGGTCCGTCTGATCGTTCCCATGCTGGAGCGCTTCATTGCGACGGACAGGGGGTTTGCGCGCTCGCGCAAAGCCACGGCCAGTTCATGAGCCTTCGCGTGGGTCATCCAACTGGTCAGGATGATCACACCCATGACCGACCATTGGCGACTCGCTTCCGCCAGCCTTTGCTGCCGGCAGACAGTCTAGCCACCTGAGGGAAAATGCAACAAAGCGCCTGACGGTCTCCTGCCGGCTTACGTAGCCAGGCTGCGCGGCAATCCATAAGTCAATGCGCGCGATCATATCAGCGATCATTCGGACAGTGATCCGATCGGACACGGGCAAGCTCCTCCACTCGATCCTTAGGCCGGTGGTGAACCGCCATCTCTCGGGTGCTCTGGCATGGTGCGGCGGGCAATACCCAACAGCCCCTTCAGGGCTGGATTTGGGTTCGCCCCCGACCATACGGCGTGGACCGGCATGGTGATCCCGCCTGCAAGCGGGACGAGCACGACACCCGCTGGGGCGATACCGGACAGACGACCCGGCACGATCGTTATGCCGAAACCCCGCGCCACCATGTTGATCAGATCGCACAGACCGACCCGGTGTAGCTGCAGGTTCAACTCGCCAGGCGATCGCGCCAGTTGGCGGCGGAGGTAGTCCGCGATTTCCGGACCGACACCACCAGCGCCTAGGATGACCTCCTCGGTACGCAGTTCCGCCGGCGCCGTCGCTCGCGCCTTGGCCAGCCGGTGCGACTTAGGGAGCACCGCGACCATCCCCTCGTCCCGCAGATGCAGCACCTTCACCGCGCTATCGGCCGGGGCTTTCGTTACAAAGGCGATGTCCGCCTTGCGCTGCTGAACTGACACCACACTCTCGTTGCATGTTCCCTCCACGAGCTCGACGGATACACCCCGGTGTCTCTGCCGGAAACGTTCGAAGACGTCTCCCAACAGATGGAACGGTACGCTCGCCGCGACCAAGACCTCGCCGCGCTCGCCCCGCTGGACCGCGCCAATTCGCTGCATCGCTCGCTCGAGATGATCGAAGCCCTGCGCCGCTTCCTTGAGGAACCGCTCGCCTGCCGGCGTTGGCCGGACGCCGGCGTGGCTGCGCTCAAACAATGCCGCACCGATGTGATGCTCAAGACTGCGCACTCCCTTGCTCACGCTCGACTGCTGAACGTTCAATGCCGCTGCCGCACGCCGAAAACTACCATGCTCGGCGGCGATCAACGCGTATCGGAAAAGTCTCAGATCGAAGGTGTGGCCTGTCAATGAACAACCTCCCAACGCCGAAGGGGGGCCGGTGGGCTTCGCGGGAGGATGCCTGCCCACCGGCGTCCTGGCCAATCCACCTCTCGGCCAGGAATTTAGCGTCCGCCGTGCGGTGAGAACTCCATCTGGACTGCCGGTTCAATGATACGCGGTGAACGGCAGTGGGTTCTTAACGCAACAGCCAGCAAGACCTTGCCCGTCAATTGGCGGGATGGGGATAACCGAACGCTCCTGGCCACTCACAGGCCGCCGCAGCGGACTTAGCCCCGTGCAGAAGAGAGCCATCAATGTCCGCGCCTTGTATTTTGGCGGTCAGGAATCCGGCGATAAATGCATCCCCGGCCCCCATCGTGTCGACGACGTCGGCATTCACAATCCCCTGCCGGTGTAAGCTCGCCCCGTCGCTGAAGACCGCTCCCCGTTCCCCTTGGGTCACACAGACCGTAGGAGCGCCGAGGAGGTGAGCGTGGCGGATGAATGTCTGGGTCTCATCATCATCCATGTCGGCGCCCGAGAAGAATGCGGTTGTGACAAGGGGACATATCGCAGCCAGATAGCCTTGGTCGCGACCGGTCGAAAAATCGAAGGAGACGTCTTCGGCGTGAGAGCGAATTCGGGGCAATTCGAGTTCCAGATAACTGAAGCAGGATGAATGCACACTTCCTAATCTTTTGATCAGGGCAAGGTCTGGCTCATCCATGCGGAGGGCCAGGCGTTTGCGAACCCCACCTTTATTGGAGCCGGCAAAGACACGATCGCCCGCGACGAGATTCACCTTGGCCTTGCCACTTTCCCCCTGAACGTAGCGCACATACTCGTCGGACAGGCCTTCCGCGATCAGGCAGGACTGGATGTGCTTGCCTTCCTCATCGTCCGCAATGATCCCAATGTAAACCGAATTGATGAGCCCGAACCGTCGAGCGAGAACGGCGACGTTTAGGGCGTTGCCGCCTGGATAGTAAACGCCTTGGTCGAGAAAATGGTCCACGACGTTGTCACCGATGCTCACGAGTCCACGTTCGGACGAAGAAGTCGACCGCATTTTGTTCCTTCCGACGCAGTGGAGGGTAGGGGCGGAATTCCATTGGTTCCGCCCCCGGCACCTTAGTATTCCATCTTCCACATGTAGCGGCGGACGGTGAGGGGGTGGCCTTTGGCCTCGGAGAGCTTGTCTGCGTAAGCGCGCAGGACGGGCGAGAAGACCAATGGCGCGAGGTACTCGGATACGCTTTCGGGCAGCGAGGTCACGCCGAGATCTCTTGCATCGAGGACCGTCAGACGTTTGCTGTATTTCTTCGCGAAAGCGAGCGCGCGTTCGTCCATCACGCGGGATGGTCCCAAACCCATAAGGTGGATGAACGGCACGTCGAAGTCAGTGATTTCGAATGGGCCATGAAAATACTCGCCGGCATGTATGGCAGCAGAGTGGACCCACTGCATTTCCTGCAACAGGCAAATAGAGAACGAGTAGGCCTGACCGAAATTTGCTCCCGAAGCCATCGTGTAGATGATAGCCTCGCGCTTGTGCGTCTCTGCAAATTCGGCAACCTTGTCTCGTTGGTCAGCGACGAGCTTCTCCGCAAGAGCAGGGAACGCCGCCAGGCCCTTGTCGAAATCATCGGCCTTTGTATTGCCCTCCCGGACTTTGAGAATACCGAAGGTCAACCGCTGCAGCACCGCGGCCGAATGTATGGGCGACATAGTCATCGGGGCATGGACGTAGCTGACCGTGAACTCGGACTCCTGGTCCAGTGGGCTGCCCAGATCATGGGTCAGAGAGATCGTCAGAGCACCGGCGGCGCGAGCGATTTTGACCGCCTCGACGGTCTCCGGAGTCGTGCCGGAGTGGGAGCAAGCGATGACGATCGAATTCTTGCCGAGCCGCTTCGGCGCCCGCGCCTTGAATTCGGCCGCATTGAGCGCGTTTCCGATGATGGCTTTTGCCTCGCGCTCAACGATGTACTGGTTCGGAAGCATGTGCGCATACGAGCCGCCACAGGCCACAAAGAAGATGTCGGTAACGCTCTCTCGGGCAGCCACGGCGCTCAACGCATTCCCAATTTGCGCGTTAATACGTTCAGTAGTCATGTCGTATCCTTAATTTTCTGACGCGGTTTGAATCACGCATTCGCGTGGTTTGGCCCGCCGCTATTTGTTGGCGCGGGATCTGGTCATCTGGCTGATCACAATCAGCACTATCGAAACGGCTATGAGGCATGTGGAAATGGCGGCGATCGTTGGATCGACGTCATCTCGCAGGGAATTGAACATGCGGCGGTTCAAGGTCGCGCCGGAGCCCGTCGATATGAACATCGCGACGACAACTTCATCGAACGACGCGAAGAATGAAAACAGCATCGCTGAAATTACGGAAAACCTGATTTGCGGAAGGGTGACCGTGAAGAACGCATAGAGGCGGGTTGCGCCGAGGCTCCGAGCCGCCTGCTCTTGGTAGATGTCGTATGACGTCAGCCCTGCCGTAATCACGATCATCACGAAGGGCAGAGCAAGAGCCGTGTGCATGAGGGTCAGGCCCAGCATGGTATTCACGAGACCGAGCTTGGCGAAGACGAACAGAGACCCCACGGCGAGTAGGATGACAGGAATGGCCATTGGCAGGGCGAACAAGCCCCAGATCACTGTCCTGAAGCGAGTCTTCCCGACCCAGATTCCGTAGGCAGCCGCGGTCCCGATGATCGTTGCCGAGAACATGGTGAGAATGGCGACGCTGAAAGAGATATACGTGGACCGCATCCATGCAGAGGAGCCGAAGTAGTTTTCGTACCACCTCAGAGACAGGTCCTTTGGCGGGAACTCCAGATATGCCGATCCCGAGAATGACATCGGGATGACGATCAGTGTTGGCGCCACCAGGAACACCACGGTCACAACTGCAATAGCGTACAGCCACAAGCGCTGAAGTTGAGTGACTTGGGTTTGCGAGGCCGGTTGGAGTAACCAACTCATCGGAACATCCCCCGTCCAGCTTTTCCGCCGACAAGGGCTGCCACCAGGATCAAGAGGATAGTGATCACGAGTAGAACGACGCCCAACGAGCTGGCCGCGCCCCAGCTTGAATAGACGCGAACGTTCGCGTCTATCCGCATGGCCGCCATAATAACTCTGCCACCGCCGAGCACTGCAGGCGTGACATAGAAGCCCAGGCAAAGGACGAAGACGATAAGTATTCCGGAAAGGAAGCCTGGCAACGACAAAGGAAAGAACACGTCGCGAAAGGCCCGTGACGGTCTGGCGCCGAGATTTGAAGCCGCAGCCATAAGGTTGTGGTCAATCGCCTTCATTGAGGCAAACAGGGGCAAAACCAGGAAGGGCAGCATGATCTGCACCATGCCGATCAGAGCACCGGTTAGGTTGTGACTGAGCGCGAGCGGCTCGGCGATCAAACCAAGTCCCATAAGGCTTTGATTTATGAGGCCGCCATCCTGCAGCAGCACAAGCCAAGCGGAGGTCCGCACAAGGACAGGGGTCCAGAGCGGCAGGAGGACAAAGAGCAGCGCCCAGTTCTGTATCCGATCCGGGAGTTGCGCCAACACATAGGCCAACGGATAGCCAATGATCGCGACCAGCAATGTCGTGAAAAACGAGACCCTGAAAGTTAAGCTGAACACTTGGCCGTATACGGGACTCGTCCACAACCTGATGTAGTGCTCGAAGCTGAACGTGCCGTCTTCGCCGATAAAGGACAGGTAGATCATGACCCCAAGCGGGAGCAGTACGACGGACGCCACTAGCGCGATGCCCGGAAGTGTAAGGGACAGCAGGCTCAGCCCTTCACGGCGCTCCGCTTTTCGAAGGGTGCTATGATTCAATCTGTTGGAAAGGATGGGTGTGAGGGTCATTTCAGCGCTTCATGTCATCACGAACGACCCGACTGTCGTTCTTGTGCAGACTGAGAACGAGCGGGCTGCCGGGCGCCGACACATTGAGGCTGCTGCTTTCGTTCAGTTGGCGTCGGACTAGAACGAGTTCGCCGCCGACGAGGCGGACGAACGCCACACTGCTTTCGCCTTGGAAGAGCACCCGCTCCAGCACACCGTCGAAGTAATTGTAGTCGGGGAGCTTCTCAGCGCCGTCCGCGACTTGAAGTTTCTCTGGTCGCAACACCAGCAGGCCGGCCTCGGGTATCGCCTGGCCGTCCGCAACCTTGATTGCTTGCTCACGGTAGTAATGAATGCCACCACGCGCAGAGACGTGGAGGAATGCGGACTCGCCGAGGAAGGCAGCGATGAAGGCGGTCTCGGGTGCATTGTAAAGGGTGGTTGAAGTCCCGATCTGCGCAATTTCGCCGTTCCGAAGAACCGCGACGCGATCAGACATCGTGAGCGCCTCACGCTGGTCGTGGGTCACGAGGACAGTCGTCATACCGAGTCGCTCATGCATATTCCGCAACTCGAGTTGCATGAGTTCGCGAAGGTTCTTGTCGAGCGCTGAAAGCGGCTCGTCCATGAGCAGGATCTTGGGTTTGAAAACGATCGCGCGAGCCAGTGCAACGCGCTGCTTTTGTCCGCCCGATAGCTCGGATATGCGTCGCGCCTGGTAGCCAGAGAGCTGCACTGTTGCCAGCACCTCATCAACGGCGGCTGCAATCTTGTCCTTGGGCCATTTTCTGATCTTGAGGGGATAGGCGATGTTCGTTGCTACGCTCATATGCGGGAATAGAGCGTAGTTCTGGAACATCATCCCAATGCCGCGCTCATGCGGCGCTTTGGCGATGACCTCTTCATCGCCGAACTTCACAGACCCCGAGTCGGGCCGCACAAATCCCGCCAGCACCATGAGGAGGGTTGTCTTGCCCGAACCCGATGGGCCGAGCAGCGTCATGAATTCTCCGCTCTTGATATCAAGGTTGATATCCTTGAGCGCGACGACCGAACCGTATGTCTTGTTCACCGAGCGAGTGGCAATGGGGAGCGATTTCGCAGCCACTTCACCATCAGCTACTTTTGCTTTCGTCATCTTGTTCACTATCTCGTTCCGACAATCAGCTGCTCACCCAGTATGCGCAGAAAGGGGCCGACGAACCGTCGATCGGTCCGTCGGCCGCATGAGTTGCAGCCGCGGGAGGTGAGGCAGTTGCAACGTCGTGTGTCGGTTAGTTACCGAGCAGCATCTCGTCGAATTCTTCGGACAATATCGTGCCGTTCTTGCCCCAGAAGTCGACATTCGTCGGATACTGCTGCGCAACGTTTTCCGGAGAAGATGTCAGGCGTGCCAGTGTGGCTTCGTCATAGCCCTCATACGCCTTCAGATTTGCCCCACCATAGGCGATGTATTTCGGGTAATCCTTGACGTATTCGGCCTTGGAGATTTCCTTGAGGAAGGTGATGGCGTTCTCGGGATGCGGCGAGCCCTTGACGATTGCATAGCAGTCGTTGTCCAGGAGGCCATCCTTATAGACGATCTTGTAGGGCGCGCCGGCGTCGATGGCCGCCATCACTCGACCGTTCCAGCTGTAGATCAAGTCGACTTCACCGGACTGCACGAGTTGGGTGGCCTGGGAGCCAGTCTCCCACCATACGACGTGATCCTTGATTTCGGCGAGCTTGGCGAAGGCGGCCTTACGACCTTCTTCGGTCGAAAGGAAATCGTACACCTCGGACTGAGACTTGCCGAGCGCCAGCACGGCCGCTTCGATGTTGCCGCGAGGACTGCGGTACAGCCCCCTTTTGCCCGGGAATTTATTGACGTCCCAAAATTCGACCATGTTACTGGGACCTGAGTCACCAAATTTCGCAGTGCTGTATCCGATAACGGTGGAGAATACGCTGTTCCCCACGCAATAGTCATTGACGGAGCCCGGAACGAAATCGTTCCGGTCAACGATGTCGGCGGGAAGCTTTTCGATCACACCTGCGTCCACCGCCAACTGGACTTCGCCCATGTTGAGCGAGACGATGTCCCAGGTCACCGCGCCCGCATCGACCTGGGCACGCGCCTCAGTCCAGCTTTCGGAGGTGTCTGATTCGAACGTCATCCCCAGCTTTTTCGCTGCTGGCTCCCACAGTGCCTTTCGCGCCGCCTCCTGGGATGCGCCACCCGGAGTTACGATGACAACATCCGCTGCTTGGGCGATTGCCATGCCGCCGACCAGTATCGCAGACGAGATCATAAGGGCCGAAAGGTGCCGGCTTAGCAGTTTCATAATTCTACTCCCTGTTGAGGCCACACTGTGGCTGTTGGTATGCACCAAGCTTCGGTTGCCAGAACCATCTCGCCGCCCCGTCAGGTAGAGTGGCCTGGTTTTAGGTCAGGAATCTGCGGTGTCGCTGCGTCTAGGAGGCGTCCCAAGCCAACCCTTGCAAACCGCTCCGAATGCCCGCCCCCCCTTTTTTATCTTGGTATATACCAATTTACGGCCGTTGGTATGGGGAGTCAACGGTGATTTTGCCGGTGAAGCAAATTTGGGTCGTGTATCCATTGTGAGGCGATGAAGAAATTCAGTGCCTGGTGATCCTGTCGGCCAGCACCGCAAGCTTCGACGCATGGCCAAGACCCGCCGCCTCGCGCCGATCAGCGATATGATAGAGCAGGTACATCGAATGCACGCCGAGCCAGCGCAGCGGCTCCGGCTCCCAGCGTCGCACCTTTCGGTTCACCCAGGGCAGCCGGGTCAGTTCGCTGCCGATGACAAGCACGAGGTCGCTCGGCGTCCGTCCGGCAAGGTGTGAGCCCGAGACGCCGAGCCCGACATAGCATCCGGCCCAGCCGATCCGTGTTCTCGGTTCGAGCCCCGCCGTGGTGCACCAGTCGCGCGGCACGCCGAGCACGCCGCACCATGCATGATCAATGCGCAGCTTCGCCGTCTGCTGCAACAGCGTGACCAGGATTTCATGCAGCTGGTCGATCGTAGCCTGCTGCGCGCGCCCATCGACGTCGGTGCGCGAGCCATAGCGGTAGAGTAGGTTAGGATTTCCTAGCTGAAGTCAGTTGATTGGTGGCGGAGGATCACCCTGCCGCAGCGCGCGGTACTCAGCCCAGCGCGACGCAATGCGCGCCTGCGCGCCATCAGCAACGACATTGGCGACACCTGCGAAAATGAGCGCTCCGAGACCGATGAACGCGATGGTGTCCGGGACTTCATTGAAGAACAACGCTCCAAAGGCTAGACCCCACACCATCTGACTGTACTGGATCGGCGCGATCCGGTTGGCAGGTGATAGCGTCAACGCGGCTATTAGCATGATGTAAGCGAAACCGTTGAGCAATCCCGCCACAAGCAGGAGCAGCAGGTCCCACGCATCCGGCCATGTGAAGCCAACGACTATCAGTGCGATGATGTTGAGCCCTGCTGTGTATAAGCCCGGGAACAGAAACAGGGCGAGCCGTCGCTCCGTCCTTGCAACCGTCCGCGTCAATGTCGTCGCTGATGATGAGCAAATGGCGGCAAGTAAGGCGCTAATATGCCCCCAATTGAGTTCCTGGAAGCCGGGTCGAACAACGATCACGACAGACGCAAAGCTGATGAACGTCAGTAGCCAGCGTGTCGAAGTCACCTTCTCCTTGAGGGAGACCACCGAGAGTAGAGTGATGAATACTGGAGTCAGGAAGATAATGGAATATGCTTCAGACAATGGGATTGAAATAAACGCGTAGGTCCCCGCGGTAGCAGAGATAGCGCGAAGTACGCCAATGAGATGGCTGTACATAGGATTGACGAGGCTGATTGCCTCTCCCCACGTCTCGCTTCGGGGTTTTGAGAATATACCGGGCAGCAGCGAGAAGATCGTGACAAATAGCCCAATCTCGAAAACGCTAGCGCGATAACCGACAAACTTTACCACCGCGTCACCGGCTGTGTAGAAAAAATAGACAGTAAGAGCGAGAAGTACACCTAGGGTGATGTTGCTCATATTTGCCAACGTCAATGGGCGGTGCACTTTCGGGGCCGACGTGGTCTTCTTAAAGACATTCATGCGATATTCTCCCAATTAGCCACGTCCTTCCCTCGCCGGGAATCCCGGCGGTGAAACCCTCGGTCGGGCGAATGATCGTCGCGGCGCAGGGTGTGTCGATCGGTGGTCACATGACCCGGCGCCGTCTCGGACACCGCCGTCTGCTCGTAGATCGGCGCGCCGAGCCGCTCGACGACGGTCGCGACCCCGCGACCTACTTGGCAGGCTGGTAGCCGATCACAGTCGAGTACACGGGTGTTGCCGGCGCAATAGTCGTTGACCGAGCCCGGGCCAAGTCGTTCCGGTCGATAATGTGGCCGGCAGCTTCTCGAGCACGCAGGCATTCACTGCGAGCTAAACCTCACCCATGCTGAGATTGATGGTATCCCAACTCACGGCACCAGCATCGACCTGTGCCTTTTGCCTCAGTCCAACTTTGCTGAGTGCGGCGAGATCCCAAACTGCAAGTTTCATAGACCTTCTCTCGTTGGTGCCACGCCGTGGCTGTTGGTATGCACCAAGAGTTGGCCGAGCGAGACCAGCCCGAAGCTCCTCGCCGCTGGTGAAACAAATTCAATCTGACATAAGACCTGAATTTGCGGGCTGAAAGTGCTGCTTTGTTCCCGAAGCAGACGACCTGCCGCGCTTGTCCTCCACCTCGTGGTATATACCAAGGTAGGACCGTAGCGTCGACATTGTCAACGGGGAATCGACGCGTGACGGGACTTACAGTCGATCCTAGCTATGCAACATCCAATGGACCGGATTTTCGCGAGCATCACGCGCGCCATGCGGCCGCGCGATCGTGAAGCTCACGCGATCAGGATGATTCAGGGAACGCAACAGTTCGAAGGGCTGACCATCAGCTGTGGCCGAAAGAGCCTCGAAATGCAGCACCGCGGAACCGGGTCGGACATCAAGCGCATCGGCTTCTGCCTTGGACACGCGATGGATGCTGATTACCGATTCTTTGCTGCTTAGATCCAGCTGGTATCTGTCCTTAAGCAGCTTGTAGAAGGACTTGTGCTCCATCACATCGCTCGCAGATAGTCCCGGCACAAGGTGGGCCGAGATGTGGCTGAACTCGACACACACGGGCACACCATCGACGGTACGCTGTCGCTCCATGGAGATAACGGGATCGCCTGGCGAGAGACCGAGCTTCGATGCAATGAAGTCGTTGGCCTCCTTGCGTTCAAAGAAGAGTAGCCTGGATCCCGCAATATGTCCGGCCTTCTCGACAACATCCGAGATACTGTAGGCGATATGATCGCTTACCGGTCGATCGAAGAGGCGGTCTGGAACATAGGTTCCGCTGGTGCCCCGCCGTTCGAGAATCCCCGCCTGAACCAGGTGGTCAACCGCCTTGCGCATGGTCATGCGGCTGGCGCCAAACCTGACTGAAAGCTCCCGTTCCGAAGGAAAGCGGCCGCCCTGCTGAATCTCTCCGTCATGGACAAGTTTCAGCAGATCTTTCTGCACTCTGACGTAAATCGGGACGCTTTCCGCCACCACTTCTTTGGCTACCATAACCTGCCTTCTCCAAGCGCCGCGCATAGCGCGATGCTCCTAAATTGCTGTTCCGATTCATGACAGCGAGTCTCACGGACCACGTCGCACGCGCCGGGAATCAAGCTTTGGTATACACCAACAACCGCGCAATGCCCTACTTGGATAGCGCAGACACAGCGGTCAAGGTGCCAACCTCCAATCTCTTTTGCTACTCCCAGGACCGGAGCGCACGGTTGAAAACGCTCCAGGGTGGAACAGACTGGAAGCAGCCCCATGCTCGCAATGGGGCACGCTTAGCGCGCGAAATCGTCAGAAGCGAGAAGCGAGACCTTAGTGCGTCAGGCTGGCAACGACCCGCGAGCCGACAGTGTAGCTGCCGAAGCCTACACCCATACTGACGGCTGCCGCCGACAGGGCAAGGACAACCGGGAGCTTCAGGGCGATAGTTCGAAACCGAGCATTCGCGCTCCCCCAAGCCCGTGCTGCGCCGGGTTTGTCCGACAGCACTTCGCAGGCCGCCATTGTTCGCAAAGCTCTTGACAACTTGGTATATACCAATATGGATGTGAACGCAATGACTAACTCCGACCGGTCGCCGCTCAGACGAGCAGCAGCCCTGTTACGGAGATGCTCACGGAACAAACGCCTCAACTCAAACCCGGTTGGCGGTGAGCCCTACCGGGATATCCAACTCAAGGTGATTCGCATGAAACTGGAAGGTAAAACCGCCGTCATAACCGGCGCTGGTCGCGGTATCGGGCGTGCGACAGCTCATGCCCTCGCCAGAGAAGGGTGCAACATTGTTCTAGCCGCACCTGAAGTGGATCAGATCGAAGCAGTGGCAGCGGAGATCCGGGCTATTGGGCCTCAAGCTCTGGCGGTGCCGACTGACATCGGACTTAAGTCGCAAGTCATCGCGCTGGCAGATGCTTCATTCGCACGTTTTGGCGCCGTCGACATCCTCGTCAACAACGCGGGTGTGGCGATTCACAATGCCATTCCGAACATCAAAGAAGAGGATTGGGATTGGATGATGACCATCAATCTCAAGGGTACGTTCCTTTGTACCCAGGCCTTCTTCACACATATGTGTGAGCGGCGCACCGGGCACATCGTGAACATCGTTTCACGGGCTGGTAAGCAGGCATCGGCGAAATTTGGCGCGTATGCCGCTTCTAAGTTTGGCATGCTCGGCTTCACCCAGACGACCGACGCAGAGGGCATCGAGTTCGGTGTCAAAGCGACGGCTCTCTGTCCAGGAGCTGTTGATACGCAGCAGCGGTCCGAGAACCACGTCGATGATCGCTCGACCCTGCTGCAGCCCGAAGATATCGCCGACTACGTCGCGTTCATCGTCACGCGTCCGGCGCGTGTCTACATTGCCGAGGCGACTCCAGTCTCACAGTTTATGAAGCCCCTTCCAGGCACCGGCTATCTCAAGCCTGGAATCTGAAAGAGCATTCCCTGAAAATGCCTGTCTTCAGGGCGGTCCAGGACCTGACCGATCGTATCGCGGCGCGCAGCACTGACACGCGCCGCGACTATCTCAGCCGGATCGATGCCTCACGAGCCAATGGGCTCTATCGCGCTGCGCTGAGCTGCGGAAATTTGGCGCATGGCTTCGCAGCCTGCTCGCCCATCGGCAAGGAGCGTGTTGCCGATAGCCAATCCCTAAACCTCGGCATCGTAGGTCTTACAACGACATGCTCAGCGCCCATCGGCCCTACCAGTTCTATCCCGACATCATTAGGGACGCGGCGCGTTCGATTGGCCATACGGCGCAGGTCGCGGGCGGCGTACCGGCCATGTGCGATGACGTGAGACGACGCGGATCTCTGGCGACCTCGTTGGCGATATGATTTCGGCGTTCAACGCCGAAGACCAGCGGCCACGCGACGACTTCGCCGACTACTATCGGGACATGCCTGTCATCTCAGGTTTGCCAACCGCGTCGAGCGAGATCCCCAACGGCGCCTTACTCGGGGGGATACGCGCCAAGCTCACCTTTTCACCCCAGGACCTGTCGAGCTTTGGAGTCTGGACAGCGTTTCAGTCCGGTTTATACGCCTTTGCTCTGGAGCCGGCCCTTCGATTTGATCAAGATTGCTACTCTCCAGATCAGTCACCTTAGGACCCAAACAGGCCGTCAGACATCAGATCGCAATAGAGCTGGGTTCTATCAGCACATCCTAGCCAAATCTGGGTCCAAAGAAGGATTCGCCTGAATGCGGCCTCCCTGTAATCGGGCGAGACGGCCGCGTCACGCTGCAACCAGATTAACGAAATGAGAGCGGGAAATGGCGCACCCGACAGGATTCGAACCTGTGGCCTTCGCCTTCGGAGGGCGACGCTCTATCCAGCTGAGCTACGGGTGCATCCTGCTTACGCAGTGCTTACGCGGAATTTCCGCGACTTTGAGGGACCGGATATCCCTCGCGTAAGTCCTTGATCCTCTAAGTTCTTTTTCTCTCCATTTCGCGACCCACCGACTTGACACGAGCCTTCGGAGGGCAGCGCTCTATCCAGCTGAGCTACGGGTGCTTTCAGGACCGCAAGCGCGATACGGAAAACGGCGCGCCGCCGAAGCGGTTAGCCAAGGCTTCTTAGCGGAACGAGGCCAGCGCTTCAACGGGTGAAATGGAGTTGTGTCCAGTACAGAAGCAAGCACAGCCGGCACTACACACCACTCGACCATACCGGTTCGGCGGAAGCAGCCGTGAAACCGGATGGCGTCCGCGTGGTCGGCAAGGCTGCCGTTACTGGGCGACGCCATAAAGTCGGGGGCCTCGGCACTTCGCACGCCGCGCGCATGAGCCTCCCGCAAAAGGGTGTGGCGAAATGGAAGCATAAGGAGCTCTTTCGTGCCATCGCGTCACACAAGCCTCGACTCGCCAAGGCACTTTCCATAGGTTGCGCCGCATCTACTCCCGAGCGGCAACGTATGAAGAAACTGGCCCTTGTTGTTCTGAGCCTTGTTGCGGCGGCAATTGTCGTGCCCGCAAGCGCGGCCACGCTTGTGCCACCCGGCAACAGTTCCATCGAGCAACCGCCCATTCCAGGCGCTTCTTCACGGCGCACGCAAGCGACCAATACGACCTTCCAGGCGAAGTACCGCAAGATCTATGGGCTGTTGAAAAGCGATGCCGCGCTTCGCGACAAGATCAGGCAGGCCGCCGCAGCCTACGGCATCAAGCCGATCCATATCGTAGGCGCGATCGTCGGCGAGCATACCTACAATGTTGACGCTTATGACAGGCTGCAGACCTACTACGTCAAGGCGATCTCGTATCTCGCCAGCCAACTTACCTTTGCCTACAAGGGCGAGGACGTTTCCGCATTCGTGCAGCGGCCAGAATTTTCGGAATGCGCCAGCCAGGCAGGAAGCTACGAGCTTTGGGAATGCCGGGAGCAGGTGTGGAACAAGGCGTTCCGTGGCAAGAGCGTGGGCGGAACCAGCTTTCCCAACGACCGCTTCGGTGCCACGTTCTTCCAGCCTTACTATGCCGGGCAGACCTTCGGCCTTGGCCAGCTCAATCCTTTGACCGCGCTACAGATGAGTGACATCGTCCACAAGATTTCCGGCCTGCCGAAGCTCGACGTGAAGGACCCCAACCAGGTCTACAAGACCATCATGGACCCGGACCTGACGCTTGCCTATGTCGCCGCCACGCTGAAGAAATCTATGGAAGCCTACAGGGATATCGCCGGGTTCGACATTTCGCAGAACCCGGGCATCACGGCCACCCTTTACAATGTCGGCAATCCCGAAGCCCGCGCCTATGCGCTCAAGGTCGAAAACGAGCGCCGCAGCGCGGCCGGCGAAGCCCAGAAGATGCCGGAAGAAAATTATTACGGCTGGCTGGTCAACGACAAGCTGCCGGAACTCGAGGCGCTGTTCTAGTCAGCCGAGCCTACTCGACGGAGCCGACCAGAACCTGCTGGTCGTCGCGGATCGAAACCCACCGCCCGGTGTTGTCGATCGCCTGACGCTTCAGGAAACGATAGCCGGTCTGATCCCAGGAACGAACCTTGTCGTTCAGATTGTCGAGCACGAAATCGCCCTTTGAGGTGCGCACCGTCAACACGGCATGGCCCTCGCCGTCGGGCTTGCGAACCACCGTGATCAGCAGGTTGGACAAAGGCACGCCCATGCCGTTCAGCATGCGGCGCTTTTCCAGCACATAGTCCTCGCAGTCGCCCACGCCCTTGTCGGGATAGGCCCAGACTTCGTCCTTGCCGTAGATGTCGATATCGTTCATCGGCTTGACGGCGGCGTTCACCTTCACCGTCACTTCGGCCAATTGCTTCCAAAGCGACCCGGTCATCCTGGCTGGCGAAAGGTCGGTTGAACGAACTGAGCATTCAGCCGGGTTGGCCTTGCAGAAATCGTAGTGTCCGATCGGCTGTGAGGTTATCCCGCCGGTCATCATGGCGCCGGCGGCGGATGCGGGGGCGACAGCCGAAGCGGCAGCCACCATTCCAACCATCCCTGCGATGCAGAAGCGCAACCCTAGCGCCACCGGTGAGGAATTCATTGTCCCCGCTCGCCCCTGTTTGTTAACGAAAAGTTAAGGGCGATTTACACTCCGTGTCAATTGAACACGGCGGCTGTTTGCAAGCATGGTTACTCGCGCGGGGGCGACCGCGGCGATTGTGCAACAGTGTCGCATATCGGCAACCGGGTGCCGGTAACGAAAGATGTGGTTAATCCGGGTTGCGGTTCAGCTTCGAGCCGTACGCACCAGGCGAGGCTTGCTTGGAACGCGGTTCTTGCGCCCATGGCTGGCAATGAAATCGACGATCCTCGGCACAATCTCCGAACGGAAGCGCGAACCGTTGAAAACGCCGTAGTGGCCAACGGTCGGCTGCATGTAGTGAGCCTTCATCTCGTCAGGAATATTGACGCAAAGGTCATGCGCGGCCCTGGTCTGGCCAATGCCCGATATATCGTCATTCTCGCCCTCGACCGTGAACAAGGCGGTGGTGCGAATGGCCGACGGATCGACAGGCGTGCCGCGATGCGTCATCTCGCCTTTCGGCAGAGCGTGGCGGATGAACACCGTGTCGACGGTCTGCAGATAGAACTCGGCGGTCAGGTCCATCACCGCTAGGTATTCGTCGTAGAACTCCCGGTGCTTCTCGGCACCGTCGCCATCGTGCTTGACGAGGTGCATGAAGAAATCCTTGTGGGCGATGATATGCCGGTCAAGGTTCATGCCCATGAAGCCCGAAAGCTGCAGGAAGCCGGGATAGACAAAGCGCCCGAAGGCCGGGGCCGGCCACGGCGCCTGCATGATGACATGCTCGCGGAACCAGTCGAGGCCCTTTTCCTTGGCAAGCGCATTGACGGCGGTCGGATGGTTGCGCGTGTCGATCGGCCCGCCCATCAGGGTCATGGTCGCCGGCGCGAAGGCATCGCCGCGCGCTTCCATCAGCGAGACGGCGGCCAATACCGGCACCGAGGGCTGGCACACGGCCATGACGTGGGTGTCGGGGCCGAGTTCGTGCAGCATGTCGATGACATAGTCGACATAGTCGTCCAGATCGAAGCGACCCTGCGCCATCGGCACCATGCGCGCATCGACCCAGTCGGTGATGTGCACCTCGGCGTGCGGCAGCATCGCTTCGACCGTGCCTCGCAGCAGCGTCGCGTAGTGACCCGACATCGGTGCCACGATCAACAGCTTAGGACCGGGCTGCTTGCCTGCCGGCATCGCCTTGTTGAAGCGGATCAGATTGCAGAAGGGCCTTGACCAAACCACCTGCTCGCTGACCGGCACGCTCTTCCAGTCGACCTCGACGGAGGTGATGCCAAAGCTCGGCTTGCTGTAGTGGCGCGTGGTGCGCTCGAACAGTTCGGCGGTCGCCGCAATCGACCTGCCCCACAAGGTGTTGGAAAGCGGATTGAGCGGATTGGTGTAGAGCATGCGCACCGCATCCGCATAGGCGCGGGCGGGCTGCAGGGCCGCGTGGTTCAATTCGTAGAGCTGGTAGAACATACTAAGGTCCCCGCTGCTGCTTCCGACGAAGGACGACGAAGCAGCGCCGAGCCTTGACTGTCTCGCGCAGAGGTTAACAACAAATTGCTGCGACGCAATACATCAATATGCGTTTTGGGCATTGGACATTGGTCCAAGCCATTGAGAAAGCGAAAGCATTTTGACGAGCCGGCTATTGGTGCAGGTGCGAAGCCGGCAAAGTCCCGGCGTTGAACTGGTTTTCACCAGGCTCGCTACAGAACTTCCCCAAAGTCAGCGCCGGTATACCAGCGTCTAGACCTGCGCCATACAGATGGAGGTGTGACCCGACTTGATGAACCCAAGCCTGTTCGCCGCACCCTTCGAAAGATCGAGGACGCGACCCTTGATGAACGGTCCGCGGTCGTTGATGCGCACAACCACGCTCTTGCCATTCTTGCGATTGGTGACCTTGACGCGCGTGCCGAACGGCAAGGTGCGATGGGCGGCTGTCAGGGCGGAAGGGTTCATGCGTTCGCCGGAAGCGGTGCGCGAATGCAGCGCGTACCACGATGCACGGCCACATTGAGCCGCCGCGTCATTGGTGGTCAGGCCCAATGCCAGTGCCGCCGTCAAGGTCGCCGCGATAAGGGCAGACTTGCTTTTTCTGTCCATGAAAAGAACTGGCTCCGTTTTCAGATACGGGGCCGTAGGGGGCAAATGAGGCAGCAAATGCGGCGAGCATCCGTCAGAAACGTGGCGGAGTCACACTTTTCGAATCACTTCGACACAGTTTGTCAGGCGTTTTCTAATCTATATCGATTGAATACATATAATGGGCAATTGAAATAGGAAAAAATATCTAGCCCGACAAATGTACCTCTTTGCTTCAATATTCAACGGGTATTCTATCGACTGTTACGAATGATACATTCGGTAGAAAAATTAGATCACAGGATTATTACATCTTGTAGTCCCATATCGGGACATGACTCTGCCCAATCGGCAAGGCCAATCGCCGATGTCAGATTGCAAGAACGTTGAAGGGCTGAGGCCGTCTCAGCTGTTTTCGCGGAAGAACTTCTTGACCGTCTTGACGATGCCGGCGTCGGACACGGCGTAGCCCGGCAGCGTCGAGACCGCGCGACGGTAGTCGGTGCCGGAAATGATCTCGCGCAGCCGCTCGATCGGCTTGGAATTGAGGATGTTGGAGCGGCAGAGGAAGAAATAATCCTCACGGATGACATGGACGAAGTCGAGATCGAACTCGACCGCCGCCGCCTCGACACCGAAACCGGTGTCGGCCATACCCCTTGCGACATGGGCGGCAACCGCGGCGTGGGTCAGTTCCACGTTCTGGTAGCCGGGAATGCGGTCGCTTTCGATCTTCTCCTGCGCCAGCAACTGCTCGAACAGAAGCCGCGTGCCCGAGCCGGCATCGCGGTTGACGAAAGTTATGGTGGGATCGACCAGCGAATGCAGGCCGGTGATGTTGAGCGGATTGCCGCGCTTGACGAACAGGCCCATCTCGCGCGTCACAAAGCCGAGCACGCAATAGATGGAAGGATCAAGCCAGCGCTTGCAGTCGGCGGCGGCCCGCTTGCGCAACTCGCCATGCGGCAAGTGGATGGCGGCCAGCTCGCATTCCTGGGCTCGGAGCGATTCCAGCGAGGCCTGGTTGCTCATGTAGCGCAGGTCGAGATTGGTGCCGGGTTCGCGGGCAATGAATTCGCCCAGCTTGGAAATGGCGAAGCCGTGGCTGGCATGGATCCTGATGCGCGGCGGCACGTCCGGCAACAGGCTTGCCAGTTCCATCTCCAGTTCCTGGGCAATGTTGTGCAATTGTGGCCCAAGGCGCGCATTGAGATGCTGTTCGGCCCAGACCAGCTTGTTGCCGAGCGCGGTCAGATGCGTGCCCTTGCCGCGCTGGCGTTCCACCAGCGGTTCGCCGAAGAATGCCGACCATTGATCGACAAGGTTCCAGGCATGGCGATAGGACATGCCGCTGTGGTCGGCCGCGCTGGCAAGCGTTCCGGTTTGCTTGATTTCACGCAGGATGCTCAAGATGACGCGCATCGAATGCGGCGAGGTCTCGCTGGTGAAATTCCACAAAGCCTCGATCTGGATCCGCATCATCGCGCGTTGGCCTCCTTGCCAACACTGTTAGATGGCCTTAGCCAAATATACAGTCGAGCACGCGAACCAATATGTCGCTGCCGGAAAATGCGGCGCAAAATTCGCCCTGCCGAGGCATTTGTGCCGGCGCATCGCGCCGGCAGCCGAGGGTCGGAACCCGTCAGTGACCGGCGCCGATGGCGGCGACCTCAACTCCATATTCCAGCGAAGACTCAACGAAAAGGTGCCACAGCGTGTCTGAGAAGCTGGTGAAGACCAGCGCCACATAGACGGGGTTTCCGCTTGCGTCGTCTGCCTCGCGCCAGAAATTCACCGCGGTGTGATCGATCGATGTCGTGGCTGCAGAGCCGACCGGGAACACCGTGTCGTGCAGGTCGAGCGACGTCATCTTGGCAAGCGCATCGCGCGCATTCGGGCCGGAAATGCGTATCTGGCAGCGGCCGTCCGACTGGTTGGAAAGCGACGCCGAACCGGCAAATGCCTGTTCCTGCTGCTCGACGGACGGAGCTGTCTGCGGCAATTCCGAAAATGCGAGGAACTGGTCAGGACCGGACCACACCAAGGTCACGACCTTGCCGCTCGATATCTTGAGAGCGGCAGGCGGCTCGGCTCCAAAAAGCTTCTTTGCAGCCTTTGCCACGTCCGCGTTGCGGCCGCGCCGTGTCATGACCTGAACAAGCGCGATGTCGCTGACATGCGACAGCGAAACGCCCGGTGCCGCCTTGCCCGCGCCATGACGACCGGGAACGAGCGCCTTCTTAAGCGGCGATTGCGAACTCCAGACAAAATCAGGCACGCTGGCGCACTCCCTCAGGATCGTAGAACACCGGGCTGCAAAGCTCGACATCGTAGGTTTCGTTACGCAACGGATCGTGCGCCTTGACGATTTCGCCATGACGTTCAGCGCCATGCGACACGAGGCCAAGGCCCAGCCACTGGTTTTGCGTCGGCGAGAAGCAGACCGAGGTGACGTAGCCCTGATCCGTCTCCGGTCCGGGCACCGCGCCCTTCGGCACGATGTGGGCCCCGGAGCGCAGGCGGCGCGTCTTGTCGACCGGACGGATGCCGACGACGACCTGACGATCGGGAGCGGTCAGCGCCTCGCGCTGCGAGAGCACGCGGCCGATGAAGTCCTTCTTCTTCGACGCCATCTTGCCGAGACCGAGATCGCCCGCAGTTGTCGTGCCGTTCAGTTCCGGACCCGCGACGTGGCCCTTTTCGATGCGCATCACGCCCAGCGCTTCAGTGCCGTAAGGCGTAACGCCGAAGGGTTCGCCGGCAATCATCAAGTTGCGCGCCATCGCCTCGCCATAGCGAGCCGGCACCGCGATTTCGAAGGCCATTTCACCGGAGAAGGAAATGCGGAACAGGCGCGCTTCCATGCCGCCGCGCAGTTTTACCGTGCGCACGCCCATGAAGGGGAAGCCTTCGTTCGACATGTCTTCCGACGGATCGACGAGCGCCTGCAGCAAGTCACGCGTGCGCGGACCGGCAATCGAGAACTGCGCCCACTGGTCGGTCGCCGACGACAGCTGCACATCGAGTTCAGGCCAAAGAACCTGCCGGCAGAATTCGAGGTGCTGCATCACCGGACCGGCCTTGGCCGTGGTCGTGGTCATGAAATAGTGGTCTTCGGCGAGACGCGAGGTGGTGCCGTCATCCATGACGATACCGTCTTCGCGCAGCATCAGGCCGTAGCGCGCCTTGCCCACGCCAAGAGCGGAGAAGGCATTGATATAGACGCGGTCGAGGAAAGTGCCAGCATCCGCGCCACGCACATCGACCTTGCCCAGCGTCGAGACATCGCAGAAGCCAACGCCGTTGCGGACCGCCAGCACTTCACGCGTCACCGACTGCAGCCAGTCGGTTTCGCCCGGCAGCGGAAACCACTGCGCGCGCTTCCACAGGCCGGTGTCCACGAACACCGCACCACGCTCCGCGGCCCAATGATGCGAAGGCGTCAGGCGCGTGGCATGGAAGTTTTCATCGCGGTTGTGACCAGCCAGCGCACCGATCGCGACCGGCGCATAGGGCGGGCGGTAGACGGTGGTTCCGGTGTCGGCGATGCTGCGGCCAACCGCATCGGCCATGATGGCAAGGCCGGTGACGTTGGACGTCTTGCCCTGGTCGGTCGCCATGCCAAGCGTGGTGTAGCGCTTGAGGTGCTCGACCGATTCATAGCCTTCGCGCTGCGCCAACTTCACGTCGGAAGCGGTGACGTCGTGCTGGAAATCGACAAACGCCTTGCCCTTCACCTGGACATGCCACAAAGGCTTGATCGAGAAAGCTTCGTCCGAGGCCTTGGCGGCGTTGCCGGACTTGCCCTTGGCACCTGCTTCGGCGGCTGCCATCGCGCCTGCGGCATGGCCGGTGCGCAGGCACGCGCCAAGCGACAGGTCGCCATTGGCCGCACCCGCCATGGTCATGCCGGCGGGAGCGTTGGCCGGCACGAATGCCGCAATGTCGTCGCGCCATTCAGGCTTGCCGCGATGGAAGCAGGAAAGCGCCAGGTTGGGGTTCCAGCCGCCCGACATCGCCAGGCAGTCTGCATCGATCTTCTGGTTGCCGCCAGCACCTGCCACGGTGATGCTGCTGACGCCATCGACGCTGCCGCCGACATCGGCGACGACGCCCTGGATGACACGGATACCGGAGTAATCGCCCGTCGCCGGCTTGCCGCGCGGATCGATCACGGCTGCCACTTCCACGCCGGCACGGCGAATGGCATCGACCGTGCTCCAGCCATCGTCATTGTTGACGAAAAGCGCGATGCGCTTGCCCGGCAGGGCGGCAAAGCGGTTCACATAGGTGCGGACAGCCGAGGCCATCATGACCGCAGGGCGGTCGTTGCCCGGGAACACGATAGGACGCTCGATGGCGCCTGCACCAACGACGCTGCGCTTGGCAGCAATGCGCCACAGGCGCTGGCGAACCTGATGCTCAGGCGGTTGCGGCACGTGGTCGTTGACGCGCTCCAGCGCACCGAAGTCGCCGCTGTCATAGACACCGAACACAGCCGTGCGGGTCATGATGCGGACATTTGGCAGCGAAGAAAGTTCTGCGACCGCCGACTGCACCCACTGCAACGCGTCGACGCCGTCGATCACGCCGCCATCGGACTGCAGCCTGCCGCCAAGACGGCTGTCGTCATCGCAAAGGATAACGCGCGCGCCAGCACGGCCGGCCGAGAGCGCCGCCGCAAGACCGGTCGCGCCACCGCCGACGACCAGCACATCGCAATGTGCCCAGGCCTTGTCGTAGTGGTCCGGATCGGCAATGCCAGCCGTCTTGCCGAGACCGGCAGCACGGCGGATTGCGGGCTCATACAAGGCTTCCCAGAACTTGGCCGGCCACATGAAGGTCTTGTAGTAGAAGCCGGCGACGAAGATCGGCGACGCCAGCTGGTTGACCGACATGAAGTCATGGCGCAGCGAAGGCCAGCGGTTCTGGCTCTGCGCGACGAGGCCGTCATAGAGCTCCGACGTGGTGGCGCGGGTATTGGCTTCGCGCCGCGCGCCGGTGCGCAGTTCCACCAGTGCGTTCGGCTCTTCCGGACCGGCGGTCAGGATGCCGCGCGGACGGTGATACTTGAAGGAACGGCCAACCAGCCGAACGCCGTTGGCGACCAGCGCGGAGGCCAGCGTGTCGCCGGCAAAGCCGGTCATCTCCTTGCCGTCGAAGCTGAAGTTCAACGGCGCATTGCGGTCGATCTGGCCGCCGGCACCCAGGCGGTGCGACTGGCCCGCGACGGTTCTGGTGCTACCCTCCATCACCGTTCTCCTGCTTGCTTCGCCTTCGCGGCACCCGCACCGGGGGCTGCCGTTACCGACTTGAATTCATGGGTTGTCGTGCTGCGCTCGGCAATCAGCCAGGACCGGCAGCCACCACCGTGGTACCAGTATTCACGGGTGAGCCCGGCCACGTTATCGCGCAGGTAGACGTAGTCGTAGAATTGATCCTCGACAGCCGTGCCGCCGTCGATCGGAGCGTCAGGCCGTTTCGGTGAGGCGTCGCCAAGGTAAGTAAACTCGCCCGAGTCGCGTGCGCCGCAGAAGGGACATGCAATACGCATTCGCCAGTCTCGCTTGTTTAATGCAGGTTTGGTTGGGCGCCCTGGCCCTTTTCGTCGATCATCGCGCCGCGCCGGAAACGGTCGAGGCGGAAGCGTCTGCCTTCCTCATGCGGCTCGTCGCGCGCCAGAAGATGGGCAAAGACCAGCCCTGAGGCAGGCGTCGCCTTGAAGCCGCCGTAGCACCAGCCAGCGTTGAGGTAGAGCCCGTCGACCGGCGTCTTGTCGATGATCGGCGTGCCGTCCATCGACATGTCCATGATGCCGCCCCATTGGCGCAGCAGCCGCACGCGCCCGATCATCGGCATGATCGCCATGCCGCCTTCGCAGACGTCTTCCATCACCGGCATGTTGCCGCGCTGGGCATAGGAATTGTAACCGTCGAGATCGCCGCCGAAGACAAGGCCGCCCTTGTCGGACTGGCTGACATAGAAGTGACCGGCGCCGAAGGTGACGACGCCCGGGATCAGCGGCTTGATAGCTTCCGACACGAACGCCTGGAGGACGTGGCTTTCGATCGGCAGACGCAGGCCGGCCATTGCCGCAACGCGCGAGGAACTGCCGGCAACCGCCATGCCGACCTTGCCGGCGCCGATGATGCCGCGACTGGTCTCGACACCCGTGATGCGCCCGTTGGTGCGCTGGAAGCCGGTCACTTCGCAATTCTGGATGATGTCCACGCCGAACTCGTCGGCCGCGCGGGCATAGCCCCAGACCACGGCATCGTGACGGGCGGTGCCGCCGCGACGCTGCATCAAGCCGCCCTGGATGGGGAAGCGCGCATTGTCGTAGTTCAGGAAGGGCAAGATCTTGCGGATCTCGGTGGCGTCGAGAAGCTCGGCGTCGATGCCGTTGATCCGCATCGCATTGCCGCGCCGCGCGAACGCGTCGCGCTGGGCGTCGGAATGGTAAAGATTGATGATGCCGCGCTGGCTGACCATCGTGTTGTAGTTGAGGTCCTGCTCCATGCGTTCCCAGAGCTTCATCGACAGCTCATAGAAGCTGGTGTTGCCCGGAAGCATGTAGTTGGAGCGGATGATGGTGGTGTTGCGGCCGGCGTTGCCGGAGCCGATCCAGCCCTTTTCCAGCACCGCGATGTTGCGGATGCCGTACTCCTTGGCCAGGAAATAGGCGGTCGCAAGACCATGACCGCCGCCGCCGATGATGACCACGTCGTAGTGGCTCTTGGGCGCCGGGTCGCGCCAGGCACGGCCCCAGTTCTTGTGGCTCGACAAAGCCGCCCGCGCCAAAGAAAAAATCGAATACTTCATGACATCCATATTCCGCTGCGCGGGATTCATGTTCGGGTCAATGGAACACCGCGGCGCGCAAGCGCCGCGGTGCTGGATATGTTGCCGATCAACAATCGAGCGTGTTGTCGACTTCCCATTGCGTGAAGTGGGTGGTGTAGGAATTCCACTCCTGCATCTTCAGCTTGATGAAGCCGTTGGACAGGTCTTCGCCCAGGGCCGCCTTCAGTTCCTTGTCCTTGTCGAACATGCGGATGGCGTCAAGCAGGTTCAGCGGCAGCTTCGGACCCGACTTCACCGTATGGCCGTCCTGGTACATGTTGATGTCGCTGCGCTTGCCCGGATCAGCCTTGCTGCGCAGTCCGCTGAGACCGGCCGCAACGATGACGGCCTGCATCAGGTACGGATTGGACGCGCCGTCGGGCAGACGAAGCTCGAAGCGGCCCGGGCCCGGAACGCGAACCATGTGGGTGCGGTTGTTGCCGGTCCAGGTCACCGTGTTCGGTGCCCAGGTTGCGCCCGAGGTGGTGCGCGGAGCGTTGATGCGCTTATAGGAATTGACCGTCGGGTTGGTGATGGCGGCCATGCCGGAAGCGTGCTTCATGATGCCGCCGAGGAAGTGCATGCCGCGCTCGGACAGGCCGTCCTTGGCGTTCTTGTCGGCAAACACGTTCTTCTTGCCGGTCAGGTCCCATGCGGAGATGTGCGCATGGCAGCCATTGCCGGTCAGGCCCGGGAACGGCTTCGGCATGAAGGTGGCCCGCAAGCCGTGCTTTTCGGCAACCGTCTTCATCATGAACTTGAAGAACGAGTACTTGTCGGCGGTCGCGAGAACATCATCGTAAGCCCAGTTCATTTCGAACTGGCCGTTGGCGTCCTCGTGGTCGTTCTGATACGGCTCCCAGCCGAGTTCGAGCATCGCGTCTGCAACTTCGGCGATGATGTCGTAGCGGCGCATGACGGCCTGCTGGTCGTAGCAAGGCTTGTTCGAACGGTCGAGTTCATCGGAGATGAGCTTGCCGTCCGGCGTCGTCAGGAAGAACTCCGGCTCGACACCGGTCTTGACGCGGATGCCTTCCTTGGCTGCTTCGGCGACGAGACGCTTCAGCGTGTTGCGCGGAGCCTGGTCGACGCTCTTGCCTTCCATGACGCAGTCGGAAGCGAGCCATGCGACTTCCGGCTTCCAGGGAAGCTGGATGACGGAGGACGGATCCGGCACTGCCAGCATGTCCGGGTGGGCCGGGGTCAAATCCAGCCAGGTGGCGAAGCCGGCAAAGCCAGCTCCGTCCTTTTGCATGTCACCGATGGCGCGTGCAGGAACCAACTTGGCTCTCTGGACACCGAAGATGTCGGTGAAAGTTACCATGAAGTACTTGATATTACGGGCCTTGGCATAGTCGGTAAGGTCGCTCACAGCCGATCCCTCCAGTTTCGCCTCGAATGTTCCCATTGCAGTTCCCCTGTTTAGTAGCTTCGGAGGTATGGCTTAGAGACCGCCCTGCCCGGGGATCCAACTGGTGCCGGCAAGCGGGACGCGCGCCATGGCGGCGGCCTCGATCGTCAACGCACACAAATCTTCCGGCTCAAGGTTATGCACGTGGTTCTTGCCGCAGGCGCGCGCGATGGTCTGCGCTTCCAGCGTCATGACTTTCAGGTAGTTCGCCAAACGCCGACCGGCGGCGATCGGGTCGACGCGTTTCATCAGTTCCGCGTCCTGGGTGGTAATGCCAGCCGGATCCTTGCCTTCATGCCAGTCGTCGTAGCAGCCGGCGGTGGTGCCGAGCTTCTGGTATTCGGATTCCCAGCGAGGGTCGTTGTCGCCGAGCGCGATAAGCGCAGCGGTACCAACCGATACGACGTCCGCACCGAGCGCAAGAGCCTTGGCGACATCGGCGCCGTTGCGGATACCGCCGGAGACGATGAGCTGGACCTTGCGGTGCATGCCGAGATCCTGCAGCGCCTTAACGGCAGGACGAATGCAGGCGAGCGTCGGCTGGCCGACATGCTCGATGAACACTTCCTGCGTGGCGGCGGTGCCGCCCTGCATGCCGTCGAGAACGACGACATCCGCGCCTGCCTTAACTGCAAGTGCCGTGTCGTAGTAAGGACGCGCGCCGCCAATCTTGACGTAGATCGGCTTTTCCCAGTCGGTGATTTCGCGCAGTTCGAGGATCTTGATCTCGAGATCGTCCGGGCCCGTCCAGTCAGGGTGACGGCAAGCCGAACGCTGGTCGATGCCCTTGGGCAGCGTGCGCATTTCGGCAACGCGATCGGAAATCTTCTGGCCGAGCAGCATGCCGCCGCCGCCTGGCTTGGCGCCCTGACCGACAACCACTTCAATGGCGTCGGCGCGACGCAGGTCGCGTGGGTTCATGCCGTAGCGGGAAGGCAGGTACTGGTAGACCAGGGTCTGCGAATGGCCGCGCTCTTCCTCGGTCATGCCACCGTCGCCGGTGGTGGTCGAGGTGCCGGCAATGGTCGCGCCGCGACCGAGGGCTTCCTTGGCCGGGCCCGACAGCGAGCCGAAGCTCATGCCGGCGACCGTGATCGGGATCTTCAGCTCGATCGGCTTCTTGGCGAAGCGGGTGCCGAGCGTGACCTTGGTTTCGCATTTTTCGCGGTAGCCCTCGAGCGGGTAACGCGAAATGGAAGCGCCGAGGAACAGGAGGTCGTCGAAATGTGGAACCTTGCGCTTGGCGCCCGAACCACGGATGTCATAGATGCCGGTCGCCGCTGCGCGGCGGATTTCCGACATGCTGTATTGATCGAAAGTCGCCGATCCACGCGGTGTAGTAGGAGGATTATGATAGGACATGTTCTACCTCAGTACGCGTCGGCGTTGTCGATATTGAAGTTGTAGAGGGTGCGCGCGGAACCGTAGCGCTTGAATTCCTCCGGCTTGACGTCGGTGATGCCCGCTTTCGCCAACAGATCCTTGAGGATCTCGATGTGCTCGGGGCGCATTTCCTTTTCGATGCAGTCGGCGCCAAGGCTCTTGACCTTGCCGCGTACGAACAGGCGGGCCTCATAGATGGAGTCGCCGAAGGCGTCGCCGGCGTCGCCGAGAACCACGAGGTTGCCAGACTGAGCCATGAAGGCCGACATGTGGCCGATGTTGCCACGCACCACGATGTTGATGCCCTTCATCGAAATGCCGCAACGCGAGGACGCATTGCCTTCGATGACGAGCAGGCCGCCACGGCCGGTCGCGCCGGCGTACTGGCTGGCATCGCCCTTAACGACGATGGTGCCCGACATCATGTTTTCGCCGACGCCCGGGCCTGCCGAACCGTGCACGGTGATCGTGCTCTTCTGGTTCATGCCGCCGCAGTAATAGCCGACGCTGCCCTTCACATCGATCGAGATCGGGTGCTCTGCGCCGGCAGCCACGGCATGGCTGCCCTTGGGGTTGATAACTTCCCAGCTGGTGGCGTTGGTGCCGTCCTGGATGGAATGAAGGGCCTGGTTGAACTCACGCAAGGTGATCTTGCTGAGGTCGAACACCTTCGGTTCGTAATTCACTTTGCTCGCTGGAGCTGTGGCCAGATTGGTCGCGTGCATGCTCTCAGTGCTCCCAGAAATAAACGGTTGAGGGTTCCGGCTCCCAGACCCGGGCATTCTCGATGCCGGGCAGGTTGGCCAGCGCGCGGTATTCCGAGCCGAAAGCGACATACTGGTCGGTTTCGGCCATGACGGCGGGCTTGCAGGCAATCGGGTCGCGAACGACGCCGAAGCCATTCTTGGTGCCGACGACGAAGGTGAAGAAGCCGTCGAGATCGTTGAGGCTCGATTCCAGCGCCTCGCCGAGGTTCTGCCCGTGGGCAATCTTGGAGGAGAGATAGGCAGCCGCGACTTCGGTGTCGTTCTCGGTCTCGAAGCGCATGCCGTCGCGGATCATCTCGCGACGAAGATTGTTGTGGTTCGACAGCGAGCCGTTGTGAACCAGGCACTGGTCCGGGCCGGTCGAGAAGGGGTGAGCGCCCAAGGTGGTGACAGCCGACTCGGTCGCCATGCGGGTGTGGCCGATGCCGTGGCTGCCGCTCATCTTGGTGACGTCGAAGCGCTTCACGACTTCGGCAGGAAGACCAACTTCCTTGTAGATTTCAATGGCTTCGCCAGCACCCATGACGCGGGCGTTCGGGCGCAGTTCGGTGATTGCCGCGCGGGCCTCTTCAAGCTTTTCCACCGGCACGTCGAAGACCGCGTGGGTCGACTTGACGATCGACGATACCTTGGTGCCGATCTTCTTGCCCAGCTCGGCGTCGAGACCCTTGAAATCAGCTTCCGGGTTCGGCGACTGGATGGTGAGCTTGCCGTGGCCCTTGGCGCCATTGCCGTAGATGGCAATGCCGGCGCTGTCCGGGCCGCGATCGGTCATAGTTACCAGCATCTCGGACAGCAGGGCGCCCAACTGGGGCTCCAATTTCTTGTCCTTCAAAAACAGTCCCACAATTCCACACATCGCCGTTACCTCAGCCAGTTTGATGTCTGAAAAAGAAGCTAACAGGTTCCAATAGCAAATTCAACTGTCATGAATTTTTTATTCCCGTAAGAAAAATCGCGGCATGCTCCCGGAGAAATTGCTGCGTCGCCTTTGCACACCCAAACGGGCACGAAATGGCGAGGCCTTGCTAAGCCTTTGCAGAATCAACAGTGAATCGGAATTCGGCTTACAAAAGCAAAGGCCCCGGACTGAAAAGTCCGGGGCCCAAACAGTAGAATTTTAAATGCCTGCGCTTACGCTACCTTATCTGGTAGGGGCTTTCCGGCGAAGAAAGCCGTGAGATTTTCAAACGCCTTCATGCCCATGGCAACGCGCGTTTCCTCGGTGGCACTGCCGAGGTGCGGCAAGAGCACGACATTCTCCATCTTGACCAGCGCGGCCGGCACTTCAGGCTCGTTGGCAAACACGTCGAGGCCGGCGCCGGCGATGCCGCCGCTTGCCAATGCCTCTACCAGCGCGTCCTGATCGACGACGTCGCCGCGGGCGGTATTGATGAGGAACGCGCCCTTCTTCATTGCGGCAAGCCGGGCTGCATTGATGAGATGCCGGTTCTCGGCCCCGCCCGGGCAATGCAGGGACACGAAGTCGGATTGCGCCAGCACCTCCTCGATCGAGCCGAGCTGCCTTGCGCCCATGGCGCGCGTCTCTTCGTCATCGACCTTGGAGCGGTTGTAGAAAACGATATCCATGTCGAAGCCGAAATGCGCGCGCTTGGCGGCTGCCTTGCCGATGCGGCCCATGCCGATGATGCCAAGCGTCTTGCCCGTCACCTTGGTGCCGATCATGTGGGTCGGGCACCAGCCGTGCCATTCGCCGGCGCGCAACTGGCGCTCGCCCTCACCTGCCCGGCGTGCAACCGCCAGCAACAGGCTGAGCGCGATGTCAGCCGTGCAGTCGGTCAAGACGCCGGGGGTGTTGGTGACGGCGATATTGTGGTCGCGCGCGGCATCGATGTCGATATGGCTGAAGCCGACGCCGTAGTTGGCGATGAGCCTGGTGCGGATATCCGCTTCCGGAAAAACCGCCCTCGGCAGCTTGTCACTGACGGTCGGCAGGATCGCGTCAAAATTCAAAAACGCAGCCTTGAGCTGCGTTGCTGTGAGCGGCACGTCGCCCCGGTTGAAGGTCGCATCGAAATTCTCGGCCAGCAACTGCTCGACCGCTGCCGGCCAGCGACGGGTAACGATTACACGAGGCTTCATATCCACTCTCTGCTTTTATGGGATCGGGGCCGGCTTGCGCCGGCCCCTATGCACCTTGGTCGGGTCAGGCGGCCTTCTGGTGCTGTTCGAGGACGCTTGCAACTGTCGGTCCGAATGCGGCTGGCGTCGGCACGATGGTCACGCCGGCGTCGCGCAGGATTTCCACCTTCTCCTGCGCCGACTCGCCGAAGGCCGAGATGATGGCGCCCGCATGGCCCATGCGCTTGCCTTTCGGCGCAGACAGGCCGGCGATGTACGCGATCAGCGGCTTGCGCATGTTGTGCCTGGCCCATTCGGCCGCCTCTGCCTCCTGCGGTCCGCCGATCTCGCCGATCATGACGACAGCGTCGGTGTCCGGATCCTGTTCGAACAGCTTTAGGATATCGAGGAATGACGAACCGTTAATGGGATCGCCACCGATGCCGACACTGGTCGAAACGCCAATGCCGAGTTCCTTCATCTGCGAGGCAGCTTCATAACCCAAAGTTCCGGACCGGCCAACAATGCCGACACGTCCCGGCAGATAGATATGGCCGGGCATGATGCCCATCATCGCCTGTCCGGGCGTGATCATGCCGGCGCAGTTGGGGCCGATCAGCCGCATGCGGTCTTCGTAGCGGAAGCGGCGCATATAGCGCTTCACCCGCATCATGTCCTGGGAAGGGATGCCGTCGGTTATGCAGACGCAGAACTTGATGCCGGCGTCGGCCGCTTCCATGATCGAATCCGCTGCAAAGGGCGGCGGAACGAACACGATGCTGGCCTCGGCCCCGGTCTCGCGCACCGCGCCCTTGACGGTGTTGAACACCGGGATGCCGTTGTGATCCATGCCGCCTTTGCCCGGCGTGATGCCACCCACGACATTGGTGCCGTAGCGCTTCATGTCTGCTGCGTGGAAGCTGCCGATCTTGCCGGTCAGGCCCTGAACGACGACGCGCGTCCTGTGATTGAGAAGAATGCTCATTTCGTCCTCCCTTCAGTGCTTTTTCGACTTGGAAAAGCTCTTCATTGCTTCGACCGCCTTTTCGGCAGCCTCCGCGAGCGTTTCGGCCACGATGACCTTCTCGCCGGACTCGGCAAGGATCTTGCGGCCTTCCTCGACATTGGTGCCCGCCAGTCGAACCACCAGAGGCACGTTCACGCCAACCTCGCGCATGGCCTTGACCACGCCTTCTGCCACCCAGTCGCAACGATTGATGCCGGCGAAGATGTTGACCAGGATGGTCTCGATGTTCTTGTCGGCGAGAACGGCGCGGAATGCCTTGGCCACGCGCTCGGGCGAAGCACCGCCGCCGATGTCGAGGAAGTTCGCAGGCTCGCCGCCCGCGATCTTGATCATGTCCATCGTCGCCATGGCGAGACCTGCGCCGTTGATGATGCAGCCGATGTTGCCGTCGAGGCCGACATAGGAAAGGCCGCGGTCGCTGGCGAAGGTTTCACGCGGGTCTTCCTGCGACTTGTCGCGCAGCTCCGAAATCTCGGGGCGGCGGAACAGCGCGTTTTCGTCGAACGACATCTTGGCGTCGAGCGCGATCAGGTTGCCGTCGCGCGTCACCACCAGCGGATTGATCTCCAGCATGGAGGCGTCGTAGTCGCGGAACACGCGGTAGCAGCCGAGCAGCGTGTCCACTGCCTTGCCGATCAGGCTGTTTTCAAGGCCAAGGCCAAAGGCGATCTCGCGGGCCTGGAACTGCTGCATGCCTGCGCCCGGATCGACGGTGGCGCGGATGATGGAGTCGGGCTGCTTTTCGGCGATCTCCTCGATCTCCATGCCGCCGGAAGCCGATGCCACGATCATCACGCGCTCGGATTTGCGGTCGAGCACCATGCCAAGATAGATTTCCTGGCGGATATCAACCGTTTCCTCGATGTAGAGGCGTGAGACGAGCTTGCCCTTGGGGCCGGTCTGCTTGGTGGCGAGCTTGCGGCCAAGCATGGCTTCGGCTGCTTCCGAAACCTCGGTGTCCGAGGCGCAGACGCGGATGCCGCCGGCCTTGCCGCGCGCACCGGAATGGATCTGCGCCTTCACCACCCACTTGCCGCCGCCGATCTCGCTGGCGCGATAGGCAGCCTGTTCGGGGCTGTAGGCTAGGCCGCCACGCGGGATATGCACCGAGTAGCGCGAAAGAAGTTCCTTGGCCTGGTATTCATGAATATCCATGTCAGTTCCTCCTGAAGCATCTTGCAGCGAGGCGCATTCGCCTCGCGTCGCCAAATGCGGCAAATCAAATAGTTAGACCGTGATCGCCCGGAAACCGGGTCCCGCTTTCCGGGATCAAGGCCTAGTTTGCAGGCACCTTGCGGGCGCGCGCCGACTGTTCGATAGCGTCATGCGTGACCAGCACGTTGCGGGCCATGCGCTCGGACGCGGCGTCGATCATCTTGCCGTCGAGAGCTGCAGCGCCCTTGCCCTGCTCCTCCGCTTCCTTCAGCACTTCGATGATGCGGCGTGCGCGGGTGACTTCCTTTTCCGGCGGCGAGAACACCGAATTGGCAAGATCGACCTGCGAGGGGTGGATCGCCCACTTGCCTTCGATGCCCAAAGCCGCGGCGCGCTTGGCGCCTGCGATGTAGCCTTCCGGATCGGAGAAATCGCCGAACGGTCCGTCGATGGCGCGCAGGCCGTAGGCACGGCAGGCAACCGTCATGCGCGAGATAGCGAAATGCCACTGGTCGCCCGGATAATCGGGGTTGAGGCCGCCGATGTTGACGGTGCGCGCCTTGCAGCTCGCTGAATAGTCGGCAACGCCGAAGTGCAGAGCCTCGAGGCGTCCGCCGAAGGCAGCGATTGCCTCGACATTGGCCATGCCAAGCGCCGTCTCGATCAGCGCTTCGAGGCCGACCCTGGTCTTGAAGCCCTTGGCCGTCTCGATCTGGCTGACCATGGCCTCGACCATATAGAGGTCGGACGGCACGCCGACCTTCGGCACCAGGATGGTGTCGAGGCGGTCGCCGGCCTGCTCCATCACGTCGACGACATCGCGGTACATGTAGTGCGTGTCGAGGCCGTTGATGCGCACCGAGATGGTCTTGCCGCGGGCGCGCCAGTCGATCTCGTTCAGCGCCTGGATGATGTTGGCGCGGGCGCGTTCCTTGTCCGGCGGCGCAACCGCATCCTCGATGTCGAGGAAGATGTAGTCGGCAGCGCCGTCAGCGGCCTTGCGGATCATTTCCGGATTGGAGCCCGGCACCGCAAGCTCGCTGCGCTGGAGACGCAGCTTGCGGAGATGGTGGATGGTGTAGCTCATCTTTTCCTACCTCTGCGATCAGGCTGCTTTGGCAACGGTCTTCTGGGCCGCCAGGCGATAATGTTCGAGAGCGGCACCGACACCGGAGCCGGGCGTGACCTTGACGCCGCAATCGCGCAGCGACATCTCGACCACGGACAGCGCGCCGCAAACCATCGGCTCGTTGATCCAGCCGAGGTGGCCGATGCGGAACACCTTGCCGGCAACCTTGCTCAGGCCGACGCCGAGCGACACATTGTAGGCCTCATAGGCGCGCTTGACGATCTCGTTGCTGTCGATGCCATCGGGTGCCAGGACGGCGCTGACGGTGTCGGAATTCCACTTCGGCTCCTTGGCGCAGAGGCGCAGGCCCCAGGCCGAAACCGCCTTGCGAACGCCTTCGGCCAACCGGTTGTGGCGTTCGAAGATGTTGTCCAGCCCTTCTTCCTCGATGAGGTCGAGAGCGGCGCGCAGGCCGCGCAGCAGCTGCACCGCCGGCGTGTAGGGGAAGTAGCCGGTGTCGTTGGCGCGGATCATGTCCTCGAACGAGAAATAGCAGCGGTTCGAACGGTTGTTCTTGGTCGTGTCCTTGGCGACGTCCAGCGCCTTCTGGCTGACCGAGAGGAAGCCGAGGCCCGGCGGCAGCATGAAGCCCTTTTGCGAACCGGAAACGGCGAGGTCCACGCCCCAATCGGTCTGGCGGAAATCGATCGAGCCGACCGAGGACACGCCGTCGACGAACAGCAGCGCCGGGTGCTTGGCCGCGTCGAGGCCTGCGCGGACGGCAGCGATATCACTGGTCACGCCGGTTGCGGTTTCATTGTGGGTGCAGAACACGGCCTTGATGCGGTGCTCCTTGTCGGCTGCAAGACGCTCGGCATAGATCTCGGCCGGAACGCCCGTACCCCATTCGACGTCGACCACATCGACGTCGAGGCCCATGCGCTGAGCCATGTCGACCCACAGATGCGAGAACTGGCCGAAGCGGGACATGAGAACGCGGTCGCCGGGAGCCAAGGTGTTGGTTATCGCAGATTCCCAGGCGCCGGTGCCCGACGACGGGAAGATGAAGACGCGGCCGCTGTCATTGCGGAACACCTTGGCGATGTCACGGAAAAGCCCGCGCGTGAAGGACGGATAGTCGGGGGCGCGCATGTCCTCCATCGGCATGTTCATTGCCTGCCGGACAACCTCCGGGACATTCGTCGGTCCTGGAACGAAAAGCTGATTGTAACCGGCCATGTAAATTTCCTCCGAGGATTGTCGGGTGCGCGGACCCTTTGTGTAGCTCTGGGGAAATGATCGTTTTCGGCCCCTCTTCTCACAACACCTGTCCAGATAGATTCATGACGCTACGGGCATTGGTTGCGGCCTACTCAATCAGATGCCCGGGCGCACAATCGGATAGGTTTTGCCCTACCCGTTGGCGATTCCGGCCGCATGCTCGCTTAATGAAAAAAGCGCCGGGACCGGCCCGGCGCTCTTTCCTTGACTCAATGCTGTGTTCGTACGTCGCGCTACTTCCGTGCGACGGCCTCTCCGTTCGGAACGTTCGCGCCACCCCGGCCACGCAGCGCGTCGCGCGCCTTGATGACCAGGCTTTCGAGGCCATTGGGCAGGAACAGGATGGCGAGGATCAGGATCAGGCCGTAGAGCAGCGGGCGAACCTGATCGACACCGATCGAACGCAGGATGACCTCGTCGACAATGGTCAGCGCCACCACACCGAGGATAGGCCCATACCAGCGGCTGGTGCCGCCGACGATGGTCCAGATCAGCACGTAGACCATGGTGTTGACGTCGAACTGGTTCGGATTGACCGTGCTGAGGTAGTGCGCATAGAGCGCGCCAGCCAAGCCGGCAAAGAACGAGGCGATGACGAAGGCCAGCATGCGGTAGCGGAAGGCATCGACGCCGACCGATTCCGACAGCTTGTCCTGCCAGTGGATGGCGTGGAACGTCAGGCCGATGCGCGACTTCTCGACCCGATAGAGCACCCACAGCGAAACCAGCACGACAACCAGCACGAGATAGTAGTAGTTGGCCGGGTCGTAGAAATCGATGTGGATGAAGCCGAGGTCGATCTCCGGGAAACCCGGAATGCGCTGGATGCCCTTCGGGCCGCCGAACGGATCGGTGAAGCGCTTCCAGATCAGGCGCAGGATTTCGCCGGCGGCAAACGAGCCGATCAGGAAGTAGAAGCCCTTCATGCGAAACAGCGGGAAGCTCAACAACGTCGCGATCAGGCCGGCAGTGATGGCGCCGGCAATCATGGCCAGCGGCACCGGGAAGCCGAAGCTCTTGGCAAACAGCGCGCTGCCGTAGGCGCCAGCACCCATCATGACCACGTGCGCCAGCGACCACTCGCCGGTCAGCGTCTGCAGGCGGTAGCTGACGACGACCAGCACGTTGATGGTCAGCAGCACCAGGAGTTCCTGCTGCGAGAAACTGACCAGGTGAGGCACCGCGATCAGCACGACAGCAAGGATGAGGATGCCGATCAGGCCGGCTCCGCCGATTGAGGTTTTCTCAGGCACGTTCGCGCACTCCAAACAGGCCCTGGGGCTTGACGACAAGGACAGCCAGCATCAGCAGCAGGCCGACAATGTTGGCGATCACGCCATCGTAGAAGGTGGTCACGAAGGTATGGACGAAGGCATAGAGCACGGCTGCAACCACAGCACCTTCCAGGCTGCCGATGCCGCCGACGATGATGATGATGAAGGCGGTGACGATGACGCTGTGGCCCATATAGGGCGACGGAGCGACCAGCGGAGCCGTCATCGCACCTGCCACGCCGGCAAGAGCCGCGCCGATGAACATCGCATAGCGCGCCGTCTGGTTGATGGAGATGCCCTGCAAGGCGGCTGCTTCACGATCCTGCGCGCAGGCCCTCAGCGCCCAGCCGAACTTGCTCTTGCGCAGGAAGAAATAAAGCGCGGTCAAAAGCCCGACGGTCGCGATGATCACGTAGAGCCGTTCATAGGTCAGGAATGCGCCGCCGACGGTGATGCGTCCTTGCGAGACCGGCGGAACATTCTGGTTGCGCAGGCCGAAGCCGAGCACCGCAAGCGTCTGCAGGATCAGGAGGAAGCCGATAGAGGCGATCAGGCCACCCAGCGGATTTGTTCGCAGCGGTCGAAACAGCGTCAGCTCCATCAGGATGCCGAGGCAGCCGACGAAGACAAGGCCCAGCGCGACAGCCACGAAGAAGGGCAGTCCCGACCAGACGTAGAAGAAGACGATCGCATAGGCGCCGGCCATGTAAAGCTCGCCATGCGCGAAATTGATAACACCCATGACGCCGAAGATCAGCACCAGTCCGACGGCGATCAGCGCCATGTAACTGGCAGCATAGGATGCATTGAAAACGGTCTGCAGGAGGAAATCCGGCATCGGTCACCCCGTTTGGTGGCGTCAAGTTTCAGGTGATGGAGCTGCCGGGCCTGCCTTGGCCCGGCAGCGCGCAAATCAGGTGCGCTGGTTCCACATCTGGCCGAGATCGGTCATGTGCTTGACCAGCAACTGGCCGTTCTTGTCCCACCAGTCGGGGATCGAACGGAACTCGGCGATCGTCGCCTTGCCGTCGCGGATGACCACGACCGGCCAGTCGCCGACAAGCGCATTGTCGATGCCGAACAGTTCCTTGCCCCACCAGCGGGCATCGCCGAAGGCGTGCTTGCCCTTGCCGCCTTCCTTCATGGCGACCAGAACGTCCGCAGGCTCGACGCTGCCGGCGCGCTGGGCGGCATCGGCCCAGAGATCGAGGATCGAGGAGTATTCCCACGACACAGCCGACCATTCGGTCGCGCCATAGCGCTTGACGTACTCGGCGAAGAACTCGTTCGGCTTCTTGAAGTTGATACGCGGATCGTTGAGCGCCTTGTCGTCGAAATCCGGGAACTGGAAGATGACGCCTTCCATGAATTCCTTCGAGGTGCGCTCCACGATGCGCTGGTAGAAGTCCAGCGTGCAGGAGATGATCTTGCCCTTGTAGCCCTGCTGGAAAGCCTGTTCGCACAGCGGCTGCACGTAATCGGCATAGCAGGTGTCGAGGCACAATATATCCGGATTGTTGGCCAGAAGCTGCGTCATCACCGGCGCGAAGTCGGTGGTGGCCGGGTCGAAGAACAGCGGCGGGCTGGCCATGGTGATGCCGGCTGCCTCGAACGCCGCGAGATAGGTCGCGACGGACGGCTTGCCCAGCGCATCGTCCTGCGCGCAGACAACGGCAGTCTTGAGGTCCGGATGGTTGGCGGCCAGCCAGTCAACGCCGGTGACGTTGTAGATCGGGTGCACTTCGCACGGCGCGATCAAGGTGGTGGTGTCGGGCGTCAGATCGCTCGGCAACAGCGTCGAGACCATCATGCCCTGGCGCGCGGCGATTTCCTCCACGCCCGGCCACGAATTGCCGCCCAGCATCATGATGAACTTCACGTCGTTTTCGCGGATGAGCTGAGTGGCGCCCGTGCGCGCCTTGCCGGCGTCGTCCTCGTCGTCATAGGACGCAAGCTCGACCTTGTAGGGCTTGCCGCCGATCTCGATGCCGCCGGCCTCGTTGACCCAATCAGCCCAGATCTTGCAGCCGTCGAGGCCGGGCTTGCCCCAAGCCGCGACAGGGCCGGTCAAGGGAGCCAGGAAGCCGACCTTGACGACGTTTTCCTGCGCAAAGCTCGCCTTCGGCATGCCGACCAAGGGCAGCAACGCGGCACTTGCCGCGCCGGTCAAAAGGGATCGTCTGGTAAGCGAGATACTTGATGCTGACTTCATTGCAGTTCCTCCGCTTTGCGAATGGCCAACGGTGCCCCGCCCGGCCAGTTCCCATGTCGATCCTGATTATTTCGATGTGCGCCGGATCGGCTGTAGCGCACTCGTTTCCCCAATTTTTCTACGTCCGTCGGACACGGCCCGCTTCTTGCGGCGATACGTCTCCCGAAGTCTTTTCCCGAGCCGCGAGCAGGATGACTGCCGCCATCAACTTCCTCGGATCGCTCAGCGTCACCGGGCGCTCGCGCTGCCAGCGCGCCAGGCGCACTCTTGCTTCTTCCCGGTCAATCAGTTGCAGCGCATCGCCGACGCAAACTTCCTCGCGCACATCGTCGAGCAATTCGCGTCCCTTGACGCGCCAGCGCTCTTCATAGGCAGGGCGATGCAGCCTCTCCATGCGCAGATGAAACATCGAGGAGCGAGCGGTTCGCGGCGCCGTCATCTTTTCGACCCAGCTCTCGCACGCAGCCCAGGCCTGTTTGGCCGCGGCTCTCGTCTGGCCGGCACTTTGATCGCTGTCCAGAGCCGCCACCGCCGCCGCCTGATTGCTCAGGCTTGCAGCCAGTCTCGGATCGTTGGCGGAAAATTCAGCCCGGGCCAGCCGAAGCGATGTGGCAAAGACGTTGCCAGCCTCGTCGATGCGGCCATAGGCCAGCGCGGTCAGCGCATCCTCATTCAGCCGTTCCCATTCGAGATCGGCTTCGCCCCAACCTGCGGATACGAGATCGTTGAAGGTCCAGTTCTCATGCACCAAGATACGCCCTCCTCACATGATCGTTGGTCTGAAGGTCGGAAGCCTTGCCTTCCACGGCAACCGTCCCGATTTCCAGGACGTAAGCATAAGAGGCCAATTTCAGGGCAAGGCCGGCATTCTGTTCCACCAGCACAACCGGCACGCCGCGCTCGGCGATGTCGGAGACGATGCGCGCCATTTCCTGCACCATAACCGGCGACAGGCCCATGGAAGGCTCGTCAAGCAAAAGAAGCTTTGGTCCCGACATCAGCGCGCGACCGATGGCGACCATCTGCTGCTCGCCGCCGGACAGCGTGCGCGCCCATTGCGTGCGACGCTCCTTCAGGCGCGGAAAGCGCTGGAAAATATCCTCGATGTCGCTTTCGATCTTCGCCTTGTCGGTGCGCAGGAACGCGCCGATGCGCAGGTTTTCCTCCACCGTCAGGTCGGGGAATATGCGCCGCCCTTCCGGAACATGGGCGATGCCGCGCGCAACGATCTTTTCAGCCGGCAGATTGTCGATGCGCTGGCCGTCGAAATGGATTTCGCCCTTGGATGGCTTGGTCAGGCCCGAGATCGAGCGGAGCGTCGTGCTCTTGCCGGCGCCGTTGGCGCCGATAATGGTGACGATGCCGCCCGAGGGCACCTGCAGGCTGACGCCCTTCAGCGCGGCGACCTTGTTGTAGTGAACGTGCAGGTTGCGGACTTCAAGCAGCATCGTCGGTACGCCCCAGATAAGCTTCGATGACGCGCGGATCGTTGGCGATCTCCTGCGGCGAGCCTTCCATCAGGAACTGGCCGAAGTTCATCACCGTGATGCGTTCGCAAAGGCCCATCACAGCCTGCATGTCGTGCTCGACCAGCATGATGGTGATGTCGCGCTCGTCGCGGATGCGCCGCACATGGTCCATCATGCGCCGGGTCTCTTCCGGGTTCATGCCGGTAAACGGCTCGTCGAGCAAGATCAGCGCCGGATCGGCAGCCAACGCCACGGCCATGCCTAGCGCGCGCTGGTGGCCATGCGGCAGGCTGGAAGCAGGTTCATCCGCAAGCTGGCCGAGGTCGAACAGTTCAAGCGCCGCGCGCGCCTTCTTGTCGGCCTCGCGCTCGACCGACGCATCGCCGCCGGTGATGCGCGAAATGAAGCCTGAGCCGGCGGAGCGATGGCATCCGACCCTGACATTGTCGATGACGCTGAACTCCTGGAACAGCGTCGTGCCCTGGAAGGTGCGGATCAGTCCGCGCTGGGCCAATTTGCTGGTCTTCAGGCCCGAGACGTCCTGACCTTCGTAGAAGATCTTGCCGCTCGATGGCTTGTAGTACCCGCTGACCAGGCTGAACGTGGTCGTCTTGCCGGCCCCGTTAGGGCCGATAAGACCATGGATGCTGTTGCGCCTGACGGAGAAGGAAAGATCATTGACGGCTGTCAGCCCGCCAAACTTCCTCGTGACATTGCGCAGTTCGAGAATCGGTGCGTCGGACAGTGTTCGCCTCCCAATTGGCTACTGTCTGGAAAAGCAGGCCGGTGCGGGTATTCCCGTTCACCAGCCCACGGCTTTTATTCCGCTGCGGCGGTCGTTTCTTTTGCGCCGAGATAGGATTCCAGCGAATCGTCGAGCGCATCCTTCCACGGCGTGTGGTGCGGCGGCGCCATCGTACCGGTGATGACCGACCGGTAGGAGTGGTTGCGGAACTCCATGATGCCCTTCTTCTTGTGCTTCTTCCACTCGAAGAAGGCTTCGTTGGCGCCGTCCACGTCGAAGCTCGGATAGTCGGTCTCGGCAATCAGTTCCTTGACGTAGTCGCCCTGGTAGCGGATCGCATCGTAGCTGTCCTTGCCTGCGTCCTCGCCGGCAACGCGGTCACTGACGTCAGCGAGCAGCGCCTTCTTGTCCGCCGGAACCTTGATGCGGCCGAGGATCACGTCGCGTGCCCACCATGCCTGGGCGTCGAACATGTTGAAGGTGAACCACTGGTCCTGCATGCCGATGTAGAACAGGTTCGGATTGTGGACATACGCCACGCCCTTGTAGAGATCGGCCGTCGCAAGGCGGTTGGCCGTGCGCAGGCGCAGATCATCCGGCAGGAACGGGAAGTGGTGCTTGTAGCCGGTGCACAGGATGATGGCGTCGATGCGCTTGGTCGAACCGTCCTTGAAGGTGGCGGTGTTGATCTCGACCTTTTCGAGCAGCGGCTTTTCTTCCCAATTTGCCGGCCAGTCGAAGCCCATCGCCGCGGTGCGGTAGCTGTTGGTGATCGACTTTGCGCCGTACTTCCAGCATTGCGAGCCGATATCCTCGGCCGAGTAACTGGTGCCGATGATCAGGATATCCTTGCCGATGAACTCGCGTGCATCGCGGAAGTCGTGGGCGTGGAGGATGCGGCCGTTGAAGCGGTCGAAGCCGGGGAACTCGGGAACGTTCGGGGTCGAGAAATGACCCGAGGCGACGATGACGTGGTCGAATTCCTCGGAATAGCAATGGTCTTTCGGCAGATCCTGCACCGTGACGGTGAACTTCCTGGTCTTCTCGTCCCAGGTGACCATGCGAACGGCGGTCTCGAAGCGGATCCAGTCGCGGACGCCGGCCTTGTTCACACGGCCTTCGATGTAGTCGAAGAGGACTGCCCGCGGCGGATAGGAAGCGATCTGCTTGCCGAAATGTTCTTCGAAGGAATAGTCCGCGAATTCAAGGCCCTCCTTCGGTCCGTTCGACCAAAGGTACCGGTACATCGAGCCGTGAACCGGCTCGCCATACTGGTCTAGACCGGTACGCCAGGTGTAGTTCCACAAGCCACCCCAGTTCGCCTGCTTCTCAAAGCAGACGATTTCCGGGATTTTTGCGCCTTTTTCGGCGGCTGACTGGAAAGCTCTCAATTGAGCAAGGCCGGATGGTCCGGCGCCAATTACTGCGATCCTTTTATCCATGCGGTAGCCCTCTAGAAGATTTTTTGTTATTGGTTCTTTTGGTTCATGGAATGGTGCCTTCGATTATACCAATCTGTCAACCGATTTCCTGCGGGGAAGAAAATTTTACCGCAAGAAGATGAAATGTTGTGGGTTTTGGTGATACTTGCCGACATGCAGAATTCCAGCTTCGCACATCAACTCGCGGTAACCAGCGCCCTGCCCCGGCTCTCGGTCGGCATGCCGAATGCGGTGAACATCGGGTTTCTGGCGCCGCTCAGCGGCCAGGTGGAGTCTTGGGGACTGCCCGGTTTGCACGGCTGCAGGATCTGGGAGGACTGGCTGAACAAGAACGGCGGGCTCCTCATCAACGGCCGGCGCTATCCGATCAAGATCGTGGAATTCGACTGCGGCTACGACCCGGAAAAAGCCCGGCAAGGCGCGCGCCATCTGGTCGAGCAGCATGACGTCAAGCTGTTGATGATGCTGGGCGGCGATACGATCGCGCAGATACGCGACTACCTGACCCGCCGCAAACTGCTGACTTCGACCCTGTTGCCCAGCGACCTGTCGCCGGACACGCCCTACCTGATTGCGCCCAGCGAACTGCATCCGATCTACAACGTGACCGGGGTGGAATGGCTGGCGCAGACCAGACCGGAACTTGGAAGCGTTGCCATCTGCAGCCAGGTCGATGAGCTCGGCCTTCCCTCGCTTGCCACCTATCGCGCAGCGTTCAAGGCGGCAAACATCAATATCACCAAGGAAATACAGTATGATCCCGGCACGACCACTGCTGCCGGGATCGTGCAGCCGATGCTCGACTCTGGCGCCGATATCCTGTGCTGGTGCACCAGCTATACGCCGATGGTCCATGCCATGACGGAGTATGCACACGCCAAGGGCTTCAAGGGCCAGATCATATCCTGCACGCTGGATTACTACGACCAGCTCGTCGCCAGGACATCCGCCGAATTCATGGAAGGCTTCGTCTTCCAGTTCCCGGACTTCGACGATGAGAAACTGACGGAAAAGACGTTTTTCTTCAATCGCCCCAAGGGCTTCTTCGACGAGTACAACAGCCGTTTCCCCGGAACATGGACCGCGGTGAGCTGGGAATATGTCGCCATTCTCGACATCTGGCATGCTGCGGTCGAAAAGTGCAACAGCGTCAACTCGCTATCGGTACTGGCGGCGATGAAGCAGCTTGGCCATGTCACCCACGCCTTCGGTCCGGCTCACTGGTGGGGCGAAAGCATGTTCGGGATCGACAATGCGCTGGTCGGCGACTGGCCCGTTGTCACGCTGAAGAACGGCAAGGCCAAGATCGCCGCATTCGGCTCGATCCCGCGCTGGCTGAAACGCCATGGCGACCTGCTCAAGAAGGAAATGTCGAACCTCGGCCAGCTTTGGGAACAGCGCCTGCGCTCGAGCGGCAATGGCGCCGCCCTGAAAACCCGCACGCCGGAATCAGTCCTGCTGCAGAAGTAGCTTCTGCTCCTCGATCAGGTGCAGCTTGATGAACTCGACGGCCCGTTCGACATCGCGCGACGCAATCGCGTTGAACAGCGTGTTGTAGCGTTGCTGGTATTCAAGGATGCGCTTCGGCGTCAGGTGGCGGCGCAGCAGCGCGGTGCGGAAGCTCAGCCTGCAAGCCTCGATCGTCAGTTCGTAGCACGATGCCAGGAGCGGATTGCGCGTACCTTCGGCAATCTTGCGGTAGATTTCCTCTTCGCATTTGACGAAGGCTGCGACATCGGTGTGGACGCCCTCGATCTTGGACATCAACTGTTCGAGTTCCCGCACCTCGCGCGGCGTCATGTTGATGACGGCGAGGCGCACCATCTCGGGTTCCAGGATACCGCGCACCACAAGGTGATCCAACGGGCTGGTTTCCAGAGCAACCGAATTGTCTTCGCGTCCGTTCTCGTCATCCGAGCGATAGGTCACGAAACTGCCGCTGCCCGGCCGCCGCTTGATGACGTTGCGGGCCTCCAGAACATCGAGCGCCTCGCGCACGGTGTTTCGCGCCACCCCGATCTCGGAAGCCAGGGCGCGCTCGGAGGGCAGGCGGGTATCCGGCGGATATTCCTCGGATTTTATTTTCGCAAACAGTCGATCCAGAACGATCTGCACCGTCGCCCCCACCGAGTGGGTGGTGATGATCTGGGACGTAATCTGGTCGATTTCAGCCTTCATTTCCTAACTCTGCCACCAGTCCTGTCCTGCGAAAACAGCCGCCGCACGGTGCGCCGCCGCAGTCCGGGCAGTGCTTCGCCAGCGCTCTACGGCTAACCTCAGTCGTTGCCGCGTGCCGGATAGGAGATAATCGAAAGGTAGCGGATAGGGAACCTCGTCATCTCCTCGGGGCCATGCGGCGCATCGGCATCGAAGAACAGGCTGTCGCCCGGTTCCATGTGGAAAAGGTTGCCGCCATGGCGATAGGTCACCTCGCCTTCCAGCATGTAGAGGAATTCCATGCCGTCGTGCTGAAAAGTCGGAAAGACGTCGGAATCCTCGGTCAGCGTGATGAGATAGGGCTCGACGACGACGCCGCTGGTGTTGGAGCCGATATGGCCAAGCAGATTGTACTGATGGCCCGCGCGCGTTCCGCGCCGCTCCACGTCAACGCCCTGGCCGGCCTTGACGAAGACTGCGCTGCGCTCTTCCTCGAAGCGGCGAAACAGCGAGGTCAACGGCACGCCAAGCGCGTGCGACAGGGCCTGCAACGTGGTCAGCGACGGCGACGTAATGCCGTTTTCGATCTTGGAAAGCATGCCGAGCGAGATGTTCGTGGCGCTGGCAAGGTCGGCCACGGTGATGCCGAGTTTCTTGCGAAACGCCCGCACCTCGTGGCCGATGGCAACCTCAAGGACCTTTTCCTTGGTGTCTTTTACGGCGTGCGGATTCTGCGAAAGGGTCGGCGAAGGACGGGCTGCGGCCTTCCGTTGAAGCGTCGATGCGTTGGATACGGATGGAGCGAGCGGCGCAGCCGTCAGATTTCTTGCTCCCGCCATATACCCTATCTCCTGATCGCCGTTGCCTCTTTATCGAGAGTAAACATTTCACCACCTGAATTCAAGCGCCGACGCGCCATCGGGTAAATGGCCGCAATCACTCCAATGTGAAGTCGGAGGCTCTTCAGTCGAAATCCTGGTTCCTGGAGGTTTCGGCGGCGCGGGTGAAATGCACCATCACCTGCTCCTTCAATTCGCCCTCGATACCGACCGTTGCCATGGCCTTTTCCATGCAGCGCAGCCACAGGTCGCGCATGGCGGGGCCGATCGGCACATGCTCGTGGATTTCGGTCAGGCGGGAATGGCCGTGCTTTTGCACATAGCGGCTCGGTCCGCCGAAAAAGCCCGAGAGATAATTGAACTGTTCTTCCCGGGAATGCGCAACCCCGTGGCCCCTGAGGTGCAACAGGTGAAGCTCGTGGGCGTTCGGGTCCTGCTCGATGACGTCGTAGAAAGTCTCGACGAGGTTCCGCACACCTTCTTCTTCGCCCAATTCCTTATAAAGCGTGCGGGTCTTCACGGTTACATCCATCGTGATGTAACTCCTTTCTGCACTGCGGGAAAAGCGGCGTAACACGAGGGACGCCGCCCTTCTTTGTCCTAGCGCAACGAACCTTTCGGGGGTTCGCTTGGCGCGAGATCAGGCCGGTCTCAGTCCGGGCCCAAACCAGCCGATGTCGGCGCGCCGTCGTCATACTTCGACAGCCATTCGACCACCGTCGGCCGATAGCGGACGAGGCCCTTATATTCGGCCAGTTCGTTCGGCAGGTCGCGCAGCACCCGGTGGAAACGGCGCGCCCACTTCGGCGACGTCACCAACTCATCCATCTTGAGCAGGTAGCAGCGGATCGGGAACAGGAGCGCATTGGAACGCGGCAGGCGGAAGAACATCTGCACTTCGACGCGCAGATGCACCTTCTGGCCGACATTCTCCGGCGTAACCGTCGCCCGGTCGGTTCCCCATTTGTGGAAATTCTCCGGGCTGGTGTCGAGCCGCGAATTGATGGTCATCGTCCAGTTGTGGCGGCGCGACGGCTGGCCCTGCTGCATCGCCATCAGGAACTTCAGCGCCCGGGTGAACACGCCCATCTGGTGCGCAAGCGGCACCGGCGCATGCCACTCGAAGAAGTTCATGCCGATGTCGAAATCGAGCGACCAGTCAGCCTGTGTCGTGACGATGCCGGCATCCATCCAAAGGTTGTTGTCGCGCTGGTCGAGCACGGCGAAATCGCCCTGGCTCTGGCGGGTGATATATTCGAGCGGGCCGTACGGCAGCGTCGAGCTGTCGCCGAAGGTGAAGTGGTCATCGATGCCGAGCGGGCGGTTGATCCAGTGCCACTTGTCGCCGTCGCGGGTCAGCGTGAACAGGTCCGGGTAGCTCTTTGCCTTCTCGGTCATGAGAAGCTCAAGCGTGTCCCAGCCGGCAAGCTCCATGTGCGGCAGCGACTGGCAGCGCAGCGGGTCTTCCGCCAGCACCAGCGCCCGGTCCTGCATCTCCGAGATATAGTGCTCGTCGACGTCGAACAGATGTTCGAAAACCGTGTCCTTCAAACCGGGCACGTGCGGCTCGATGTTCACCGAATACATGTACTTGTCTTCGGGGAACGGAAACGGGAAACGCCGGATCTGTTCCGGACTGTTCTTGAACGAATAATCGTCGCGGAACGTTTCCTGCCTGAAATTGATTCCCATGATCTCCTCCTTCTCCCGCGCCTAGCGTTCGAGTACCAGCGACTTGCCCTCGAAACGCGACACGCAAGGCATGATCTTGCAACCTGACTGGCGATCCTCCTCGCTCAGCCAATGATCGTTGTGCAGGAACTTGCCGTCGTGCGAGATCACATTGGTCTCGCACTGGCCGCAAACGCCGCCACGGCACAGATAGGGCGGATCGAGACCGGCGGCCTCGATCGCTTCCAGCAAACTCTCATGCTCGCCGACCTGGATGTCGACACCGCTGACGGCCAGCCGCACGTCGAAAGGCTTGCCCGGCTGCGGTGCCGCGAAATGCTCGAAATGCACCCGCTCGGCAGGCCAACCGGCAGCAGCGGCCGTATTCCTCACCCAGGTAATCATGCCTGCCGGGCCGCACACGTAAAGATGCGTTCCAAGCGGCTGGGTCGCCAGCACCCGCGCGAGGTCGAGCGTCTCGCCGCTGTCGTCGCGGTAAAGATGGATGCGCGAGCCGTGGCGCTCCTTCAAGACATCGGCATAGCTAGCAAGCGCGTCATTGCGAACGGCGTAGTGCAGCTCGAAATTGCCGGAGCCCGCAGCCAGTTGCGAGGTCTGGGCCACGAAGGGCGTGATGCCGATGCCACCGGCAATCATCAGATGCTTCTTCGCCCTGAGATCGAGCGAAAACAGATTGACCGGATTGGAAATGACCATGCGGTCGCCGGGCTTTACCTTGCGATGCATGAACAGCGAACCGCCGCGCCCGACGTCGTCGCGGCGAATGCTGATGCGAAAATCCCTGGTATCGAGCGGCGAACTCATCAGCGAATAGGGGTTGAGCCGCGTCTTTTCATCGTCGCGCATTTCCACGACGATGTGGGCACCGCCCGAGAATGTCGGCAAGAGACCGCCATCGGCACGTTCGAAGTGGAATCGCTTCACCAATTCATTGACCGCGACCACATTGGTCACGACCGCTTCGATCCTGTTCGATCCTGCCTTCAACGGAATATCTCCTCTGTCGGTGGAATCTCGGTCGGGTCCTCCGCGTTGATGCACACGCCCTGGAAAGCCGCGTAACGGCGCGAATAGTGGTCGCGTACGAGAAGAAGCAGGCCACAATGAGCACAGGTGCAGGGCTGCGTGGTCACGTTCTCGGTGATGCCCTTGCAGTGCACGCACTGGACGCGGCGGGCGAGCGAGCCCCGGTGCTCTGTCTGCACCGCAGTATACTCTATGCCGGCTTCATTGGCGATCTGAACGATCTGGCCGATCAACCCCTCGGTTCCCGCCACATAAAGGCGCAAGCCCATGTGGGATTCCGCGAGAAGCTGGCGCAGCCGCGGCAGCGCGGCTGCGATGGAGGGGCCCTGGTAGAAGCGGGCCGGCGACAACGCCTTCAGCGCCTGCACGTTCTTTGCGCCATCCGGCCCATCAAGATACATGATCTCGGCTGAGGCAAAGAAGCCGGGTGGCGCCTTTTTGGCGAAGTCCGTGATCGCGGACGCCCCATCGGCGTCCGCGATCAGGAGGTGGTTCTTTCCGGTCTGAGGCGTCAGAACTCCATAGACCGGGCGACTTAGCATCGTCATGACCGGTACACCGTCCAAAGCCTCAGCCCTTTGCCGTCCGCTTCAACTTCTTCGGATCGTCGAACGGCAGCGGGTGAGCCTTTGCCTTAACCTTGCCAGTGGCGTTGTTGACTTCGAGTTCGGTACCCTCGACCGCGCAATCGACATCAAGGCGAACGATTGCCATCGATTTCTTGACCAGCGGCGAATACATCGCGCAGGTCACCACGCCAACCTTCTTGCCGTTGCGGTGAACTTCGGCGCCTTCTTCGGCCGGCTTGTCGCTGGCGACTTCGATACCGTAGATCTTGAAACGCTCCTTGCCCTTCAGCCGGTAATGCTCTTCGGCGCCACGGAAGCCGGTCTTGCCCGGGCTGACGGTGAAGTCGAGGCCCAATTCCCACAACGTGTCGCCAGGGCCTTCGTTCGCGAACGGGAAGCGCTGGGAATTGTCGTAAGGGTAGAACAAGAGGTAGCTTTCGACGCGCAGCATGTCGAGCGTGGTGAAGCGGCACGGGATGATCCCGACCTCCTTGCCTTCAGCAACGATGCGATCCCAGATCGTGCCGGCATCCTGGCCACGGCAGAAGATTTCATAGCCGCGCTCGCCGGTATAGCCGGTGCGCGAGATCATCACCGGCAAGCCGAACAACTGCGTCTGCATATGGTGGAAGTAGTTGAGGTCGCGGATGCCGGGCACATACTTGGCCAGGTAATCGACGGCGGTCGGTCCCTGCAGCGACAGGTCGTGCAGATTGTCGTCGAACTGCACGGAAACGTCGCGGCCGATGGAAGCGCGGGTCAATTCCTCATGGCCGGAGCCGGAACCGTGCACGACCATCCAGGAGTTGGTGCTGATGCGATAGATAACGCAGTCGTCGGTGAACTTGCCGGCCTCGTTGAGCATGCAGGCATAGACGGACTTGCCGGGATAGATCTTCTCGACATCGCGCGTCGTCGCCAAATCGATGACGTGGGCGGCGGCCGGGCCGGTGATGTGAACCTTCTTCAGGCCGGACACATCCATGATGCCGGCCTTCGTGCGGATCGCGACATATTCTTCGTTCGCATCCTTGTCGTAGCTCCAGGCGGTTCCCATGCCGCTCCAGTCTTCCAATTTGGAACCGAGCGCGCGGTGCCTGTCTGCCAAAGTCGAGAAACGCCAGGAAGCGGTCATGCGGTATTCTCCTCCAATCTGTTTTGCTTCAAAGGGCTCATCCTCTTGGCCCGGTATGAAGCTGTCGCGGATATTTGAACGTAAATTTGCTCGAAGGGCAATATCTAAATGCAAGAAATTTTACTGATAGGCAACAGGTTGAAATAGCAGCAATAGTCAAGCGCGAGCGCAGCGCTTGCAACCGCGGCGGTCATTCTTCCTGCTGATTTGCGCTATCGCGGCTCAAGCCCCGCCGTAGGAATTGGTCGTACATTCCAAATCCCGGGCCAAATCTCGGGAGGCTTGAATGGCCGGCCAAATCTGGAGCGACCGCAGTCGTTCCTGACATATGGGCATGGCCAGATGCGCGCCATCGGCGAACGTAGCCCCTTCTGCAATCGCTGCGGGCGTGCCTGTGATCGATTCCAGAATCGATCGGCTGCGCCGGGGCAACAGATCCGTGCAACGGGTCATGGCATTCAACACCAGAACCATCGGAATTTCAAACCCGTTCAGAAAAATACCCGGTTCCCGTTCGCCCGGCAGCCAGTTCTCCAGTGCTTCCAGGGCATCGTGGAAGGCGTTTTGCAGCGTGATCGGTGCGTGGCCTTCGTAAAGTTCGGGTAGAGCATTCTCCATCGACGGACCTCCTTAACCTCAGGCGCGAAACACTGCGACATCGGGTTGGCCCGACGCCGTCCTCAGTGGTTTGCGCTTTTCTCCATAGGCAAGATACTTGCACAAAGGTTAAGTTGCGTCCAGTCGAATTGAGCGCCGGAAGAGGGTGCTGGCGGCTACCCCCTTCCCTACCTGTCAAGGCCTGGGATTTTGCACTGCCAGTGCCCGTTACGCCATCGAACGGCCAGTCGCCGCACCACCCGAACGAATGGGAAATCTACCCGTCCGGGCGTTTCCGAGACGACGGAAAAGCGTTCTTCTGACTCACTGGCGATATCGGGTGACGTGTCGACTTACGCTACCCGACAACCGTGGAAAGAGGAGGCCGGGATCAATGCAGTCCGGCAGTGGGAGCGACGAGCCGATGCATGGGCGCGTGTTGGAGGAAAGCAAGCCACTGAGCTTCCGTGAGGATGTACGCAGCCTGTTGTTCAGGTTGCTGGTCTCGGTGGTTTCCGAACGTGAACCGGAAATGGCCGGTATCCTGACCGGCAAGGTCAGCCTCGACGAGGTTGCCAGCGAGCGCCGCATCGCGGCCCTGCAGGCCACCGGCATCTGGTTCCAGCTTGCGGCCATCGCCAATGAATTGCTGGCCATGCGCTCGCGGCGCGAACTGGAACAGGCCGGCGGCGCCGATGAAGTCATCGGCTCTTTCGCCAACGTCATCGGCGAAATCGCCGCTTCCGGCTACTCGGCCGAGGACGTGCAGTCGGTTCTGGGCACGCTTAGCGTCGGCCCCACCATGACCGCCCACCCAACCGAGGCCAAGCGCGTCACGGTGCTGGAAATCCACCGCCGCATCTACCGCAAGCTCACTGAACTGGAGCAGCAGCGCTGGGCGCCGCGCGAGCGCGACCAGCTGATCGACGACCTCAAGAGCGAGATCGAGCTTTTGTGGATGTCGGGTGAGCTCAGGCTCGAGCGCCCGTCGGTCGAGCGCGAGATCGCCTGGGGCCTGCACTTCTTCCGCGAAGTCATCTTCGAGGCGACCCCCAAGCTCTACGACACCGTCGAGGAAGGGCTGGCGCGTCATTATGCCGAGTACGACATCAAGGTTCCGTCCTTCATGCGCTACGCGTCATGGATCGGCGGCGACCGCGACGGCAATCCCAACGTCACCGCAAAGCTGACCGCCTATGCCTTGAACGAATGCCGGCAAGCGGTGGTCGGCTGGTACATTTCGCAGGTTCGCCGCCTGGTGACCGTCCTCAGCGTCAGCGCCAATGTCGTCGATATTCCCGAAAGCTTCACCAAGGCGCTGGGGCGCGCGCTGCACCGCAGCCGCGTCGCGTCCGAGATCGTGGCGCGCAATCCGGACGAGCCGCTTCGCCAGTTCGCGGCGTCCATGCTCGACCGGCTCCAGGCCATGCTGGGCGAAGGGTCGGCACGACCCTACCCGCGCCCGGAAGCCTTCAAGGCCGATCTCGTCGACCTTGAGACCGTCCTTGGCCAGATCGGCGGCAAGCTGGTCGCGCAGCGCTTCGTGCGTCCGTTGCGCCAGCAGGTTGAAAGCTTCGGCTTTCACACCGTCGCACTCGACATTCGCCAGAACTCCACCGTCGTCAACAAGGTGCTCGAAGAGATCTTCCGGCAGCAGAGCCCGGACGATGCGCCGGCTGCCGATACGCCGCAGTGGAGCGCCCGCATCCGCGCCGGCCTTCACAACGGCGAAAAGCTCAAGCTGAAGCGCTCAAAGCTGTCCGACGACGCGCGTGAACTGCTCGATCTTTTCGACGTCATCCGTGACGCCTCGGGCAATGGCAGCCGCGGTGCCGTCGGCGCTTTCGTGCTGTCGATGACGCGCTCGTGCGACGATCTTCTGGCGGTCTACCTGCTTGCCCAATACAGCGGACTGGCGACCGCGGACGACGGCAGCGGCACCATCGGCCTGCAAGTCGTGCCGCTGTTCGAAACTATCGCCGACCTGCGCGCCGCGCCCGAAATTCTCGACAAGCTGCTCGATGTCTCGATCGTGCGCCGCACGGTGCGCGATTTCGGCAACCGGCAGGAAGTCATGCTGGGCTATTCGGACTCCAACAAGGACGGCGGTTTCCTCGCCTCCAACTGGGAGCTCAACAAGGCGCAGCGCCGCATCACGGCACTTGCCACCAAGCGCAAGATCAAGATCAGCTTCTTCCATGGACGCGGCGGTTCGGTGAGCCGTGGCGGCGCACCGACCGGCCGCGCCATCGCGGCCCAGCCTGCAGGCACCGTCGGAAGCATCATGCGCGTGACCGAACAGGGCGAGGTCGTCTCGTCCAAATTCGCCAACCGCGGCACCGGTCTCTATCAGCTCGAAATCCTGGCGGCGAGCGTGTTTGCGCACAGCGTCAAGTCGGGCGACGAAGCGGAGCTGAAGGACAATCCGGAGTTCAACGAGGCGCTCGAAGCGCTGACCGGCATGTCGCAGGCTTCCTATTTCGGCCTGATCAACGAGCCCGGCTTCATCGACTATTTCAACCAGGCGAGCCCCGTCGAAGAGCTTTCGCTGCTCAAGATCGGCTCGCGCCCGGCCCGCCGCTTCGGCGCCAAGACCATCTCCGACCTGCGCGCCATTCCATGGGTGTTCGCGTGGAGCCAGAACCGCCATCTTTTGACCGGCTGGTACGGCATCGGCAGCGCGCTCAACGCCTTCGTCAACGTCCGCGGCGAAAACGGCCTCTATCTGTTGCAGCAGATGTTCGAGCGCTCGCGCCTGTTCAGGCTGATCGTCGATGAAGTCGACAAGACGCTCTACCAGGCCGACATGGACATTGGCCGGCTCTATGCCGAACTGGTCGATGACAGCGCCACCGGCGAGCGCATCTACCAGAAGATCGCCAACGAATACGCGCTGACGCGGCGCATGATCACCGAGGTCAATGGCGGCCTGAAACTGTCGCAGCGTTTCCCGGCCTTCAAGCGCCATTTCGACCGTATCCGGCCGCAGATGGACTCGATCCATCGGCTCCAGGTCCAGCTTCTTCGCGAAGTGCGCGCCAAGGAGCCTGCGCCGGAAAAGCCGAAGCGGGCGGTCAACGCGCTGCTGCTTTCCATCAACTGCATCTCGTCCGGCCTCGGCTGGACGGGCTGACGTCACCCAAAAAACGCTAAACACCACGCTCGCGCAAAAAAGCGCCACAAGGGAGGAGCCCGATGAATATTCCCGCAAGACCCGGCACAGGTAGTGCCCGCTCGTTCTTCCACACTGGCGTCGCCGCCTCTGACCCGGCCGTCAGCGATTCCATCCAGCGCGAACTGAAGCGCCAGCAGGACGAGATCGAACTGATCGCCTCGGAAAACATCGTCTCCAAGGCGGTGCTGGAAGCGCAAGGTTCCGTGCTCACCAACAAATACGCCGAAGGCTATCCGGGCCGCCGCTACTATGGCGGCTGCCAGTTCGTGGACGAGGTCGAGGATCTTGCCCGCAACCGCGCCAAGGAAATCTTCAACTGCACCTTCGCCAACGTCCAGCCGAACTCGGGAAGCCAGGCCAACCAGTCGGTGTTCATGGCGCTGATGCAGCCGGGCGACACCTATCTCGGCCTCAACCTCGCTGCCGGCGGCCATCTCACCCACGGCGCTCCGGTCAACCAGTCGGGCAAGTGGTTCAATGTCGTGTCCTACGGCGTCAAGCCCGACACCCACCGCATCGACCTCGACGAAGTGCGCGACCTCGCCCGCAAGCACCAGCCAAAGGTGATCCTGGCCGGCGGCTCGGCCTATCCGCGCGTCATCGATTTCAAGGCGTTTCGCGAGATCGCCGATGAAGTCGGCGCGAAGCTGTTCATCGACATGGCGCATTTCGCCGGTCTCGTTGCCGGCGGCGTGCATCCAAACCCGCTCGACCATGCCCATGTCGTCACAACGACCACCCACAAGACGCTGCGCGGCCCGCGCGGCGGCATGGTCCTGTCCAACGACGAGGACATCGGCAAGAAAATCAATTCCGCCGTGTTCCCCGGCCTGCAGGGCGGACCGCTTATGCATGTCATCGCGGCCAAGGCGGTTGCCTTCGGCGAGGCGCTCACGCCTGAATTCAAGACCTATGCGGCCAATGTCGTCACCAACGCCAAGCGGCTTGCCGAAACGCTCGCCAATGGCGGCGTCGACATCGTCTCAGGCGGCACCGACACGCACCTGATGCTGGTCGACCTGCGCCGCAAGGGCTTGACCGGCAAGGGCGTCGAGGCCGCCTTGGGCCGCGCCCACATCACCTGCAACAAGAACGGCATCCCGTTCGATCCGGCGAGCCCCACCGTCACCTCGGGCGTCAGGCTCGGCACGCCGGCCTGCACGACGCGCGGCTTCACCGCGGACGATTTTGCCCAGGTCGGCCAGATGACGCTGAAGGTCATCGACGGTCTGGCGAAGAACGGAGAGGACGGAAACGGCGCCGTCGAAGCCGCGGTCATGGAAGAAGCGCGCGGCCTGACACGCCGGTACAAAATCTACGACTGATTTCCGTCGCGTAAAGTCTATCATAGACTGCCGAAACCCGGATTGATATCCACCAGCAGGTGGTTCGGGTTTCATTGGCGGGTCCATGACGCAGACGAGCAGACTGAATGTCCTGATCGCGGAGCGAAACCCGCTGGTAATCGCGGCGGTGCGCGACCTTGTCGGCCGCGACGAGCGGTTCAACTTTGCCGGCTCGATGCAGAGCGGAGAGGCCTTTATCGAGGCCGCCGCCAAGCAACCGGCGGAGTTCGACGTCGCCATCGTCGGGTGGCGGCTGTCGGACATGAACGGCGGCGAAGTGCTGATGGAACTTCAGAACCGCAAGCTTGCGCCGCGCATCATCATCTTCTCAAACGACCACGATGTCGGCATCCTCAAGCAGTGCGTGCGGCTCGGCGCACAGGGTTTCTGCTACCAGTTCGAGGATCCGCTGATGCTTTTCCACACGCTGGTGGCGGTGGCCAATGGTCGCATCTGCATCCCCTACACCGATGTCACCAAGATCGGCGAAACCAGGCTGTCCGGGTTGACGACCCGAGAACTGGAGCTCCTGGCTGTACTCGCCGACGGCTGGACGAACCTTCAGATCGCCAGCCGCACCGGCATTTCGGAAAACACCGTCAAATACCACCTGAAGAATCTCTACGAGAAACTGGGCGTGCGCAGCCGCGCCATGGCGGTCGCGCTCTATGCCAGCGAAAAGAGATCCGGGTCGTAGAGCATTTCCAGCAAAAGTGTGAAGCGGTTTTGCGTTCGGAAATGCGACCAAACAAAAAGAATGGCCGTTAGCCGCTAAAGCACTTCCTTCGAGGCCACCGTCGAATCCGCGTTCAGCCGATAGACGATCGGCACGCCGGTGCCGAGTTCCAGCTTGACGATCTCCTCGCCCGACAGACCGTCCAGCGCCATGATCAGGGCGCGCAGCGAATTGCCGTGGGCCGCGACCAGAACCGTCTCCCCGCGCAGCACATGCTTTTGCATATCGTGCAAATAGTAAGGCCACACCCGCGCGCCGGTGTCCTTCAGGCTCTCACCGCCGGGCGGGGGCACGTCATAGGAACGGCGCCAGACATGGACCTGCTCGTCACCCCACTTCTTGCGCGCATCGTCCTTGTTGAGCCCGTTGAGGTCGCCATAGTTGCGCTCGTTGAGCGCCTGGTCGCGAACCGTCTTGAGATCACTCTGGCCGGCTGCATCCAGAATATGCTGGCAGGTTTTCTGGGCGCGCATCAGCGCCGACGTAAAGGCGATGTCGAACTTCAGGCCCTTTGCCTTCAGCTTCTGCCCCGCCGCTTTCGCCTCCGCATGTCCCTGCTCGGTCAGGTCAACGTCGCGCCAGCCGGTGAACAGGTTCTTCAAGTTCCATTCGCTCTGGCCGTGGCGCACGAGCACAAGGGTTCCCGACATCATTTCTTCCTTCACATCAAAAATCGTTCAAACCAGCCCAAGCACGTCGCGCATGGAGTAAAGCCCCGGCTTCTTGCCGCGTGCCCAAAGGGCTGCCTTGACCGCTCCGCGCGCGAAAATGGCGCGGTCGTCGGCGTGGTGCGCAAGCACGATGCGTTCGCCCTGGCCTGCCAGCACCACGGAATGTTCGCCCACGACCGAGCCGCCGCGCAAGGTGGCGAAGCCGATGGTGCCCGCCTTGCGCGCGCCGGTGTGGCCGTCGCGGACGCGTACATCGTTGCCGGCAAGCGCAATCTCGCGCCCCGCCGCGGCCGCCTCACCCAAAAGCAGCGCCGTACCGGAAGGCGCATCGACCTTGTGCTTGTGATGCATTTCGAGGATCTCGATGTCGAAGTCCTCGGCAGCGAGCGCGTGTGCCGCTTGCTCCACCAAGGCCGCAAGCAGGTTGACACCAAGGCTCATATTGCCGGACTTGACGATGGTGGCATGGCGGGCGGCAGCGGCGATCTTCGCATCGTCCGCCGTCGAACAACCGGTCGTACCAATCACATGGGCGATACGCGCTTGGGCAGCATAGCCGGCGAACTCGACCGTCGCAGCCGGTGCGGTAAAATCCAGCACGCCGTCCGCCTTGGCGAAGGCAGGCAGCGGATCGTCCGTGACCATCACGCCAATCGCGCCGAGGCCGGCCAGTTCGCCGACATCCTTGCCCAGCGCCGGAGAACCCGCGCGCTCGATCGCGCCGACAACCCGCGCGCCTGTCGCCTCGCCGATGGCGCGCACCAGCGCCTGTCCCATGCGGCCGCCGGCGCCCACCACAACAAGCCCCATGTCGCTCATCAGCTTCTCCCAGCCACTTTCCTTGCGCGCCGCTTGACCGGCTCCTTTTCCATCGGCTTGTCGTCGATCAGGCCGAGGCCCTTGCTGCCCTGCAGCCGATGGAAGCGGGCATAGGCGCTGTGCGGGTCCGCCATCAATGATGCGTGGGTGCCCTCTTCGATCACCCGCCCCTGCTCAAGCACCACGATGTGGTCGGCATTGACGACGGTTGAGAGGCGATGCGCGATGACAATCGTGGTGCGCCCCTGCATCACTTCGCCCAAGGCCTTTTGCACCCGCGCCTCGGACTCGTTGTCGAGCGCCGAGGTCGCCTCGTCGAGCAGGAGGATCGGCGCGCGACGCACGATCGCGCGGGCAATCGATACGCGCTGGCGCTGTCCGCCGGAAAGGTTCGCGCCGTTCTCGCCGATCTGGGTTTCATAGCCTTCGGGCTGCTGGCGAATGAACTCGTCGGCGGCTGCCCGGTCAGCGGCCTGCTCGACCTCGGCATCTGTCGCATCAGGCCGGCCATAACGGATGTTGTCGCGGATGGAGCCTTCGAACAGGTAGGGCTGTTGCGAAACATAGGCGATCGACTGGCGCAGCGACCGCTTGGTGACCTTCGATATGTCCTGACCGTCGATCTCGATCTTGCCGCCGTCGAGGTCGTAGAAGCGCTGCAGCAAGGCCACCATCGTCGTCTTGCCGGCACCCGAAGCGCCGACGATTGCCGTTGTCTTGCCGGCGGCAGCGGTAAAGCTCACCCCATGCAGCACCGTAGTATCAGCGGAATAGCCGAACGACACGTCCTTGAAACGAACCTCTCCCTGCTTGATCTGCGCGGTGACCGCCCCCGGCACGTCTCTTTGCCTGGGTTCAAGATCGAGCAGTTCATAGATCATGCGCGCATTAACCAGCGCCCGCTCGAGACCGACCTGCGTGCGCGCCAGCCGTCGCGCAGGATCGTAGGCAAGCAAAAGCGCGGTGATGAAGGCCAGCACATCGCCCGGCGGATGGTTGGTGGTCGCGGCCTGATAGGCGGCAAAACCGATGACGCCTGCCACCGCAAAGCCGGCCAGCATTTCGGTGAACGGACCCAGGCGTTCCGAGACACGGGCAATCTTGTTGTAGCGGGCTTCCGCCAGATCAACCAACTCTCCGACCCGGACCGAAAGCTGATCTTCCATGGTGAAGGCCTTGACCACGGCAATGCCCTGCACCGCCTCCTGCATGGCCCCGATGAGGTGCGAATTGATGGTCACGGATTCGCGGGTGACGCGGCGAACCCTGCGCATGATGTAGTTGACGGCCCAGACCAGCGGCGGCCCGACCACCAGTACGGACGCGGCAAGATAAGGCTGTTGCCACACCATCACGCCGATCAGGCCGATCAGGCTGACGATGTCGCCGGCGACCGAGCGCAGCGTCAGGCCCATCAGGTCGCGGACGCCGCCGACGTTCTCGTTGATGCGCGCGGCGAGCCGGCCCGAACGCGTCTCGTTGAAGAAGTCGACGCCCAACCGCATCAGGTGCTGGAAGACCCGCTTCTGGTAGCGCGCGACGACATTGTTGCCGATCTTGGCCAGCGTAACGGCCTGGCCGTAATTGGCGATGCCGCGAACAAAGAAGATCAGGATCACGCCACCGCAGATGATCGGCGCGCGCTCATACATGCGATGGACGAAGATGTCGTCGACCAGCGGCTTCATGATCCATGCCGCAAGGCCGGTCGTCGCGGCCATGGTGGCGAGGCAGATAATTGTAAAAATGTAGAGGCCGCGATATTCGCGCCCGTTTTCGCCGAAGATGCGCTTCAGCACGGCGAAGACTTCGCCGGGCGCAGGCTTGCTGTTATTGGTTGCGACGGTCAAAATTCGGTCCGCTGCGTCTGTCTCGTCAAGGAGCGCCGGGCGGCGTCCGGCCCTCTCTTAGAGCATCGGGCCTGAAAGTGGAAACCGCTTTTCAGGTAAGCAGTGGGCCACGCTGGTCATGTTGCTGTCCGGCTACGCCTGCCAACGGCGTCCCGACGTCTCGACGCCGAATTTACGCGGCGCGCGCGCAAAGGCCGCCAGACCGGCAAGGGCCGCCAACGGATGCGTGATGACGTAGACCGGAATGGTGCGCAGCAATTCGCTATGCGGGGCCTTGTCCTCAAAGGCGGCGCGGAAATTGCCGGCCTTGAGCGCCGGCACTATTTTCTGGGCGATCCCGCCGGTCAGGAAGACGCCGCCACGGCTCATGAACACCAAAGCGAGGTCGCCGGCCGTGCGCCCAAGGCAGGTCGCGAACATGGAAAGCGTTTCCACGGCAATGTCGTCGGTTCCAGCCAGTGCAGCGGCGGTGATATCGGCGGGCACGCTCAGCTTGGCCGCCTTGCCGTCGGTCTTGGCAATTGCCCGATAGGTATTGACCAGTCCGCGTCCGCACAGGATCTGCTCGCCCGAAACACGTCCCTCGATCGTCTCGATATTGGGGAAAACCGCATAGTCGCGCGGCGTGCGCGGCCCGATATCCATATGGCCGCCTTCGCCCGGGATCGGCACCCAGCCGCCAAAGGCGTGGACGAGCCCTGCAACGCCGAGCCCCGTTCCAGGTCCAAGCACGACGCGCCCGGCATTCGGCTCCGGCGCGCCGCCGCCGATCTGCTCCATATGTTCTTCGCCAAGCGCCACGACGGCCAACGCCTGCGCCTCGAAATCGTTGAGCACCACGACATCGCCAAGGCCGAGCGACGACAGCATCTGCTTCGGCTTGACGATCCACGGGCAGTTGGTCAGCGGGATTTCATCGGCCTCGACCGGGCCGGCAACAGCCAGCACGGCTGAATTGGGTCGAATGCTGGAACGATCCAGCACGGCGGCGCGGATGGCGTCGTCGATGGTGGCGTAGTCGGCTGTCTTGACGATCTGCGGTTCGCCGGCCTCGGACCCCTCGTCGGCGATCACCGAAAAGCGCGCATTGGTGCCGCCGATATCCCCGATGAGGACCGGAAAGCGCAGCGTTTTTGTAGCACCTTCATCCGCCATAGCCGTTCTCAGTTCGTCACCGTCCGCCCGACGGCCTCCGGTTGACTAAAGCGCGAGGCACTTAGACTTGTTCGATTTGCGCATGCCGTGATCCCGAAACCGTTTCCCGCTTTCGGGCGACATGCTTTAGCGCATCGCCTCGAAAAGGGAAATCGCTTTTCGCTTACCCGTCTTAAATCGATTGAAAACAGCGAAGCCTGCCTCAATTACCGGGCCGCGGTCGCGGCAACGGCACGCCTATGTCAGGCGTCGGGGCAAAGGCATTGATCGAGGAAGGCAACGCACTACTGCCTGTTGCGGAAGCGGTCACCGGCTGCGCCGTCGATATGGTGGGGCTCGCGCCATTTATCGGATAAGTGACCGCGGCAATCGACACCGGGTCCGGCGCGTTAAGCACGGCCCGGCAGGCCTTGGGCAGGGACGCCATGGTCATGATGTCGCGCGCCTTCGGCGCATCCGGGTTCTGGTTCGGCCGCCACGGCTCCTCGGTGAACCACCACGCCAGGGACTTGTCGCAGCCGTCGCTTGCCGGCGTCGCTTCCTGCCGCTTGCAATCGGGCGAACCCGGCTGGCAACCGATGCGGACATGGAAATGATAGTCATGCCCCCAGAACGGCCGCACCTTGCGCAGCCATGAACGATCGCCGGTCACGGTATCGCACAGCTTCTTCTTGATGCCCGGATTGACCAGTATCCGTTCGACTTCCGGATAGCTTGCCGCGCGCTTCAACAGGCGTTCGTGCGCCGGCGTCCAAAGCTTGTCGATGACACGATGCGTCTTTTCATTGACCAGCGAGGTCGCGCTCATGTTCTCGCGCTCGCTTGCGCTCAGCCGCCGGTCCGGCATCGGCGTGAACCAGATGTCGGCATCGAGACCGATCTGATGCGAGGCATGGCCGGTCATCATCGGCCCGCCGCGCGGCTGCGAGATATCCCCCAGCAACAGGCCCGGCCAGCCGTCGGCGACCGCATCACGCGACAGTTTCTCGATCAGCGCGATCATCGTCGGGTGACCCCAGCGGCGATTGCGCGAAAGCCGCATCGCCTGCCAGGTCGGGCCGTCGGTGGCAATCGCGACGCCGCCGGAAAAACAACCCTTGGAATAGAAGCCAATCGATTGCGGCGCGGTCGCGGCCGGCAGGTCCTTGGCGCCGAACAGGTTCTTCGCCAGTTGCTCGGCCTGTGCCTGAGGCGTGCTCAAAACCGAAGCGGCAAGCAGCGCCGCACCCGCAAAGACGGCCCACGCAAACCGGCCAGCCATTGATCGCATCGTCCGCTTCATCAAGATCGAAGTCCCTGCAGTCCGATTTTCCCCGCCTGTCCTCGAGAGGCAGAAGCAGTGCGAATCACATCATGAAGCCAACTGCGACCGGATCAAGGCCGTTTCATCGGACTGCGCGCTTCACCGTCGGCCCAGTTGCCCTTCGACCACATGTCGTCCAGCGCGCTGCGGTAGTTCGGAAAGCCGAACGAGAAGCCGTCAGCCTTGATCGCGGCGTTGGAAACGCGCTTGTTCTCGCCATAGAAAGATCGCGCCATCGGCGTCAGTTCCGCATCTTCGAAGGCGATTTCCGGCGGCGGATCGACGCCCATCAGCTGCGCCGCATAGGTCACCACATCCTGCGGCGGCGACGGCTCGTTGTCGGTCACATTGAAGATGCCGCCACGATCCCGCCCGGCAAGATGCAGCAAGGCCCCTGCAATATCCTCGACATGGATGCGGTTGAACACCTGTCCAGCCTTCACCAGCCGCCGCGCCGTACCTTCCTTCAGGTTCACCAGCGCATTGCGGCCCGGACCGTAGATGCCGGACAGCCGCAGGATCGCCACCGGCAGCCCCGTTTCCTCGCCGAGCGCGAGCCAGCTTTTCTCGGCCTCGACCCGCATCATCGACCGGCGCGACACCGGCCGGCACTGTGCTGTCTCGTCAACCCAGCCGCCGCCATAGTCGCCATAGACGCCAACCGTGGAGAGATAGCCGATCCATTTCAGCTTGGGCATTGCCTGCCTGATCGCGGCGCCGGCGGCGTTCAGCACCGGGTCGCCGGTCTCGTCCGGCGCGACGGAAACGACCAGATGCGTCGTGTCGGCAAGCGCATCCGAAATCTTCGGCGTCAACGCGCCCTGGAATTCCAGCGGCCTGATACCCGCTGCCTCCAGCGCGGCAAACTTCCGCGCCGCGCGCGTCGTGCCATAGACCGGCGTGCCGTCCGAACAGGCCCGGGCAAATGCCTTGCCCGAGTAACCGGCACCGAAAATGAACACCTGCTCCACCGTCACACCCCGATCTCCTGCTGGCCGATACTCGCCAAGGCTTGCTGCCATTCTTCGCATACGCCGCCATCGTCTTCCAACGCCATAGCCTTATCGGCGCGCGCGGCAAACTCGGCTTGCGGCAGCAACCGCGACAAGGCCCAGACGGCAGCGCCGCGCACCAGCGGCGAAGCATCCGAAAGCAGTCCCGCCACTTGCCCTGCCAACGAGGGATCAGTGGAATTGCCCGCGGCGATCAGCACATTGCGGATGAAGCGGTCGCGGCCGATCCGCTTGACCGGCGAGCCAGAAAAGAACGCTCGGAATGCAGCATCGTCCAGTTCAAGAAGCTCGCTCAGCTTCGGCTCACGCAGATCCTCGCGCGCAGCAAGCTTGGCCTCCGAAGCCGTTTGCGCAAACTTGTTCCACGGACAGGCTGCAAGGCAATCGTCGCAGCCATAGATCCGGTTGCCGATCGCCCGGCGGAACTCCAGCGGGATCGGCCCCTTGTTCTCGATGGTGAGGTAGGAGATGCAACGCCGTGCATCGAGCCGGTAAGGTGCCGGAAAAGCATCGGTCGGGCAGGCGTCGAGGCAGGCGTGGCACGAGCCGCAGTGATCCTCCTCACGCGCATCCGCCGCTAGGTCAGCCGTGGTGAAAATCGAGCCGAGGAACAGCCACGAACCATGTTCGCGGCTGACCAGATTGGTGTGCTTGCCCTGCCAGCCAACGCCCGCCGCCTCGGCCAGCGGCTTTTCCATCACCGGCGCAGTATCGACGAACACTTTCACGTCGCCGCCCGCCTTGGCCACGATCTTGCCGGCGATTTCCTTCAGCCGGCCTTTCATCACGTCGTGATAGTCGCGGTTGCGTGCATAGACCGAAATCGCGCCCCGGTCGCGGCGCGCAAGCAGTTCGCGCGGATCGTGTTCCGGCCCGTAATTCATGGCGAGCACGATGACCGAGCGCACCTCAGGCCACAGCGCCGAAGGGTCGCCGCGCCTATCAAGCGTTTCCTCCATCCATCCCATCGAGCCGTGGAACCCCTCGGCCACAAATTGCGCCAGCCTTGCCGGTGCAAGCGGGATTGAATCGGGAGAGGTAACCGCAACGACGGCAAAGCCGGCGCGCGCTGCCTCGCGGTCGATCAGTTCGCGCAGTTTCTGGGTATCAGAAGTCAAGGTCCGCATAGTGCGACACCGGCGACAGTCCGCGCACGCGGTCGGACAAAAGCGAGCGGAACGAAGGGCGCGACTTCACCCGCGTATACCATTCGCGCGCCGCACCGTGGTCGCGCCATTCGATCTCGCCAAGATAATCCAGCACAGACAGGGTCGCTGCGGCGGCAAGATCGGCATAGGTGATGCGCGGTCCAGCCAGCCAGGGCCGCGTGCCGGCCAGCCAGTTGGTGTATTTCATGTGCTGCTTGATGTTGGCGCGCGCCGCACGAATAGCGGTGGAGTCCGGCGATCCGCCGCCGACTTCCTGCGGCATCAGCGGCTTCAGCACGCGCTCGCGCACCAGATGCTTGGTAACTTCGCTCTCGGTCTTGGTCAGGTACCAGTCGGTCAGCCGGCGTATCTCGGCGCGTTCCATCGGCCCTTCGACGAACAGGCGTTTCTCGCGCTTCAGCACGCCACGCGTCTCATCCAGATATTCCGCGATCACCGGCGCACCGACAATCGGCACATCGCCTTCTGCCAGTAGGATCGGCAAGGTTCCGGCCGGATTGAGGGCCAAAAATTCCTTGCGCCGCGTCCACGGCTTCTCCTCGATAAGGGCCAATTCCTCGCCATATTCGCCGAAAGCGAGCCGGACGAATCGACAGGAAGCGGACATTGGATGATGAAAAAGTGTCAGCATGGTCTCTTGAATCAGAAGCGTACTGGCGAATCGCCTAACGCGCCGGTAAGTCTTGGCAGCCTGAACGAGCGGGCTGTCAAGCTGCTGCGAGCTATAGGATCAGTTCGGCGACATGACAAGCAAACTGGGACAAACTGAGCATGCAAAGCCAGACAATCATCGAAGCCTTGCTGCTTGGACTGTTGGAGGGCCTGACGGAATTCATTCCGGTGTCCTCGACCGGGCATATCCTGCTGGCGGGCCATTTCCTCGGCTTTGAATCGACCGGCAAGGCCTTTGAGGTGCTGATCCAGCTCGGTGCTATCCTCGCCATCCTGAGCGTCTATGCCGGCCGCTTCTGGACCTTCCTGAAACGACCAGACAGGTTCCGGGTAATCGGCGAAACCATCGTCGGCGTGCTGGCTGCCCTTGTCTGGATGGGCGGCTGCGCATTCGAACTCGTCGCCTCGGCCGTGCGGCGCAGGAAGCCCAACATGTTCCTGCCGCCCGAACTGCCGAATGACCCGGCCGTCAAGATGCTGGTTGGGCTTGCCATCGGCTTTTTGCCGGCTGCCGTCATCGGCGTGCTGGCGCATGACTTCATCAAGACGGTGCTGTTCGAAACGCCGAAGCTTATCTGCATCATGCTGATCCTCGGCGGCATCGTCCTGCTCTGGATCGACCGGCTCGACCTCAAGCCGAAATATGCCAGCGTCGCCGACTTCCCGCTGTCGCTCTACCTCAAGATCGGCCTGTTCCAGTGTCTTGCGATGATCCCCGGCACGTCGCGCTCCGGCGCAACCATCGTCGGTGGGCTGCTGTTGGGCGCTGACAAGCGCGCCGCAGCGGAGTTCTCGTTCTTCCTCGCCATCCCGACGATGCTCGGCGCATTCACGCTTGATCTGCTCAAGAACTGGAGCGTGCTTTCGGCGGCCGACCTGCCGATCATCGTCACCGGGTTCATCGCCGCCTTCGTCATGGCGGTCATCGTCGTGCGCAGCCTGCTCGGCTACGTTTCACGCCACGGCTATGCGCTGTTCGGCTGGTGGCGGCTGATCGTCGGCGGCCTTGGGCTTGCAGCCCTCTTCATCTGGGGCTGAGCTAGAAGAGACCGCCCGACTTCCTCAGCCGGCAGGCTTGCGCTGGAACTGGCCGGCGGCGCGGAAACGCCACAGATAGCTCGGCAATATGGTGCCAAGCGACTGCGGCTGGATGCCGAGGCCCGTCAGCGTCCGGCCGGACTTGACCGCTTCCTCGGAGACGACATTGTTCGAGCGCAGTTGCGTGACCTGATCGCTGGTCAACAACCGACCCGGCAGCACGCCGAGAATGGAGGCCTGGATCTCGGCTATCCACCACGGCACCGGCACCAGCAACCGCTTGCGGTCGATGACGCTCAGCAATTCCTGCATGCATTCCTTGAAGGTCAGGACGTTTGGCCCGCCGAGCTCATAGACCCGGCCGCCTTCGACCGCACCATCGACCGAGCGCGCAACGGCTTCGGCGACATCGCCTACGTAGACGGGCTGGAACTGCGTTGTACCGCCGCCGATCAGTGGCAAGGCCGGCGAATAGCGGGCCATGGCGGCGAAGCGGTTGAAGAAACCGTCCTCGGGGCCGAAATTGATCGAAGGCCGCAAAATCACCGCGTCCTTGATCGTCTCGAGAACCGCCTTTTCGCCAAGCGCCTTGGTGCGGGCGTAAGCGGATTGCGAATTCACGTCCGCGCCGATGGCCGAAACGTGGGTCATGCCCGCGCCGACGGAGCGGGCAGCCTCGGCAATGGCGCGCGCGCCGAATTCATGGACGGTGCGGAACTTCTGGCGACCGCTCTCGTGCAGGATGCCGACAAGGTTGATGACGTGGTCGGCGCCGATCACCGCCTGATCGACCGACCAGCGCACGCGCAAATTCGCCTGCACCGGCTGGATTTGGCCGACATTGCCGAGCGGCTGGAGATGGCCTGCCAGATCGGGCCGGCGGCACGCGACGCGGATGCGGTAGCCTCGCTGGGCAAGAGCCCGCACGACATGACGTCCGACAAAGCCCGCGCCGCCGAAAATCACCACGAGCTTTGGGGTTTGCAGGATTTCGGTCATGTCTGGCTCCGGCTATGCGCCCCGGTCTTGCCGGGGCTTGGCTGTAGCCGCTTCATAATCCGTTTCGCGCCGAAGGCAAAGTGCGTTCGGTGGTCTCTGGATCAGCCATTTCCGCTCTAGGTTTCCAGAGATTCAAGTCAGGGTGAGCCGAAAAGGGCGGCTTTCGAGAACCGGAGCGGAGTGTACATGAAGGTACATGAGCACCGGAAGCGCAGAAAGACGCCACTTGCAGGCCACCCTCGCCTGAATCGCGCCCGCTTAGAAGGCCTTGCCGATCCTTGCATCCACCGAATGCCGGTTGGCGCCGCGAATGACGAAGAAGAACAGCATTGCCGACCAGAGGATCGACTTTTCCGCGCCGGAGATGCCCTGGCCCATAGTCACCCAGTGGAACCAGACCGTGACCAGAAGCACGATCAGGCCGGCCAGCGCCGAAGGGCGCGTCAGGAAACCCAGCGCAATGAAGATGCCGCCGAAGAATTCGGTGCAGGCCAGAAGCAGCGACCAGAACGCGCCCGGATAAAAGCCCAGCCCCTCGACCATTTCGGCAGCGCCGAACGGATTGACGATCTTCTGCGAGCCGTGCAGCGCGAGAAAACCGCCGGTGGCGAGGCGCAGCAGCGTTTCGGCGCTGTCGTGAAGAGCCGAATAGATCCCGCGCAAGGCAGGAACGATCAGGCGCGGCGAGGTGGTTTCGGTGGTAACTGACATATATGATCCTTCGTTGTGTGCTGCAGCGCACACATCTGACCACAGGCTCACGGTCAAATAAAATAAAGTTGAACTAGACAGTCAACTTATTTGCCGGCGAAGCAGCTTCACTCCGAGTAGCGCGAGGCGAACTCGGAAATGCGCTGGACCACCTCTCTCGAAACGGTCACGCCGCGCGCCACCGCCTGCTCCGAAGCTTCCGAGCGCGAGCGCCCGGGAATATGCACGCCATACTGCCGCCGCAGCCGGTCCAGCTGGTCCTTCATCCGGCTTTCGAAATCCGGATCGAGCAGTTTCGGCTCGATGGCGACGATGAAAAGCCCCGTTCCCGGGCTTTGCGACCCTTCGGTGAACGACGGCGCATCGAGCGACCAGTTCGCCCCGGTCAGCCCCGCCGCCAGCACCTCGACCATCAGCGCGATATTGGCTCCGCGCTCGCCGCCGAAGGCCAGCAGCGCGCCTTTCATCGCGGCTTGCGGATTGGTGGTCGGGTTGCCGCTCTCATCGATCGCCCAGTCCGCTGGAATGCTGCGCTCCTCTTCGGCGGCCTGGCGAATGCTGACGAAGGCCGTTGCACTCGACGCCTGGTCGATCACCAGCGCCGGACCGTTTGCCGACGGCGCGGCGAAGGACAACGGGTTGGTGCAGTAGACCGGCTTTGCCGATCCCGATCCGGCAAGCAGCGCCGGGCCGTTGGTCGCGGCCAGCGCCACCAGCCCTTCGGCTGCCAGGCGCCCGGTGAAATAACCGAGCGCGCCGCAGGTAAAGGCATTCTTCTGCGCAAAAATCGAAATGCCGAACAGCCGCGCCGCCTTGGCGAGGTCGCCAACCGTCCTGTCGAAGCCGATATGGGCAACGCCGCCTTTGGCATCCGAGCGGAACACCGCCAAGGCAGGCCGCGTCACCACCGGTTCTGCCTTGCCGTCGATGCGGCCGGCTTCAAGCGCTTCGAGATAGTCGATGAAATGCGACAGGCCGACGGTGCGGTAGCCTTCCGCTTCTGCCGCGACAGCAGCAGCGGCGATCGAGCGGGCAACTTCGTCGACGGCACCCGCGCCAAGTGCCGCCATGCGGCAAAGACCTGTCGCCTGTTCAAGACTAAGCTGCATCACCTGCTCTTGCGCTGCTTCCTCGGGGCCCTGCATATCCCCGGTCAGCCGATCCGGGTCGGGATACGCACTTCCAGCCTGCGGAAGGCAAGCACGATGATACCCGTGATCGCCATATAGACCACGGCCAGCAGGAGCAAGGGTTCGTAGGTGACGAAGGTGTCCTGCCGCACCCGCGAGGCCACGGCGTAGATATCGACCATGGTGATCGTCGCCACCAGCGGCGTCGCCTTCAGTTGCAACACCGACTCTCCCGCCAGCGTGGGCAAGGCGCGCTGCAGCGCCTGCGGCAGCCAGATGCGGCGGAACGCCGTCCAGCGGCGCATGCCGAAAGCGCGCGCGGCTTCCAGTTGTCCCCTCGGCACGCCGGCAAAGGCACCGCGCATCACCTCGCCTTCATATCCGGCAAAGGACAACGTCAGGGCCAGCACGCCGTAGGGCCATGCCTGCCGCAGATACGGCCACAGGAACGATTCGCGTATCCACGGCAGTTGCGGAAACAGCGAGCCGAGCCCGTAGTAGAGCAGCCATAACTGCAAAAGCAGCGGGGTGCCGCGAATGATGGTGCAGAACGTCCTTGCCGGCACGGACAGGAACCAGGGTCCCGCCGCTTGCGCCAGCCCCAGCGGTATCGCCAGCAAGATGCCGAGGACCGACGTCACCACCAAAAGCCAGATGGTGCGCCAGATGCCCTGTAGGGCCAGCGGCAGATAGGCCGGCAGCCAGTCCCAGCGCAGGTAGAAGATCGACGCCAGCACGATCGCCAGCGCTATCACCAGAAGCACGATGCGGTGCGGTTGCAGCCGCCCAGCCGTGCTCTTCCTCATCGTTCCCGCCGTCACATCGCTCGCCATCAGCGCGTCTCCGAAAGCTGCGGCGTACCGCGCCGCGCCCATCGCTCGACACGGGCGATGATGACGTTGGAGAACAGCGTCAGCGCGAGATAGAGCGCGCCGGCGGCGAGGAAAAAGGTGAAATAGGCCTTGGTCGCACCTGCCGCCAGCCGTGTCGTCTGCGTCAGCTCGTTGAAGCCGACGATGGCCAGAAGGGCCGTATCCTTGGTGGCGATCAGCCACAGATTGGCAAGGCCCGGAATGGCGAAGGGCAGCATGGCCGGCAAGGTGATGCGCCGCAACAGCAAGCCGGGCGGCATGCCATAGGCGCGCGCCGCCTCGATCTGGCCTTGCGGAATCGACAGGATCGCGCCGCGCAGCACTTCGGTCGAATAAGCGCCCTGCACGATGCCCAGCACGCCGATGCCGGCCACCAGCCCGTTGATATCGACCGGCTGATGCCCGAAGGCGATCAGGACCCGGTTCACCAGGTCCGTGCCGGCAAAGTAAAGCATCAGGATCAGCACCAGCTCCGGGACCGCGCGCACCACTGTGGTATAGAGCCCCAGCAGGTCGCGCACCACCGGCCCGCCATAGAGCTTGCCGTAGGCTCCGCCGATGCCGATCAGAAGTCCGACACCGTAAGCGCCCAATGCGATCTGGACGGAACTCAGCAGGCCGCGCAGCAAATTGCCTCCCCAACCCGGAGGCTCAAGCGCCAGAAGGTCGAAGATGCCGGATGCAGCGGCGGGTATGATTGCGTCGATCAGCTTCGCCTCCAATCGCTGGCGATGACCGAGAACAGGAAATTGCGCTACGAGTGCCCGGCGTCGTCACGGACGCCGGGCATCAGGCAGCGCTCAGGCTTTGTCAGTTCGACTGCGTTTCGTCGCCGTAGATATCGAAGTCGAAGTACTTCTTGGTGATCTCGGCATATTTGCCGTTGGCGCGGATGCCCTTGATCGCCGCGTTGATCTTGCCGGCAAGTTCGGTGTCGCCCTTGCGCACGCCGGCGCCAACGCCCGGTCCGAGCACTTCGAGGTCAGGCGCGACATAGCCCTTGAGGTCGCAGCAGGCCTTGCCCTGGTCCGACTTCAGGAAGGCGTCCAGCGCAATCGAGTCGGCCTGCGTCGCATCGATACGGCCGGCAACGAGGTCCTGGTTGGCCTCGTCCTGCGTCTGGTATTCCTTGATCTCGGAAGCGCTGCCGCCAAAATGCTTCTTGGCGTAGGCGGCATGGACGGTCGAAACCTGAACGCCGAGGATCTTGCCCTTCAGGCCTTCCGGCGTCGCGTCGAAGGTCTGGTCCTTCGGCCCGATCACGGCGGTCGGCGTATTGTAGTACTTGTCGGAGAAGTCGATCTCCTTCTGGCGCTCGGCGGTGATCGACATCGAATTCATGATCGCGTCGATCTTGTTGGTCTTGAGCGCCGGGATGAGGCCGTCCCACGGGATCGGCGTCAACACGCATTCGAGCTTGGCCTCGCCGCAGATCGCCTGCACGATCTCCACTTCCCAGCCGCCCCAGTTGCCGGAGGCATCCTGTGAATAGAAGGGCGGATAGGCTTCCGGCGAAAAGCCGACCTTGACCTGCTGGGCGCTCGCCGAAACCGTTCCGGCAAGGGCGATGACGGCGGCAGCTATCGCTGCCTTCAAAAATGTCTTCATGCTCCATTCTCCCATTTTGACTTGGACTTTCTGTCCGGTTTTTCTTGATGCGGGTTGTCACCCGACATTGCGTAGAAACTGCTTCAGCCGGTCGGATTTCGGCGAACCGAAAAGTGCCGCCGGCGGGCCCTCCTCCTCCACAACTCCATTGTAAAGATAAACGACATGGGTCGCGACCTCGCGCGCGAACTTCATCTCGTGCGTCACCAGAACCATGGTGCGCCCCTCGCGTGCCAGGTCGCCGATCACCTTCAAAACCTCGCCCACCAGTTCAGGGTCGAGCGCCGAGGTCGGTTCGTCGAACAGCATCACGCGCGGCTGGATGGCAAGCGCGCGCGCAATCGCCGCCCGCTGCTGCTGTCCGCCCGAGAGGAAAGCCGGATAGACGTCGCGCTTTTCGGCCAGCCCAACGCGCGCCAGAAGCTTCTCCGCCTCGGCAACCGCCTGTTCCTTCTTCACGCCCAGCACGTGAACCGGCACCTCGATGACGTTTTGCAGAAGCGTCATGTGGCTCCACAGGTTGAAGCTCTGGAACACCATGCCGAGCCGGGAGCGTATGCGTTCGATCTGGCGTCGGTCGGCCGGCTGCGTGTTGCCGTGGCTGTCGGCCTTGAGGCGGATTTCCTCGCCGTTGACGCGGATGATGCCGCTGGTCGGGTTCTCGAGGCAGTTGATGCAGCGCAGAAGCGTCGACTTGCCCGAGCCGCTGCCGCCGATGATGGCGATGACGTCGCCGTCTCGCGCCGAAAGCGACACGCCCTTCAGCACATGCAGTTCGCCAAACTTCTTGTGCAGGTTTTCGACATGGATGGCTTCGGCTGCGCCCTGTGCGGACGAAGGCTGCGAAAGGGAAACAGTTCCCCCATGACTCATGCCGGCACCGCCCTGCGGAACCGAAACTTCGTCAGGCGTTGGACTTTTTTACCCATTACCCGCCACTAACGATTACTCCCACCGCAAGATGGACCGTTCCGCTCGCCCTCGTCAACCCGCAGCACGACACCGCTCGTCAAGCGTGAACTCTCTACTTGGCCGAGACGGGATTGGAGCGTTGGGTATCCATCGCATCCCGCCATAGAAAATGGCGACCCACCCAGCTACGCTGATGCGTTGGATCTCCAGTTCCCCGCTCGCCTGCCCGAAACGCTCCAGTAGACCAAGCCTGCGGCAACTCCGCCTGCAAGAACGGCGATGATGAAGAAATGATCCCGTAAAAACTCGTAGCCGCTTCCAGCAATCGAAAACACAATCAAACTACAGGCCGACGTTCCGAGACCCGCCGACAGATGCACCGCCCATCTGCGCTCGGAGCTCGCTTCGCTCCAGTAAATGAAGATGGCCGCTGGCAGAAGCGAAAGTGGCAATAGGAACACTAAAATTAGGGCGATCATGAAAGATGTTTTTGCAAGCATCTCCCAAAGCTCTCCTCCCAGGTCATTGCCCCGAAAAAACACCGAAGGGATAGCTGAATTGAATAGCACGAGATACATGGTCAGACTGCCAGCCAGGGCCGCCAGCAAGTATCCTCCCAACACGCGGAGAACGGCGCCTCGCGCCGAACGGCGTGACAACTGGTCTGGCTTAAGCGAATGCGTCATCCTGCAAGTCTATCCTTTTTCCATTTACTGTCGATTACTTGTGCGCCCGGAGCCGCCGTCAACCCGCAAACGATCGCTTGTGCCGTTGCTTCGTGATCGCGCGTCGCCACCAAGCCGATTGACACCGGTCGAAAGAAGGCGCAACGGGCGTGGCGACGGTCATCGGACCGTCACAAGACCGAAGGAAACATGATGGACCCGGACAGTCGAAGTCCCGCTTCAGACCCGTCCGCCGCGCGCAGCCTCTAGATCAAGGCTCCACCGGCGGTGCGAAACCCTGCCGGAAGGAGCTAGAAGTGCTGCGTATCTATGCAGGCCAGAACGGCCGCCTCGCGACTATCGACACCCTCGACCAGCCCGAAGCCCCCGGCATTCTGTGGCTCGACCTTCTCAATGCTTCCAACGAAGACGTGAAGCGCATCGAATCCCATCTCGGCATCAGCATCCCGACGCGCGACGAGATGGCGGAAATCGAGCTTTCCGACCGGCTCTACCACGAGGACGGCGCCGAGTTCATGACCATGACGACCGTCACGGAAATCGACAGCGATCACCCGGTCAAAGCGCCGGTCACCTTCATCTTGAAGGGCCAGTCGCTGGTCACCGTGCGCCACATGGAGTCAAAGCCGTTCCTCCAGTACATGGCCAAGGTGCAGCGCGGCATCGCCGAGCCCTGCGTATCCGGCGAGAGCGTTATGCTGGGCGTGATCGAATCCATCATCGACCGCATCGCAGACACGCTGGAGCGCATCGGCGACGAAACCGATGCGGTCTCGCGCGAAGTGTTCCGGACCAAGGCCGGCAACGCGACCAAGATGACGCGCGATCTGCAGTCGCTCATCGAGCATATCGGCCGCAAGGGCGATTTGCTGGCAAAGCTTCGCGAAAGCCTGGTCAGCATTTTGAGGCTCACCGCCTATCATAGCGCGCTTGCCACCAATGGGCTGTCGTCGCAAACGCCCCGCCGCAAGCCGAAGAAGGATGCGAGGGAACGCCTGAAGCTCGTCCAGCGGGATGCCTCATCGCTGGCCGACCACGCGGTGTTCCTGTCGGGAAAGTTGAACTTCCTGCTCGACGCCACGCTTGGCCTGATCAACCTCCAGCAGAACCAGATCATCAAGATCTTTTCGGTTGCCGCGGTCGTGTTCCTGCCGCCCACTTTGGTCGCCTCTATCTACGGCATGAACTTCGACATGATGCCGGAACTGAAGTGGATGCTCGGCTATCCGTGGGCGCTCGGCCTGATGGCGCTCTCGGCCATCCTGCCCTACCTGTTCTTCAAGAGGCGCGGCTGGATTTAGGGCCTGTTCGTGTGGACCATTGATCTTGCGCCACGCCGAATGCTTACTTGCAGGCAACAAGGTGGGGAGCGCGCAAAGTGACGAAGGCATACGGATCGCAGTCAATGGCTGGACCGCTCAAGCGGGTGCTCATGCGCAGGGCCTCCAGTGCCATGCGCCACGCCAAGGCGAACGAATGGCATTACGGCCCCGGTTTCGATCCGCAAAAGGCGGCAAGACAGCATGACGAGCTTGCAGCACTCGTCGGCGCTTCGGGCGCGGAAATCGAGTGGCTGACCGACGAGGACGACGGTCTTGCCGATTCCGTTTTCACCCACGACCCCTCGCTGATGAGCGACCATGGCGCGATCCTGCTCTCGATGGGCAAGGTGCTGCGCGAACCGGAGCCCGCCTTGCACGGCGTGGCCTTCACCCGCCTCGGCATTCCCGTTCTCGGCCGCATCACCTCGCCCGGAACCGTCGAGGGTGGTGATTGCGTCTGGGTCGATGCCAAGACGCTTGCGGTCGGGCGCGGCGTGCGCACCAACGAGGCCGGCATCCGCCAGCTTGCCGACATGCTTTCCCCTCACGGCATTTCCGTCCTCGGCTTCGACCTGCCGCTCTGGCAAGGCGAGGAGGCCTGCCTCCACCTCCAGTCGGTGATCTCGCCGCTCGCCAGCGACCTTGCGCTGGTCTACTCACCGTTATTGCCGGCGGCGTTCTACCAGTTGCTGCGCGCCCGGGGTTACACGCTGGTTCACGGCGATGCCGACGAATTCCACGCCTCCAACGGCCTCAGCCTCAACGTGCTGGCCACAGCGCCAAGGCATGTCATCGCGGTTGCCGGTTTCCCGAAGACCGCGGCCGCCATGCGGGCTGCCGGCTGCAACGTACAGACCTTCGAGGCGGACGCGCTTTGCATCGCCTGCGAAGGCGGTCCAACCTGCCTCACACGGCCGATCCTGAGGCAATGAGGGTGGTGGCGCGAGACTTTCCTTCTCCCCGTAAGCCGGGAGAAGAATGCTGATGACCCTCGGCGAAGCTCTCATCCGCCTGCTCGAAGCCTACGGCGTCGATACCGTGTTCGGTATTCCCGGCGTGCATACGGTCGAGCTCTACCGCGGTCTTGCCGGTTCGAAAATCCGCCACGTCACGCCGCGCCACGAACAGGGCGCGGCCTTCATGGCGGACGGCTATGCGCGCGCCAGCGGGCGTCCGGGCGTGGCCTTCGTCATCACCGGGCCGGGGCTCACCAACGCCATCACGGCGATGGCGCAAGCCCGCGCGGACTCGGTGCCGATGCTGGTCATCTCCGGCGTCAACGCCACCGCGACGCTGGGCAAGGGGCTGGGCTATCTGCACGAACTGCCCGACCAGCGCGGCATGATGGAAAAGGTCGCGCTCAGTTCCGTGCGCATAACCAAACCCGACGAGTTGCCCGGCGCGCTTGCCCGCGCCTTTGCGCTTTTTGCCTCGTCACGGCCCGGCCCCGTTCACATCGAAGTCCCGATCGACGTCATGGCCCTGCCCGCCGACAACCTTGCCTTCGGTGTCGCCGGCCCACCGCCTGCCAAACCGGATCACGCGCTGATCGCCAAAGCGGCGCAACTGATCGCTTCTGCCCAACGGCCCCTCATCCTCGCCGGCGGCGGAGCGAAAACCTCGAATGCCGAGTTGATGCGCCTTGCCGAACTGCTCGACGCGCCGGTCGTGCAGACGGCCAATGCGCGCGGCCTCATGCACGGCCACAAGCTCGCCGTTCCTGCCAGCCCCAGCCTGAAAGCCGTGCGCGAGCTGATGGCAGATGCCGATGTCGTCATCGCCGCCGGCACCGAATTCGGCCCGACCGACTACGACATGTATGCCGATGGCGGCTTCGTCGTACCACCTGCCCTGATCCGCATCGACATCGATGCCGCCCAACTCAAGCGTCGCCCTTCAACTATAGCCATCCAGGCCGATTGCCGGACTGCCTTGGCGGCCCTGTGCGACACGGTTGGCACTGCCTCGACCAGTGATCACAGCGGCGCGGAACGGGCGCGTTCCACCCGCGATGCCGCTTTCGCCGAGATCGGTCCTGCCATGCAGGCACAAGTCCGCGCCGTCGAGCACATCCGCGACGCGCTGCCCGGCTCGCTCATCGTCGGCGATTCCACACAGCCAGTCTACGCGGCCAACCTCTACTACGACCACGACCGCCCCGGCGGCTGGTTCAATGCCGCGACCGGCTTCGGTGCGCTGGGTTACGGTCCGCCCGCCGCCATCGGCGCGGCCACCGCCCTGCCCGGCGTTCCCGTCGTCTGCCTTGCCGGCGACGGCGGCTTCCAGTTCACGCTGCCTGAAATCGCGGTCGCGACGGATGCCCGCGCGCCCGTCATCTTCGTCATCTGGAACAATCGCGGCTACCGCGAAATAGAGACCTCGATGCGCGATGTCGGCGTCGAGCCGGTCGGTGTTTCGCCGGCCCCGCCCGACTTCATCAAGCTCGCCGCGGCCTACGGCATCGCTGCCGAACGGCTTTCGTCAGCCGACGAACTAAGCGCCGCGCTGACAAGAGCCCATGCGAAAAGACATCCCTGCATTATCGAAATTGCAATTGAGTGATGACGCAAAAGGCGCGACGGTTACCAAATAGGCGTTTTGTGCGAGACCCATTGCTTATGACAGGTACATTGAACGGCAAGAATATCGTCGTAACCGGGGGAACAGGCGCGCTAGGCAGCGCCGTGGTGGGCAAACTGCTCAGCGAAGGCGCAGTCTGCCACGTTCCCAACAGCCACGCAGCCGCGCCGCCGCATTTCCCGTTCGTCGACGACAAGAACGTCAAGCTCACACACAATGTCTATCTGGCCGACGCCGACGCGGTCGACGCCTACTATGCGACCGTGCCCGAGCTTTGGGCGTCAATCCATCTCGCCGGCGGCTTTGCCGCCTCTCCCGTCGAAAAGACCGAGGCCGCCTCGTTCGACGAGATGATGGAAACCAACGTCCAGACCGCTTTCCTGTGCTGCCGGGCATCTGTGCGCGCCATGCTTGCCACCGGTGCCGGCGGCCGCATCGTCAACGTCTCGGCGCGCCCCGGCCTCGATCCGCGGCGCGGTTCCGGCATGGTCGCTTATGCCACCAGCAAGGCGGCCGTCGCGGCAATGACGGTCGCGCTTGCCGAAGAGATGAAAAGCAAAGGCATCCTCGTCAACGCGATTGCGCCCTCGACGCTCGACACGCCTGCCAACCGCTCCGGCATGCCGGATGCCGATTTTTCCAAATGGGTCAGCCTCGAAGCCGCCGCCGAGGCGATCGCCTACCTGGTGTCGCCGTCGAACCAGGCCATCAGCGGCACGCTCGTTCCGCTCTACGGCCGCGCCTGATCCCGACGCCGAACGCGCAACAAACCGACGTCCAAGCCGTCAAAAGAAAAACCCGCCGGATCGCTCCGGCGGGTTTTTTATCTTGTCAGTCGCGCCGCCTGAAACGGCGCGACCGATCGACAAGGCTCTTAGTTGCCGCCCTGCTTCTTCAGCGCGGCGCCCAGGATGTCGCCCAGCGAAGCGCCGGAGTCGGTCGAACCGTACTGCGCGACAGCTTCCTTTTCCTCGGCGATTTCCAGCGCCTTGATCGAGACCTGCAGCTTGCGGGTCTTCTTGTCGTAGGCGATGACGCGGGCGTCCAGCTTCTGGCCGACCGTGAAGCGCTCGGGGCGCTGCTCGTCGCGGTCACGCGAAAGGTCGGCGCGCTTGATGAAGGTCTCGAGGCCGCTTTCGACCAGTCGAACTTCCAGGCCACCATCCTTGATGCCGGTGACTTCGCAGGTCACGACGGCGTTCTTGCGCAGTTCGCCGCTGGTGGCGGCTTCGCCGGCCACGTCGCGCTGCAACTGCTTGACGCCGAGCGAGATGCGCTCCTTCTCGATGTCCACGTCGAGCACCTGCGCCTTGACCATGTCGCCGCGGTTGTACTCTTCGATGACCTGCTCGCCAGGACGGTTCCAGTCGAGGTCGGAGAGGTGCACCATGCCGTCCACGTCGCCGTCGAGGCCGATGAACAGGCCGAACTCGGTCTTGTTCTTGACCTCGCCCTCGACCTGCGAACCAACAGGGTGGTTGCGGGCGAAAGCTTCCCACGGGTTCTCGAGCGTCTGCTTCAAGCCGAGCGAAATGCGGCGCTTGGCCGGATCGACCTCGAGCACGACCACGTCAACCTGCTGCGAGGTGGACAGGATCTTGCCGGGGTGCACGTTCTTCTTCGTCCACGACATTTCCGAAACGTGGATGAGGCCCTCGATGCCCGGCTCCAGTTCGACGAACGCGCCGTAGTCGGTGATGTTGGTGACCGTGCCGGTGATCTTCTTGCCGATCGGGGATTTGGTGCCGACGTCGCTCCACGGATCGCTCTCGAGCCGCTTCATGCCGAGCGAGATGCGGTGGGTTTCCTGGTTGATGCGGATGATCTGCACCTTGACCGTCTGGCCGATGTTGAGAATCTCGGTCGGATGGTTGACGCGGCGCCATGCCATGTCGGTGACATGCAGCAGGCCGTCGATGCCGCCGAGGTCCACGAACGCACCGTAGTCGGTGATGTTCTTGACCACGCCTTCGACCACCTGGCCTTCTTCGAGGTTCTGCACGATTTCCGAACGCTGCTCGGCGCGGCTCTCTTCGAGAACGGTGCGGCGCGAGACAACGATGTTGCCGCGGCGGCGATCCATCTTGAGGATCTCGAACGGCTGCGGGTTGTGCATCAGCGGGGTGACGTCGCGGATCGGGCGGATATCGACCTGCGAACGCGGCAGGAAGGCAACTGCGCCGTCCAGATCGACGGTGAAGCCGCCCTTGACCTGGTTGAAGATGACGCCTTCGACGCGCTCGCCCTTCGAGAACTTCTCCTCGAGCTTGACCCAGCTTTCTTCGCGGCGAGCCTTGTCGCGCGACAGCATCGCTTCGCCAAGCGCGTTTTCGATGCGCTCGACATAGACCTCGACGGTATCGCCGACCTTGAGCGAGGTTTCCTTGCCCTTGGCGCCGAATTCCTTCAGCGGGACGCGGCCTTCGACCTTCAGGCCGACGTCGATGATGGCCATGTCCTTTTCGATCGCGGTGATGATGCCGCGAACGACCTGGCCTTCGCCAGAATGACCATCAGAAAATGATTCTTCGAGCATGCTCGCGAAATCGTCGCGAGAGGGATTTGCAACAGACATATGTTCTCCTGAAAAGCCTCTTTGAGAGGCGGCGCCGTGGGTTAGCGTTGCGTTTGCCTGCCGACATTCCGGACCCTTGGGCCCTGACCGCTTCAAGCGGCAATCCGGCGCGAAAGAATGCTTGCAGGCTGGTTCTACCTGAAATGGGGATTTTTCGCGTCTCCGGCAAGCGCCGACAGACCAACCCGGATCAGGTCTTGTTTCCGCCGGCCGCGACGTCGTCTACGATTGCCTTGGCCGCCAGGAACGCGGCTTCTATATCCATTTCGCTGGTATCAAGCAAGTGCGCGTCGGCGGCCGGCTTCAACGGCGAGTCGGCCCTGCCGGTGTCGCGCTCGTCGCGGCGCTGGATGTCGGCCAGGATACCGGCAAAATCGGCTGCGCCGCCATTCTCCTCGATCTCGGCAAGGCGGCGGCGCGCGCGCACCTCGGCGCTCGCCGTCACATAAAGCTTCACGTCCGCATCGGGGCAGACCACAGTGCCGATGTCGCGCCCGTCGAGCACCGCACCCGAAGGCTGCGCGGCAAAGGCGCGCTGCTTTTCGACCAGGATCTTGCGCACCTCGGGTATCACCGCCACCTTCGAAGCTGCCTCGCCCACGGCATGGGCCGAAAGCACGGCGCGGTCGAGATGGCCGAGATCTACCAGCCTTGCCGCCTCCACCGCATGTGGCTCGTCGCCAAGCGGCCAGCCCTTCATCAAGAGCATGTGAGCAACGGCGCGATAGGTCAGCCCGGTGTCGAGATGCGGCAGGTGATAGTAGTCGGCCAGCCGCCTCGCCAGCGTGCCCTTGCCGGCGCCTGCCGGACCATCAATGGCAATAATCATCGTTTGGCACCGTAGTGGCGCACCAGTTCGGCCATCGCCGCATTGTGCAACGGCTCGCCGCTCGTTCCAAGGCTCTCGGCCACCCTGTCCCTGTCGGCGGCGGGGCGGTTCTGGCTCACCTTCCACTTGCCCTCGATCTCGGTGACCTCGATCTCAAGCCCGACAATGCCCTTGATCTGCGACTGGATATAGCTTTCCGGCGCATCGCTCACCGCCCATGCGTCGGCGCGGCCCGTTTCGTGCTCGTCCGTCAGGGCCGAGACATGCGCGTGCAGCCAATCGGCGCCCTCCATGACGGTCACCTTGCCGTGCACCTGCACCATCGCATAGTTCCAAGTCGGCACGACCTTGCCGGTTTCCTGCTTGGTCGCATACCAGGACGGCGTGATGTAGGACTCCGGCCCCTGGAACACCACCAGCGCCGGCGCGCCTTCCTTCAGTTCCTGCCATTGCCCGTTGGCCTTGGCCATGTGCGCCAGCAGGGTCCCTTTCTGAGATCGGCCCGCATCGAGATGGAACGGATAGACATTGGCCGTCGGCCCGCCGGCCGGCGCGGTGATCAACAATCCCAGCGGATGCGCCCGTATCAGGGCGTGCTGCACCTGAAGATCGTCTTCCTTGAAAAGGGGCGGCTGGTACATGTTGGCATTCTCGCAACTGACTTCATGCCCGTCCGCGCAGCACAATCCGGTTCATGCGTGGGGGGACAGATTTCGTTACCCCAACCGGCTGCCCAAGGAAATGCCCCTGCCCAGTCAAGGGCTTGCTCCACGGCGCGACAAATTCCGCCCGCGACTTATCCCCGCCCTGTCGCGCGGCCCTATGATTTGCCCGTCCCTTCCACCGGGAACACCTGTCATGACGGTGATTGCGTGGGGAGGGGCCGGTGCCCCGGAGCCGAGGCTAACGTGGTCTTGTTCCGGGGAGGTTTGGCTGCTCCCCCACGAAGGGGCCGGTTGTGCCCTGTGCAGCGTTGAAAGGGGACGCGCTAGGTCTGCCGAGCGTTGCCCTCACCTTAGCAGCGGCATCTTTTCGGAGAGCCTGTGAGGGGACACGGCGGATCGATGAAAGCGGAGCGGTTTGAAACCTTAAGACACCGGACGGGCGGCCGCGAGGTCGCACTATCTATCTAAAACGAGCGTCCTTGCGGCCGCCCGTCTTCCCGACCTCAATCGAGGTCAGCTCTTTGACAATGGCCAGACGGCTTTAGCCGGGCGTGGCAACGGAACGGCATGGGCGCGGCGGCTCGGGGCAAAGATTCAGGTCAGGGTGAGTCGAAAATGGTGGATTTCGAGAACCGGAGCGGAACGTACATTAAAGTACGTGAGCACCGGAAGCGCAGAAAAACGCCATTTGCAGGCCACCCTCACCTGAATCTTCCATCACCTGAATATCCTAGTCGATGTGAGCGCCAAGCCCCGCCATGAGCCCCATGAACTCGGGAAAGCTGGTGGCGATCATCGAGCGGTCATCGACTGTGACCGGGTGTTCCGAAGCCAGCCCCATGACGAGGAAGCTCATGGCGATGCGATGATCGAGATGGGTTTTCACCGCCTCGCCCTTGTCGCGCCCGCCAAGCCCCTTGCCGCCCGGCGTGCCGCGCACCGCAAGCGAGGTCTCGCCCTCGGTGCAGTCGACGCCGTTCAGCTTCAGCCCGTTGGCAACAGCCGCAAGCCGGTCGGACTCCTTCACGCGCAGTTCCTCAAGGCCCTGCATCAGCGTCTCGCCCTCGGCGAAGCTGGCGGCAACCGCAAGCACCGGATATTCGTCGATCATCGACGGCGCGCGCTCCGCCGGTACGACGATGCCCTTCAACTCCGAATAGCGCACATGTAGATCGGCGACATCTTCGCCGCCGGCATTCCGCTCATTCAGCACCTCGATTTGAGCGCCCATTTCCTGCAAGGTCAGGATCAGGCCGGTACGGGTCGGGTTCATCAGCGCGTTCTGGATGACGATATCGGAACCTGGCACGATCAGCGCTGCCACGAGCGGAAACGCGGCGGAAGACGGATCGCCCGGCACAGCGATGGTCTGCCCGGTCAGCTTGCCCTGCCCTTCGATGAAGATGTGACGCACGCCGCGCTCATCGGTCTCGACCTGAAGATTGGCGCCGAACCCCTTCAGCATCTTTTCGGTGTGGTCGCGCGTCATCACCGGCTCGATCACGGTGGTGATGCCGGGCGTATTCAAGGCGGCCAGCAGCACCGCGGATTTCACCTGCGCCGAGGCCATAGGAACTCGGTAGGTGATGGGTGCCGAATGCTTCGGCCCGCGCAGCGTGATCGGCATGCGGTCGCCGGGCGCTGCCTTCAACACCTGCACGCCCATCTGCCTGAGCGGATCGAGCACGCGGCCCATCGGCCGCCCGGACAGCGATGCGTCGCCGATGAAAGTGGTTTCCATGTCGTAGGTGCCGACCAGCCCCATGGTCAGGCGCGAACCGGTGCCGGCATTGCCGAAATCGAGCGGGCCTTCCGGCTCCAGCAGAGCACCGTTGCCGGTACCGCGAATCACCCATTCGTCGCCGAGCTTTTGAACATGCGCGCCCATCGCCTTCATGGCCTCGCCGGTGCGCATCACGTCCTCTCCCTCGAGCAGGCCGGTAATGCGCGTCTCGCCGGACGCCAGTCCGCCGAACATGAAGGAGCGGTGCGAAATGGATTTGTCGCCCGGAACCCGCACGGATCCGACAAGCGCCGCCGAGCGGCGGGCCGTTGCAGGTTGCGGGGCGGCATCGTGCGACATGGCATTTCCTCTTGGCGAAATCCCGACGGACAGACATTTTCCCATCGGCGTGGCGGGTCTCGTATCATGGCCCGCGGCCACGGTCATCCCCCGGCGCGGCCATGCCAATGGCCCGATTTCACCGATAGCCTTTTGGCTTTGACAGCGCTTCAATCAGCCGTTAAGGGGACCAGACTTTTTTCGACGAGGCTTGCCGTGGCGAAACCCGAACTTGGCACAAAACGCATCGACCCGGAGACGGGCCGGAAATTCTATGATCTGAACAAAGATCCGATTGTCTCTCCCTATACGGGCAAGAGCTATCCGCTCAGCTATTTCGAAGGTTCGAAGCCTTCCAGCATCGAAGACGAAGAAGACGTTGCCGAGAAGGAAGTCGACACCGAGGAAGAAGGCGCGGAAATCGTTTCGCTCGAGGATGCCGACGAAGAGGCAAAGGGCGACGACCTGCCCGATCTCGGCGACGACGAAGACGATGTCGATCTTGGCGACGACGATGACGACACATTCCTCGAAGACGAGGAAGAAGGCGACGATGACGTCTCCGACATGATCGGCGTCGGCGACGACGACGAGGAAATCTGATCTCCTTCCTGCCGGTGCGTCGCTTCTTTGGCGGCGCCGGCAAAAAGCAGCCTGTTGAGGCTTGCTATTGACGACAGGCAGCGCTAGAAGCCGCCTGCACTACGGGCCGGGTCTTCCCGGTCTGATCTCTTCGCCGGAAACGGCGCCGGCTGACTGCCGGGAGTGGGGCCATAGCTCAGTTGGGAGAGCGCTTGAATGGCATTCAAGAGGTCGTCGGTTCGATTCCGATTGGCTCCACCAAACAGTCCTTCGAAAAGCTGACAGCTTTCCAAGCAGCGGAATATCCTAGGCCTTTTCGCTTATTCATTCGCCTGATGCGCGACAGCACGCTGGCCCGGCAACAGGTCGCTGGCATTTATGACCGCCATCGCTATCGCCTCTATGGTCGTGCGCTTGTTCATCGCCTGCTCCCGCAACGTCTCGTAGGCAACCTGTTCCGACATGTTGTTGGCGACCATGAGAATAGACTTCGCCTTGTCGATATCCCGATGCGCCTTCAGCTTGGTATTCATCCGATCCAGCCGCAGGCGAAGTCTTTTTTCGCGCTTGTGATTGTTCACGCTCAAAAGCACGTTGGCCAGAATGCCAAAGGTACGGAGCGGAAGGCCGATCACCGCCTGAGCCCTCAGCCGAAGAAGCTTGTCGACGATGATGGGGTTCTCGTAATCGACGACAGCGATGAGAACGGCGGGTGGGTCGTCGGCATTCCAGTTGAGGACGATATCGTCTTCGACGATCGGCCGCACGAAGACAAAGACCACATCGGTGTCGGGCGGTATTTCGGCTGGAGGAGGCCAACTCGACTGGACCTGGCAACCTATCCGTTTCAGGTGCTGGCACAGCTCTTCCCCCTCGCCGTTCTTGGGCTGAAGCAGGAGGATCCGAAGAGTTCGCAGATCCTTTATCAGGATCGGCGCGGATCGTTCATTCGGAGAATAGGGGCTGCGGGATACCATCGTTCCTCATCGTGGCAACGTCGCGCTACTTTGGCTGATCTTGCCTCGGCGCAAAAATGGTAGTCTTGGTCAGTTCCTTTCAATGCGGCCTTGGCGATGTCTGCTGAGGCCGGTTCTTTCATGCTTCCTAAGTCGGTCCAGGTGGCGGTTTGATCATTGCGGTTTCCGATTCCGATTCCGATCGGGGCACAAGCAATTCTAATGCGAGTAAGAGGCCATTGGGGTTTCGAGTTCGTCTGGGTAGTGGCTGACGAGGTATGGTTCGGGTGCGATGGCAGCTTCGGAGGCAAGCAGGATGTCGAACTGGCCATTTTGGGCAACACGCCCGATCTTGGGCCAGACATGGGTATGCGCGTTGACGGGATCGATGCGCACGCGCCCCTGCGGCGCGTCGAACTCGGAGCCGAGA